>OJKP01001899.1_pt1 | contig 10782 bp, 4 predicted proteins | sample 1596521 | NCBI WGS metagenome assembly OJKP01 (sample SAMEA4350130, study PRJEB24818) | metagenome | biome: human; feature: gut; material: faeces | place: Denmark | collected 2013-09
TCCGGCAGCGTTGAAAATGGTTTGCTTACCGCGTCGATGAAGCAGGCAAAGATGCCTTACGAAACGGTATTCCGTGCGCCACTAGAAATCGCCGACGGCCAGGCAACTATAAGCTGGCTGAACAATGACAAAGGTTTCCAGCTGGATGGGCGTAATATTGACGTTAAAGCCAAAGCCGTCCATGCGCGCGGCGGTTTTCGTTACCTGCAACCTGCTAACGATGAACCCTGGCTGGGTATTCTGGCTGGCATCAGTACCGATGATGGTTCACAAGCCTGGCGCTATTTCCCGGAAAACTTGATGGGTAAAGACCTGGTTGATTACTTAAGTGGCGCGATTCAGGGCGGTGAAGCGGATAACGCGACGCTGGTTTATGGTGGCAATCCGCAACTCTTCCCCTATAAACACAACGAAGGTCAGTTTGAAGTGCTGGTGCCGCTGCGCAACGCGAAGTTTGCCTTCCAGCCGGACTGGCCTGCATTAACTAACCTTGATATTGAACTGGACTTTATTAACGACGGTTTATGGATGAAAACCGATGGCGTTAATCTGGGCGGCGTGCGCGCGAGTAATCTTACCGCAGTGATCCCTGACTACTCAAAAGAAAAACTGCTGATTGACGCTGACATTAAAGGTCCGGGTAAAGCCGTTGGCCCTTACTTTGATGAGACACCGCTGAAAGATTCCCTGGGTGCGACCCTGCAAGAACTCCAGCTCGACGGCGATGTGAATGCTCGCTTACATCTTGATATCCCGCTGAACGGCGAACTGGTAACCGCGAAAGGTGAAGTGACGCTGCGTAATAACAGTCTGTTTATCAAACCACTCGACAGCACCCTGAAAAATTTGAGCGGTAAATTCAGCTTTATCAATGGCGATCTGCAAAGTGAACCACTGACAGCAAGCTGGTTTAATCAGCCGTTGAACGTGGATTTTTCCACCAAAGAAGGGGCAAAAGCCTACCAGGTAGCGGTAAACCTCAACGGTAACTGGCAACCGGCGAAAACCGGCGTTCTGCCTGAAGCGGTGAACGAAGCATTGAGTGGCAGCGTGGCGTGGGATGGTAAAGTGGGCATTGATCTGCCTTATCATGCTGGTGCGACCTATAACATAGAGCTGAACGGCGATCTAAAGAATGTGAGCAGTCACTTACCTTCACCGTTAGCCAAACCTGCGGGTGAACCACTAGCGGTAAACGTTAAGGTTGATGGCAATCTCAACAGCTTTGAATTAACCGGACAGGCTGGTGCGGATAATCATTTCAATAGCCGCTGGTTGCTCGGTCAAAAGCTGACGCTCGATCGTGCTATTTGGGCGGCAGACAGTAAAACGCTCCCGCCGTTGCCGGAACAAAGTGGCGTTGAACTCAATATGCCGCCGATGAATGGTGCCGAGTGGCCGGCCCTGTTCCAGAAAGGCGCGGCGGAGAGTGTCGGTGGTGCAGCGAGTTTCCCACAACACATAACGTTACGTACGCCTATGTTGTCACTGGGAAATCAGCAATGGAATAACCTGAGTATTGTTTCGCAACCGACGGCAAATGGCACCCTGGTTGAAGCGCAAGGGCGTGAAATCAACGCCACGCTAGCGATGCGTAATAACGCGCCGTGGCTGGCGAATATCAAATATCTTTATTACAACCCGAGCGTGGCGAAAACTCGTGGTGATTCAACGCCGTCATCACCTTTCCCGACAACGGAGCGCATTAACTTCCGTGGCTGGCCGGACGCCCAAATACGATGCACAGAGTGCTGGTTCTGGGGGCAAAAATTCGGTCGCATTGACAGTGATATCACCATTTCTGGCGATACGTTAACGCTGACCAATGGACTGATTGATACTGGTTTCTCGCGGCTTACTGCTGCTGGTGAATGGGTTAATAATCCGGGGAATGAACGTACCTCGCTGAAAGGAAAACTGCGCGGGCAGAAAATTGATGCCGCCGCAGAATTTTTTGGTGTCACGACGCCCATACGCCAGTCGTCATTTAATGTGGATTACGATTTACACTGGCGCAAAGCACCCTGGCAGCCAGATGAGGCGACGTTGAATGGCATCATTCATACTCAACTGGGTAAAGGCGAAATTACCGAAATCAATACCGGACATGCCGGGCAATTGCTGCGCTTATTGAGCGTAGATGCCCTGATGCGTAAGCTGCGTTTTGATTTCAGAGACACTTTTGGCGAAGGGTTCTATTTTGACTCCATTCGCAGCACCGCGTGGATTAAAGACGGCGTTATGCACACCGACGACACGCTGGTGGATGGCCTGGAGGCGGATATCGCCATGAAAGGGTCGGTAAATCTGGTACGTCGCGACCTGAATATGGAAGCGGTTGTCGCACCAGAGATTTCTGCGACGGTGGGCGTGGCTGCGGCTTTTGCGGTTAACCCCATTGTTGGCGCGGCAGAGTTTGCCGCCAGTAGAGTGCTTGGGCCGCTGTTGAGCAATGTCTCCATTTTGCGCTATCACATTTCGGGTCCGCTGGACGATCCGCAAATCAACGAAGTGTTGCGACAACCGCGCAAAGAAAAAGCGCAATGATTTGACGAGGGCGCGTAATTGCCCCAATCTCATAGGATAATCGTTGCCAAAGGCCAACGAGCCAGAACATAACCGTAGGTCGGATAGGGCGTTCACGCCGCATCCGGCAGCCGTTGCCTGATGCGACGCTGTGCGTCTTATCAGGCCTACAAACGGAACATAACCGTAGGTCGGATAAGGCGTTTACGCCGCATCCGGCAGCCGTTGCCTGATGCGACGCTGTGCGTCTTATCAGGCCTACAAACGGAACATAACCGTAGGTCGGATAAGGCGTTTACGCCGCATCCGACAGCCGTTGCCTGATGCGACGCTGTGCGTCTTATCAGGCCTACAAACCGGAACATAACCGTAGGCTGGATAGGGCGTTCACGCCGCATCCGGCAGCCGTAAAAAATCCTCTACTGCAGTAACTAACGAGTAGCAAAAACGATGAGTCTTAACCTGGTAAGTGAACAATTGCTAGCGGCGAACGGCCTGAAACATCAGGACTTGTTCGCGATCCTCGGTCAACTGGCCGAACGTCGCCTTGATTATGGCGATCTCTATTTTCAGTCGAGCTATCACGAATCCTGGGTTTTAGAAGACCGCATTATTAAAGATGGTTCTTACAACATCGATCAGGGCGTTGGTGTGCGTGCAATCAGCGGTGAAAAAACCGGATTTGCTTACGCTGACCAAATCAGCCTGCTGGCGCTGGAACAGAGTGCACAAGCGGCGCGCACCATCGTCCGTGATAGTGGTGATGGCAAAGTACAGACGCTGGGCGCGGTAGAGCATAGCCCGTTATATACCTCGGTAGATCCGCTGCAAAGCATGAGCCGTGAAGAGAAGTTGGATATTCTGCGTCGCGTCGATAAGGTTGCCCGCGAAGCGGACAAGCGCGTACAGGAAGTGACTGCCAGCCTCAGTGGTGTCTATGAATTAATTCTGGTTGCGGCCACCGACGGCACACTAGCGGCGGATGTTCGTCCGCTGGTGCGTCTTTCCGTGAGCGTTTTGGTCGAAGAAGATGGCAAACGCGAACGCGGGGCCCGTGGCGGCCGCCGGCCGTTTGGTTGTGGATTTTTTCTTTGCGGGCTCTCCTGGCGCGGCCCGGGGGGGGCGTGCGGAGCCGATGTCGCCTTTGTCGCCTTTAGGCCCCTGAGGTCCGGTATTTCCCTGCGGACCTCTCGCGCCTGTATCACCCTTTTCGCCCTTGAAATCTCCCGCAGCGATGCCATCCTGAAGCTCTTTCAGTTTTTTCGCCGCCGCTGCAGCACTACCGGCCGCTGCGCTTTTTTCGCTTTCGGCCTGTTTCATCGACTTCCGGGCCTGTTCGGCACTTTTCCGGGCGTCTGCACCGACTTCTTCCACCCAGCCCACCAGCTGCTGCCACGCAGGCGTACCCAGCGGCGGCATAGTACCGTCTTCGGTGCCGGAATTTGCCGCCACGCGGTAACGCATATCGGCGCTGGTGATGGTCCGGGTGCCGTCGGAGCCTTCGAAGGTGATGCGGCCCTCGCCGGACACAGCCGTGACGAAGGCAGGCACCTCCACCACACCGTTCTCTACCAGCGATGCAGGCGGGTCCCCCCCCGGCGTATGCCAGAACACCCGGAGCTTCATCCCCTTCCACTCGTCGGCGGCAGTCACCCTCAGCCGATAGACGCCGCAGTTCTTGTTGTAGCCAAACCGCAGCATATCCTCATAACCCGGTGCTTTTACCGCGCCGGACGACGCAAGAGAAAGCTTGTATTCTATCATTGAGACCTCCTTTTTCGGCAGTCATTTCCTGTGCGGAGGCTTCTGCCGATACCATCCGCACGCAGACAAAAACTTCGAGCCGTTTCCAGCACAGATGCCGGCCTCTGCGCCCGCGAAACAACTTTATTTCGTCATCTTTTACTTTTCTTGCGCCATATAGTAGCATTTTGCGCATTCAAAGTCAACGATTCTCGTGAAATAGTCGGAAGCTTGTGCAAAAGCGCACAGAAAACTGTGTTTTCCTCTTTTGGACACAAAAAAAGAACCGACCCGAGCCGTGTGAGGATACACGAACTCGGGTCGGTTTTAGATCATTTTATTTCAGAACGATGTTTTCGGAGCAGCTATGCCGCCGGGATGTTTGCCTCATCTGTCCCACTTGTCACAGAGAGCGTTGATCTGGTCAGCGAACTTGGCGAGGTCCTTGTTGGCACCGCCCTCGTTGTGCTCGATGACTCGCAGCAAACGCTTGCCGGCATTGAGCAGGCGCTGGAAGACGGTAGCCGCGCGGGCTGCGCCCTCGCTGACGTGGTGCTCGATGCGGATACGGGTGCCTTCCTTCAGGCAGACTGCGCCCTCGGCACCGATGGCCCACTGCTCACCATTATAAGGTGCGCAGGCGTTGAAGCCCTGCTCCGTGAGGGTCTGGGCAAAGATGTTCTCCACCTCATCCTCGCCGTGGATGATGAACACCCGCTTGGGCTTCGGCTCAAAGGAGTTGACCCACTTCAGCAGGCCCTCCCTGTCGGCGTGGCCCGAAAGGCCGGTGAGCTGGCAGATCTCCGCCTGCACCTCGATGGATTCGCCGAAGAGCTTCACGTTGTCCGCACCCTCCAGCAGAGAGCGGCCCAGCGTGTTCACGGCCTGATAGCCCACAAAGAGGACGGTGCATTCCTTCCTCCAGAGGTTATGCTTGAGGTGGTGGCGGATACGGCCCGCTTCGCACATGCCGCTGGCCGAGATGATGACCTTCGGCACGGGGTCAGTGTTGATGGCACGGGACTCATCGCTGGTGACGCTGACCTTCAGGCCCGGGAACTGGATGGGGTCGATGCCCTTTGCCAGCAGGGCGTTGGTCTCTTCATCAAAGCAGGAGGAATCGGTGTCCTTGAAGATGCGGGTAGCCTCGATGGCCAGCGGGCTGTCGATGTACACCGGGAAACAGCCGTGGCCGGTGACCAGATTCTTTTCCTTTATCTCGCGGATGAAGTAGAGCAGTTCCTGAGTGCGGCCCACTGCAAAGCTCGGGATGACCACATTGCCGCCGCGGTCGAAGGTGCGCTGCAGGATCTTCGCCAGCTCTGCCACATAGTCGGGCCGCGGGCCGTGGCTGCGGTCACCGTAGGTGGACTCCATAAAGACATAATCTGCGTCTTTCAGATACGTGGGGTCTTTGATGATAGGCTGGTCGTGGTTGCCGATGTCGCCGGAGAAGACCAGCTTTGTGGTCGCGCCGTTCTCCGTCACCCATATCTCGATGCTGGACGAGCCCAGCAGATGGCCCACATCCACAAAGCGGATGACGATGCCGGGCGCAAGCTCGATCTCTTTATTGTAATCATAGCCCCGGAACAGCGCGATGGCTGCCTCGGCGTCCTGAATGGTGTACATGGGTTCCACAGGCTCTGCACCGGAGCGCTGGCCTTTGCGGTTCTTCCACTCGGCTTCGAATTCCTGGATGTGCGCCGAGTCGCGCAGCATGATGCTGCACAGTTCTGCCGTGGGCCTGGTGGCATAGATCCTGCCCCGGAAGCCGTTGCGCACCAGAAGAGGCAGAAGGCCCGTGTGGTCGATATGGGCATGGGTGGCCAGCACGCCGTCGATCTCGCCCGGCGCAACGGGGATGGGTTGGTTCTCATAGACATCCTTGCCCTGTTCCATACCACAGTCGATGAGGTAGCGCTGTCCCGCCGCTTCCAAGAGGGTACAGCTGCCGGTCACTTCGTGGTTGGCACCCAAAAACGTCAGTTTCATAGACACACCTCCAACGAGATTATCCAACTTTGGTACATTAAGTATATCACGTTTCGCGCTGTAATGCCGCCCAAATCGACAGCCGATTCTCGGGCAAAACGCCGAATCCATCAAAAAATTTTTATACAATCTTGACAAACCACCCCCGGATGATATAAACTTAAATCGTATGACGTAACTTCTACTGAGATTCAAAATAGAGAGGTTGTATTTTATGGTTCGTAACGATTTGCGCAATGTCGCTATCATCGCTCACGTTGACCACGGCAAGACCACGCTGGTGGACGCCCTGCTGCGCCAGAGCGGCGCTTTCCGCGACAATCAGGCTGTGGCAGAGCGTGTCATGGACAGCGGTGACATCGAGCGTGAGCGCGGCATCACCATTCTGGCCAAGAACTGCTCCTGCACCTACAAGGGCGTCAAGATCAATATCGTCGATACCCCGGGCCACGCCGACTTCGGCGGCGAGGTCGAGCGCGTGCTGAAGATGGTCAACGGCGTTCTGCTGCTGGTGGACGCTGCTGAGGGCTGCATGCCCCAGACCCGTTTCGTGCTGCAGAAGGCTCTGCAGCAGAACCTGAGCCTGGTGGTCGCCATCAACAAGATCGACCGCCCTGACGCCCGCATCAAGGAAGTCATCGACGAGGTGCTGTACCTGCTGATGGACCTGGGCGCTACCGACGAACAGCTGGACTGCCCCATGCTGTTCTGCTGCGGCCGCGACGGCACCGCCAGCCTGGACCCGGATGTGCCGGGCACCGACCTGATCCCCCTGTTCGACACCCTGCTGAGCACCATCAAGCCGCCCGAGGGCGACCCTGAGGCTCCCTTCCAGATGCTGGTGTCCTCTGTGGACTACAACGACTTCGTGGGCCGCATCGGCATCGGCCGCATCCAGAACGGTGTTGCCAAGGTGGGCGAGGAAGTGGTCGTGTGCGACTGGCACAACCCCGACCTGAAGATGCGCGGCCGTCTGACCAAGCTGTACGACTTCCAGGCCAACGGCCGTCAGCCGTGCGACAACATCACCGCAGGTGATATCGTGGCATTCTCCGGTCTGCCGGACGTGACCATCGGCAACACCCTGTGCAGCCCCTCCAACGTGGAGCCGCTGCCCTTCGTCAAGATCAACGACCCCACCGTGGAGATGACCTTCTCGGTCAACGACAGCCCGCTGGCCGGCCGTGAGGGCAAGTTCGTCACCAGCCGTCAGATCCGCGACCGTCTGCAGAAGGAACTGCTGAAGGACGTGGCCCTGAAGGTGGAGGACTCCGCCACCACTGATTCCTTCCGTGTCATGGGCCGTGGTGAGATGCACCTGTCCATCCTCATCGAGACCATGCGCCGTGAAGGCTATGAGCTGCAGGTCTCTCCCCCGCACGTTCTGACCAAGGTGATCGATGGCAAGACTTACGAGCCTATGGAGCACGTTGTCATCGACGTGCCCACCCAGTATCAGGGTGCCGTCATGACCGGTCTGGGCCAGCGCAAGGCCATCCTGCAGCAGATGGAGTCCCTGGGCTCTGACCGTGTGCGTCTGGAGTTCCGGATGCCCAGCCGCGGCCTGTTCGGCTACCGCAACCAGTTCCTGACCGATACCCACGGCGAGGGCATCATCAACCAGATCTTTGACGGCTACGACGTCTGGGCTGGCATGATCGCCAACCGCTCCACCGGTTCTCTGGTCAGCTTTGAGACCGGCGAGGCCGTCACCTACGGCCTGTTCAACGCTCAGCAGCGCGGCACCCTGCTGGTGGGCCCCGGCGAGAAGGTGTACGAGGGCATGGTCATCGGCTACACCGCTTCCGGCGAGGATGTGGACGTGAACGTCTGCAAGACCAAGCACCTGACCAACACCCGTTCTTCCGGCTCCGACGACGCTCTGCGCCTGATCCCCATCAGCAAGCTGAGCCTCGAGGGCTGCCTGGAGTTCCTGGCACAGGACGAGCTGCTGGAGGTCACCCCGGAGAATCTGCGTATCCGTAAGCAGATCCTGAACCACGACCAGCGCATGAAGGCCAAGAGCAAACTGAAGTAATTTCAAAAAAGCATTCTTTTATAGCAGCGCAGAAGCACCTACGGGCGTTTTTGCGCTGCTTTTTTCATAACTGACAAATTACTCAGCATTTTTTGCAAAAAGGGCTTGCAAAAGTGCGGTGACTGCGGTATAATATTTTTCGCAGTCACTGATATGCCTCTTTAGCTCAGTCGGTTAGAGCACCTGACTGTTAATCAGGGTGTCGCCTGTTCGAGTCAGGCAAGAGGCGCCAGCAAGCGATGGATATTCTTCCATCGCTTTTTTGTTTATCTGCATCTTTTTCACCCTTTCTTTACGGTTCTTAAAAAATATCGCCTTGAAGAACCCTAGTGGTTGTGGTATACTTTTATAAGTTTATAGGCGTGAAAAAGGTACTGTGCAGGCTGCACAGTCTTTTCTACCCACAGACAGGCGCTCCCCGGTCAGAAGACTGCCGTGCAGGAGCGCAATTTTTTCGTTGGTCAAATCAGCAGGCAGGCCGGTGGTCTTGTGCGGCAAACGCAGGGCGGCAGGGCGGCTTGGTGTCGTTTGAATAAATCTTGAGAGTAAAAGGAAACATCTATGCGTTATACCTACGTCCGGCAGCACGATACCACCGACTGTGCGGCTGCCTGTCTGGCCATGGTGTGCCTGCACTACAAAAAGGAAGTTACCATTACCCGCCTGCGGGATATGATGGGCACCGACCTGAAAGGCACCAACCTTGTAGGCCTGCAAAAAGCCGCCAATGAACTTGGTTTTACCACCGCCGCAGTCCGCGTGGACCGCGAAAACTTTCTGAGCGATTTCTCGCTTCCCTGTATTGCACAGGTCATCACTGATCAGGGTCTGGCTCACTTTGTTGTGGTGTTCAAAAAGACCACCATCAAGGATGATGGCGCACGCCGCAAGCATATGCTGCAGGACGCCGAGAGCCGCAAGGAAGAAGAGGAAAAGGGCAAAAAACATAAGTGCAAGGATTACGTCATCATCGGCGACCCCGGCACGGAACTGAAAAAGATCAGTCTGGACGAGTTCTACAAGAACTTTACCGGCGTTCTGCTGCTTTTGAACCCCACCTCGGAGTTCAAAGGCGGCAAGATTGAAAAGGGCGGCATGATGAAGCGGTATATCAACCTGCTGCTGCCCCAGAAAAAGCTGTTCTTCTACGCCATCCTCAGTTCGATCATCACCACCATTCTGGGCATCGCGTCCTCCATGTTCAATAAGATCCTGATGGACGAGGTGCTGCCCTACGGGTTGAACAGCCTGCTGGTCACATTGATCCTAGTGTTCAGTGTGGTCAGCATTACCAGCACGCTGATCGGCTTTGTGCGCCAATGGGTGCTGATCCATCTGTCCATCAAGATCGATATCCCGCTGATGCTGGGTTACTTCGGGCACATCTTCAACCTGCCCATGAAGTTCTTTGCCACCCGCAAGACCGGTGATATCACCACCCGTTACTCGGACGCAAACACCATCAAATCTATCTTTACCAGCATCGCGCTGAGCCTTGTGATGGATATCTCCATGGCTGTCATCACCGGTATCATTCTGTTCCGCATGAACGCCATGCTGTTCTCCATCTCGCTGTTCATGGCGCTGGTCAGCATCCTTCTGGTGCTGGTGTACAAGCAGCCCTACAAAAAGATCAACGAAGAGAGCATGGCACAGTCTGCTGCGCTGAACAGCCAGATGATCGAGAGCCTGCGCGGCATCGAGACCGTCAAGTGCAATGCCAACGAGCAGACCGAGCTGGATAATCTGGAACGCGAGTACATGAAGAGCCTGAAGATCAGCCTGCGCTCCAGCCGCATCAGCACCACGCAGGGTCTGATCTCTTCCTTCATCTCCACCGGTTTCAGTATGCTTACCACCTACGTGGGCATCACGCAGGTGCTGAACGGCGAGATGACGCTGGGCGGCTTTATGGCCTTCAGCACCCTGTCCGGCTACTTCACCTCCCCCCTGAGCAACCTGATCGGTCTGCAGATGCAGATCCAGGAAGCCAGCATCTCCATGAAGCGTCTGACCGAGATCATGGACTACCCTTCTGAGTACGAGACCGCCGAGGGTGTGGAGCAGAGCGAGCTGGACAAGGTGGAGGGCGACATCGAGTTCAAGGACGTTACCTTCCGCTACGGCAACCGCGCTCCCGCGCTGGATCACATCAGCTTCACCATTCCCGCCGGTAAAAAGGTGGCGCTGGTGGGCGGCAGCGGCAGCGGCAAATCCACCATCACCAAACTGCTGCTGAAGTACTACGACCCCGAGGACGGCGAGATCGACATAAACGGCGCAAATCTGGCCGAGTACACCAACAGTTCGGTGCGCCGCGCCATTGCCTATGTGCCCCAGAACATCGAGCTGTTTAGTAAGACCATCTACGACAACATCCGCATCTCCCGCATGGATGCCACGCTGGACGAGGTGAAGGAAGCTGCCAAGAAGGCCGACGCCCACGAGTTTATCCGTCACCTGCCGCTGCAGTACAACAC
>OJKP01001901.1_pt1 | contig 10770 bp, 12 predicted proteins | sample 1596521 | NCBI WGS metagenome assembly OJKP01 (sample SAMEA4350130, study PRJEB24818) | metagenome | biome: human; feature: gut; material: faeces | place: Denmark | collected 2013-09
GGTGTCGCCGTCGTTGACCAGCAGGGCGGCCTCCTCAGCGGAGATGATGCGTACTTTCTTCATCGGTAGGCCCCCTTACTTGTTCTGGAAGGCGGCGGGACGCTTCTCCAGGAACGCGCCCATGCCCTCCTTCTGGTCGGCGGTGGCAAAGCACATGGCGAACAGCTCGTTCTCAACGGCGATACCGTCGTCGATGTCCATCTGCATGCCCCGGTCGATGCAGGCCTTGGCGTACTTCACGGCAATGGGGGCGTTCTTGATGAAGGACTTGGCCATCTCCAGCGCGCCGTCCATGAGGGCCTCGGGGGCGTAGACGGCGTTGACAAGGCCGATCTTTTCCGCCTCGTCGGCCTTGATCATCCTGCCGGAGAAGATCAGCTCCTTGGCCTTGGCAACGCCCACGCGACGGGGCAGACGCTGGGTGCCGGAGAAGCCGGGGGTGATGCCCAAGCCCACCTCTGGCTGGCCGAACTTAGCCTTCTCGGAGGCCAGGATGATGTCGCAGCTGGGGGCAAGCTCGCAGCCGCCGCCCAGCGCAAAACCGTTGACCGCGGCGATGGTGGGAAATTCCAGCTTTTCGATGCGGCGCAGCAGTGCGCTGCCCCGCTGGCCCCAGCGGCGGCCGCCATCCAGATCCAGCGGGTACTGCTCGCCGATATCGGCGCCTGCCACAAAGGAGCGGCCCGCACCGGTGAGGATCATGCAGCGGACGTCGCGGTCGTTCTCAAGCGTCGCTACCACCTGCTCCATCTCCGCGATAACGGTGCTGTTCAGCGCATTCAGCGCCTCGGCCCGGTCGATGGTCACGATGGCAATGTTATCTTGCTTTTCATATCGTACAGTGTTACCCATAATATTCTCCCGCCCTTATGACACATTTCATGCGTTTTCAATAACACTCGCGGTAAATAGCCTCCTCGGAAGCTAAGTCGAATGGATAGTAGGCGTTGGTCATCAGTCGCTGCTGGTTGGCCTCCACAGAGACAGGGAACGCCTTGAAGTCCGCTTCCGTAAAGCCGCAGTCCCGCAGGGGGCGCAGGGGCAGGATGCGCTGCAGAAGGTCGCACAGATAGCCGATGGCGTCCTCCGCCTTGCAGCCGGTGATATCTGCCACCAGACGCTTGAACTTCATGATCTCGCCGTTGGGGTCGTTGCGGTCATAATACCGCAAGATCGCGCCGAACAGCATATAGTTGCTCTCACCGTGGGGGACGTGGTATGTTCCGCCCAGCGGAAAGCTCATACCGTGGACAGGTCCGCAGCCCGCCTTTAGGAAGGCGATACCAGCGAAGAAGCTGGCCGTCACAAACTCATCCAGATACTCAAACCGAGCGTCCTGCCCCTTCTCGTCGATGAGCTTGAAGCCTTTCAGGATCATGTCCATGGCCTTCTCCGAGAACATCTCGCTGGTGATGGTCTTGCGGTGAGGGCTCAGGAAGGATTCGGTGGCGTGAACCAGCGCGTCGATGGCGGAGCAGGCAAAGGGCTTGTAGGGCAGCGTCTTGATGAGCTCCGGGATCAAACACACCTTGTTAGGAATGATGTCATCGGACACAAGACCCAGCTTCGTCTCTCCGCCGGTGAGTTGACCGTCGATCTCCGTCTTCACGATAGCCACGGAGATGTTGGTGCACTCGCTGCCGGTGCCGCAGGTGGTGGGGATGGCGATGACGTCCTTCTCATGAACAACGGGGAAGCGCTTGTAGTACAGCTCGTGGACGCTGTCGGGCCGCTTGCAGCCCAGCAGCTTGCACAGGTCCATGATGGCGCCGCCGCCCACGGCGATGACGCGGTCATAGCTGTCGTAGGGGATGGCGTCGTACATGATCTGGATCATAGCCTCGGAGGGCTCGCCTGCGCCGAACTTCTCCTGGAACACAAAGCTGCACTTGAGGCCCAGCTCCTTCATGAAGGGGGTGTAGATGAACTCGTTGGTCAGCACCACGTCACGCTCGTTCAGCTGGAACTCCTCCGCCATCTGGGCGAAGGTCTGAAATTTATACACGGTGGGCGCGAAGATGATCTCGCGCTTGTCCGCCATCAGGCTGGCGGAAAATGAATCCATTGCCATTTTGTTCTCCTTTTCTTATTTCCTCTCGATGGCCTTTTTGACAGCGGCCACGATATTGGCGGCCCGCAGGCCGTATTCATCCATCAGGAATGCCTGAGGGCCGACCTGTCCGAACAGATCCTGCACCCCCACGAATTCCTGCACGGTGGGCCGGTTCTTGGCCAGACAGTTGGCCACGGCGCTGCCCAGACCGCAGGTGACGTTGTGATTCTCGGCGGTGACGATGGCCCCGGTCTCGGCGGCGCACTTCACCACCAGCTCCTCGTCCAGCGGCTTCCAGGTGAACATATCCACCACACGGACGGCGATGCTCTCGGCCTGAAGCTGCTCGTAGGCCTTCAGCGCCTCGTCCACCATGATACCGGAGGTGATGATGGTGGCCTGGTCCTTGTCGCTCTCGTGGAGGACGACGCCCTTGCCCAGCTGGAACGCCGTGCCGTCGCCGTAGACCTGGATGATGTCCTTCCGGACAAAGCGGGTATAGGTGACGCACTGGCAGTCCGCCCCCTGCTGGGTGACGGCCTTCAACTGGGCGTAGTCGCAGGGATCGGTGACCACCGCCCGGGGGATGGACAGGTACATGGCGGCGTCCTCCAGCGGCATATGGGTGCCGCCGTTGAAGGCGGCGCACACGCCCGCGTCGGAGCCGAACACATGGACCGGCAGGTCCGCGTAGGCGGCGGACATGTAGATCTGGTCATAGATGCGGCGGCTGGCGAAGGTGCCGAAGGTGTGGAGATACACCTTCTTACCGGTGGCGGCCAGACCGGCGCAGACGCCGGCGGCGTTGGCCTCGGCGATGCCCGCCTCATAGGCCCGGTCGGGATAGGTGGCCATCAGCTGCTTGGTGTTGACGCAGCCCATCAGGTCGCAGTCCACGTAGCACACGTTCTTGTCGACGGCCATCATGTCCTTCAGCGTCAGGGCGAAGGCGTCCCGGCAGGCGCGGCTGTCCTTTTCATGCTTGGCGATCAGTTCCCGTTTCATTTCCGCACCTCCTCCAATGCTTTCTCGGCGGCGGCGATGGCCTCCTGCCACGCCTCCTCGCTGGGCTGGGAGGAGTGCTCCCGCTTGGGCTCGGCGAAGGTCGCGCCCTTGCCCTTGATGGTGTCCAGCACGATGCAGCTGGGCACGCCCTTCTTGGCATAGGCGTTCTGGATGGCCTGATAGATGGCCTCCACGTCGTGGCCGTCGATCTCCTGGGTGTACAGGCCGAAGCCCGCCGCCTTTTTGGCGATGTCGCCGTGGTCAAGAATGTCGGCTGTCTTGCCGTCCAGCTGGTAGCCGTTGTTGTCGATGATGTAGATGAGGTTGTCCAGCTTGTGGGCGTAGGCGAAGTGGAACGCCTCCCACACTTGGCCCTCGTCGGCCTCGCCGTCGCCTACCACGCAGAAGACGTGGTTCTGGCGGCCGTCGATCTTATTGCCCAGGGCCGCGCCCGCGGCGGTGGAAGCCCCCTGGCCCAGGGAGCCGGTGGTCAGGTCCACGCCGGGTGTCAGCTTCCGGTCGGTATGGCTGGGGAACCTGGTATGGGGCTGGTTGAGGGTATAGGCGTCCTCCATAGGATAGAAGCCCATCAACCCAAAGGTCGCATAGGCCACCGGGCCTGCGTGCCCCTTGCTGAGCACCAGCCAGTCACGGTCGGGATCAAGAGGATTTTTTGGATCAAAGTGCATGACCTCGCCGTACAGCACGGCCATCAGGTCCGCCAGGTCCATGGACCCGCCCACGTGTCCGAAGCCGCGGGAATGGATGACCTTCAGCGTCTCCAGCCGGATCTCCGCCGCTAATATCTCGATTTTTTTTACGTCCATTGTTCTTCCTTTCCATGGCGCGCTATCACCACTCCGCAATCGTTCCATCGTAGTTCCGCCAAACCGGATTTTTCCAATTGTGGCCCTTTTTGGCCATCTCCTCCACCAGTTCCTCGTTCACATCGATGCCCAGTCCGGGCCTCGTCAGTATATCGGTGAAACCGTCTTTATAGGTGAATACAGAACGGTCATTAAGATAGTCCAGCAGATCGCTGCCCTGATTATAGTGAATGCCAAGGCTCTGCTCCTGAATGAATACATTGGGAGTACAGGTATCCATCTGCACACAAGCCGCCAGCGCGATCGGTCCCAGGGGGCAGTGTGGTGCAACCGCCACGTCGTAGGCCTCCGCCATGGCGGAGATTTTTTTGCATTCACTAATACCGCCTGCGTGAGATAGATCAGGCTGAATGATGTCCACATAGCCATCCTGCAGCAGGTTCTTGAATTCCCAACGGCTGAACATCCGCTCTCCCGTGGCGATGGGGATGGAGCAGCTCCGTGCAATTTCCCGCAGCGCCTCATTATTCTGCGGCAAAACCGGTTCTTCGATGAACATAGGATGCAGAGGCTCCAACTCGCGGGCAAGCACCTTTGCCATGGTCTTATGTACTCTGCCGTGGAAATCCACTGCGATATCCATCTTCATACCCAGTGCCTCTCGGATGGCCGCCACACGTTCCACCACAGCCTCCACCTTGTCAAAAGTATCGATGTAGTGCATTTCTTCAGTGGCATTCATCTTTACAGCCCGATACCCCTGTTCGTATTTCTCCAATGCTTGACGACGAATATCATTAGGCCTGTCCCCGCCGATCCAGCAGTAGACTTTCAGCTTGTCTCGGCAAGCACCGCCCAGCATCTCATATACAGGCATCCGGTAATACTTCCCCTTGATGTCCCACAGCGCCTGATCGATACCCGCGATGGCGCTCATCATCACCGGCCCACCCCTGTAGAACCCGGTACGGTACATGGTTTGCCACAAATCCTCAATCTTACGGGGATCTTTCCCCAGCAAATAGCAGGACATCTCCTCCACGGCAGCTTTAACAGTGTGGGCATGACCCTCCACCACTGGTTCACCCCAGCCGCAGATTCCTTCATCCGTCTCGATTTTCAGAAACAGCCATCGGGGCTGTACCGGATATAGCTTCAACGCAGTGATTATCATATGCTTTTCTCCTATCTCTTCACGCGCCCGCTGGCATCTCCTCCCATCAGGCTCTCCACTTCCTTCACCGTCACCTGATTAAAATCAAAGGGGATGGAGTGCTTCAGGCAAGAAGCCGCTGTAGCAAATTCAATGGCGGCCTGTGGCTCACGCCCGCTGAGCAGGGCGTAGATCAATCCGCCGCCGAAGGAGTCACCGCCTCCCACACGGTCTACGATATGCATGGCGTATGTCTTGGCGAAATATGCCTTACCGTCCTGATATAGCATCGCTGACCAGTTGTTATTGTCGGCGCTGAGACTCTGTCGCAGTGTGATGGCTACCTGCGTGCATCCGAACTGTCGGCAAATGCTTTGGGCCACCTCCCGGTACCCATCGGCATTGATTTTTCCCGCCTGCACATTGTTATCCTGCGGTTTGATGCCGAAAACCTTTTCCGCATCCTCCTCGTTGGCAATACAGACGTCCACATATGACATCAGGCATTCCATGACTTGCCCAGCCTTTTCCGAGCTCCACAAATTTCCCCGGTAATTCAGGTCGCAGCTTACCTTCACGCCCCGCGCCTTTGCGGCACAACATGCCTCCAGGCACAGCTCCGCAGCGCCGTCCGAGAGCGCCGGCGTAATGCCGGTAAAGTGAAACCAGTCTGCACCGCTGAAAATGGCATCCCAATCAAAGTCTCCGGATGCGGCGGTGGCGATGGCGGAATATTTGCGGTCATAAATGACCTTTGATGGGCGCTGTGACGCGCCTTTTTCCACAAAATATGTACCCATTCTTTCTCCGCCCAGGCACACATGGGACACATCTACTCCGTACCCGCGCAGCGTCCGCAGCGCAGCCGTCGTCAAATCGTTATCCGGCAGACGGGTAACAAATGCCGCCTCCATCCCATAATTGGCCAGCGACACCGCCACATTGGCCTCACCACCGGCGAAAGAAGCTTCGAAGCTGTTTGCCTGCTTGATACGGAGATATCCCGGCGGGTTCAGCCGCAGCATGATCTCTCCAAAACATACGATGCGCTTCATGTATTCCACCTCTCGATCTGCTCCGTATAGAGCCGTGCGTTGTATCCAATCGCCTCAAAGTCATTCTCTGCCAGCATATCCTTCTTCACAATATGCGAACCGATGCCAAAGCACACCACGCCCTCGCGGTAGAAGGACTCCATATTCACATGATCAATACCGCCCACGGCACTCAGCGGAACATGATTGATTGGTCCTTTCAAGCTTCGGAAATACGCTGTACCCAGATCACCTGCTGGGAATACTTTCACAATACTGGCACCCCAGCGATAGGCATTGATGATTTCCGTAGGCGTCATTGCACCGGGCATGGATACCATCCCGTATTCCCGGGTTGCCCGGATGATCTCCCGATTACTGTCCGGCGAAATGATAAATGCAGCGCCTGCCGCAAAAGCGGCATCCAACTGCGCCTCCGTCAGTACCGTTCCTGCGCCCACAGCCATCTCGCTGCGGTGTTCCTTCAGCATCCGGATCGCTCGGGCTGTTGCCTCTACGCCATCTGGTCGTTTCTGATCAAATGTCACCTCGATGCACTGGACGCCCTGGGCATACAGCGCATCCTGCAGCGGAATCAGCTTACTCTCCTCCACATTGCGCAAGATCACAATCAGTTTCTTTTCCAAAATCAGGTCCAGCGTCTCGTTATACATATGATCCTCCTTATCTCCGTTACGGTTTTAGAACCACCTTGATAAGCCCCGGCTCCGCCTTGTGCAGACGGTCGAACCACTCTCCGCCGTCCTGCAGCGGCGCCACCTTGCTGATAATGCTGTCCACATCCACCATGTGATTGGCAATCATATCCAGACAGATGTCATACTCTCCAGAGGATGCACAGCTCCCGTGAAGGCCGATCTGCTGTGTCACGCATTTTTGCAGCGGCAGCGATAATTCCTTTGTCACGTTGCCTACCATAACCACATTGCCGCCCAGCCGGACACTGTTCACCGCGCTGGAGAATGTAGATGGGATACCTACCGCCTCAAACGCCAAGTCCGCGCCTCGACCATCTGTCAGGCCACGCACAAAGGCTTCCACATCCTGCTCTCTGGAATTCACCACGTGGGTCGCGCCAAACTTTTTCGCCATCTCCAGCTTGTTGTTATCAATATCCGCCACAATTAACGTCGTTGCTCCTGCTGCCTTTATCACCTGCGTGAGCAGCAGACCGATCGTCCCTGCACCGACGACGACCACCTTATCTCCCAGCTTGATGGGAGAAATGGATACGGCATGCACCGCTACGGACAACGGTTCTACTGCCGCGGCCTGTTCAAAGGAGACATTGTCCGGGATCTTATAGAGCGTGCGCTCCTTCACTGTTACATACTCCGCCATTGCCCCCTGCTGCCGATAGTCATCACACGCTACGCCCAGAACACGCCGGTCAGTGCACAGATTCACCATACCCTTGCGGCAGTAGTAGCACTTGCCGCAGTACACCGTAGAGTCAAATGTCACCCGGTCTCCCTTCTTAAAGGCGGTCACATTTTTACCCACCGCCGCAATCTCACCAGATGCCTCGTGACCCATGATAACAGGCGGCTGTCTGCGGCCGCTGCCGCCGTCATAGCCGTGCACATCGCTTCCGCAGATGGCGCAAGCGCCTACCTTCACCAGCACCTCGTCATCGCCATATTCCGGCACAGGAACATCTTTGTACTCGAATTTGAAGTAGTCGGTCAAAACCAGTGCTTTCATGCTTTCTTACCTGCTTTCTCTTATAATTCAGGCCTCTTCCCAAGTCTTTTTCACATCGTCATGCGCTTTTCGGATTCCTTGCAGACCGTGGCCGCTGGCTTCCTCGATACAGAGCCATTTGTTAAAGCCGGCCTTTTTCAGCATACGAAATACCTCTGCATTTGGCGTCACGCCTGTACCGATAACTGTGGGGGAGAATACGCCCCGTTGTGCCATATCCGTCACATGAATAGTTTCTACCCGTTCTAAGACCTCCGGCAGAATGTCCCTTGGATCCTCACCGTGAGCGGTAATATTGCCCGTGTCGAAGTTGATCCGAATGTCCGTATCCCCGATGCGGCGGCATATCGCCAAGAAGTTCTGTGGATCAAATGTAAAGTCCACCTTGTCCCAAGCGCCTGGCTTTCCGTGGTTTTCAAACAGTAGCCCCACGCCAAATTTCTTTCCATATTCGTCGATTTCATGAAAGGCATCGCTGACCCATTTGATGCAGTCCTCCCGGGAAACGTCAGCATGAGCCTGTCCGGACAGGATGCGAAGATATCGGATCCCCAGTTCAGAGGCCAGCGCCACATCCGCCTTCAGATACAGCATCTCCCTCTCACGCTGCACCGAGTCGGGATGAGTAAAGTCCGGGTAGGTGGTCATCATGATAATGGGCATCCCGATCTCGTTCAGCTGTCGCTTTAGTGCTGCCAGATATGTCGGCGTGCGGTTCTTTAGAAACATAATGCTTATATCAATGCCGTCATACCCCATATCCTTAGCCTCTCTGGCCCAATCCACCAGTTCCATTTTCCCGGAGCAAATGTCGCCAAAAAGCGATACCGGCAAACAGCTCATTTTCATGCCGCTGCCTCCTTTTCTGCTTTCTTGCGTGCGCTTCGTGCCTGCATTAGGATAACCGCCAGCAGCAGTATACCAGTGATAATAGACTGCCACCAGGAGTTCAGGCTTCCCTGCAGGTTGATCATATTCTTGATGATAGCGAGAATCAGTACGCCGAACACCGTTCCCAATACACCGCCTCGCCCGCCGCTCATAGAGGTGCCGCCGATGGCCACCGCTGCAATGGCATCCATTTCCCAGCCCTCACAGGTCACCGGCTGTCCAGAACCCAGGCGGGACGCTAGAATCACCCCGGACAATGCCGCCGCCAAGCCGGATATCCCATACACGATAAGCTTCACATTCTCCGGCTGTACGCCCATCATCTTCGCCGCATCTTCATTGCCGCCTACCGCGTAGACGCTACGTCCAAAACGCGTCTTTCGCGTGACATAAATACCCAGCGCCACCACGAGCATCCAAATCAAAATCAGCACCGGAAAGCCCAGGAGCTTTGCCTTGGCCAGCGACATGATCCATGCCTTGGAAATCTTGTCAAAGGGCACGGAGTTTCCGCTTGTAATGACCAGTCCAATACCTCGGGCGACCATCATCATGCCCAAGGATGAAATGAATGGTGCCACATTCATTCGAGAGATCACAAAGCCGTTGGCAAGTCCCAGCACAACACCCACCACAAGGGGCAGGCCGAAAATCAGCAGCGCATTGTTTGTCCCGCTGGCACTGGCCAGCAGCACACTGCTCAATGCCGTGACCGCGCCTACAGAAAGGTCAATGCCTCCGGTGATAATCACCAGCGTCATCGCCACAGCGATAATGCCGATCATACTGTTCTGCACCAGAATATTCAGCAAATTATCCACCTGCCGAAACACAGGGAACTTGATGAGCGCCACGATTACCAGTACAATAAGGGCCAGCAGCGCACCTTGTCTGCGGAAAAAATCCAAGATCTTTTTCTTGTCCATAGTGCCCTCCTTAGCGCTTCTTTTCACGCTGCACGTAAACAGCGATCACAATAATCAGGCCCTTTAGTATACGGGCGTATGCATAGTGGATGTTGTTCATATTGATCGTCATGGTGATCAGCTGGATGATGAGTGCGCCGAATACCGTGCCCATAATGCGTGCCTTACCGCCGCTCATGGATGTGCCGCCGATGGCTACGGCCGCGATGGCATCCATTTCCGCCAGTGATCCCAGCGTATTGGGGTCAGCGCAACAAGCTCGGGCAGAAGTCATCAACCCGGCGCAGCCGGCCATGAAACCGCTGATGGCATACACAGCGATCAGCACCATCTTCGTCCGGATCCCGGAAAGGGTAGCGGCCTTCTCGTTTCCGCCGATGCCCTGTACATAGTAGCCGAACGTGGTCTTCTTCAACAGCAGCGCAAAAACCGCCACGACAATGATGGTCGTCAGCATCGCCGCACCCAGCCCGCGCAGCAGCTGCATCGAGCCGCCACGGCGTGCGCGCGTTGTCGTCCGGCGCACAGTCTGTGTTCCTGTCATAGGGCAATTCCCCTCCTTCCGATTCGGTAAGGAGGATATGCCCCGCGTCCGGGCGTTATTCCTCTATCCGCTCCACGCGGAAGATGTTCAGCGTGTCCGCATCCGGGCAGGAGAACACCGCTGTGCCGTCCGGCTGACCGGGGATGCTGCCGCCATAGCGGAGGATATCCGCATATAGGAACGCAACGTGCATCGCCATCGGGCAGAGTTGACCGCGCTCGGTGTCAAAATCCCACGAATCGCCGATTTTATGCCCATGATGGCAAGGGCAGCTGCCCTTGCGGTCAATCAGCGTGATGCGCAGACGCGGGCGCTTCATTCGTCCAGCACCTCCAAGCACGTTTCAATCGGGATGCCGAGGTACTTGTCCTCCTTGTCGCGGTTGCGGTCAATCATCGTGCGCACGGCGTCCATTGCGCGGTGCGTCGATTCTTGAAGCGGCACGCCGTCCACCAGCCGCCCCAGCATCACTGCGGCGAAAATATCGCCCGTGCCGACAAAGCGCACCGGAATGAGGTCGAACGGGATGCGGAAAAATTCGCCCTCCGTGCCGTCATATCCGACGACGCAGTTCTCGCCGTCCACCTTCGCGCTCGTCACAACGACGGATTT
>OJKP01001902.1_pt1 | contig 10766 bp, 7 predicted proteins | sample 1596521 | NCBI WGS metagenome assembly OJKP01 (sample SAMEA4350130, study PRJEB24818) | metagenome | biome: human; feature: gut; material: faeces | place: Denmark | collected 2013-09
ATAAGAAACCTAAAATATTAAAAAAGAATGAAACCGTTAAACAAAGAAACAGCCAATAAGACTGTACGTCCAGAGAGAATTATTCAGTTTGGTGAAGGAAACTTCTTGCGTGCATTCGTAGATTGGATTATCTACAACATGAACGAGAAAGCAGATTTTAACAGCAGCGTAGTAGTAGTTCAGCCTATCGACAAAGGTATGGTAGACATGCTGAATTCACAAGACTGCTTGTACCACGTAAACTTGCAAGGCCTTGAAAACGGCAAGGCAGTAAACAGCCTTACTATGATCGACGTTATCAGCCGTGCCTTGAACCCATATACTCAGAACGACGAATTCATGAAGTTGGCAGAACAGCCCGAAATGAGATTCGTTATCTCTAACACTACAGAAGCCGGAATCGCTTTCGATCCTTCTTGCAAGCTCGATGACGCTCCCGCATCTTCTTATCCAGGTAAGTTGACTCAGTTGCTTTACCACCGTTTCAAAACATTCAACGGCGATATGAGCAAAGGTCTTATCATCTTCCCATGCGAGTTGATTTTCTTGAACGGTCATAAATTGAAAGAAACCATCTATCAGTATATCGAATTGTGGAACCTTGGCGACGAATTCAAGACTTGGTTCGAAAAAGCTTGTGGAGTATACGCTACATTGGTAGACCGTATCGTTCCAGGATTCCCTCGCAAAGACATCGCCGCTATCAAGGAAAAATTGCAGTACGATGACAACTTGGTAGTTCAGGCAGAAATCTTCCACTTGTGGGTAATCGAAGCTCCGCAGGAAGTAGCTAAAGAATTCCCAGCAGATAAGGCAGGATTGCACGTATTGTTCGTACCGAGCGAAGAACCGTACCACGAAAGAAAGGTTACATTGCTTAACGGTCCTCACACAGTATTGTCGCCTGTAGCGTACCTTTCTGGCATCAATATCGTGCGCGACGCTTGTCAGCACCCTATAGTAGGCAAATTCATCCATAAAGTAATGTTCGACGAACTGATGGAAACATTGAACTTGCCGAAACCAGAACTCGAAAAATTCGCACACGATGTACTCGAACGCTTCAACAACCCGTTCGTTGACCATCAGGTAACATCTATCATGCTTAACTCATTCCCTAAATTCCAGACTCGCGACCTTCCGGGCTTGAAAGTATACTTGGAACGCAAGGGCGAATTGCCAAAGGGTCTTGTATTAGGATTGGCAGCCATCATCACTTATTACAAGGGTGGTAAGCGTGCCGACGGTGCTGAAATCGTTCCTAACGATGCACAAGATATCATGGACTTGCTGAAGAACTTGTGGGCTACCGGCGATACTCAGAAAGTTGCCGAAGGCGTATTGGCTGCAGAATCTATCTGGGGTGAAAACTTGAACTTGATTCCGGGTCTTACAGCAGCTGTAAAAGCTAACTTGGACAGCATCCAGGAAAAAGGAATGTTGGCTACAGTAGAATCTATCCTCTGATTTAATTGTTAGAAGTTCCAATAATACCTAAGGAGGCAAACTCTCATTTCTTGAGTTTGTCTCCTTTTTCGATTTAAACATTTTAGTTAACTTTGCACTCGTCTTTTTAACTGAAATGTAAATGAAGCCACAATTATTGATAGGTTCACCCATGTCCGGTAGCGGAAAATCCATCTTCACCATGGGGATTCTTCGCCTTTTGAAACGGAGGAATCTGAATGTACAGCCCTTTGTATGCGGGCCCGATCAGGCAGTTCCATTGTATCACGCCATAGCGTGCGGACACGACTCGGTAAACTTAGACACCTTCTTGGCTTCTAAAACCCATCTGCAGTACGTTTATAATACCTATTCCGAGAACGCTGAAATCTGTGTGGCCGAAGGCAACATGGGCTTGTTCGATGGCTACAACCGTATGCGAGGCAGTAGCGCCGAAATAGCCATGATGCTGAAGATGCCCGTGCTGATGATAGTCAACGCCCGTGCCACCGGATACTCTGCCGCCCCCTTGCTGTACGGATTCAAGCATTTCAAGCATTCGCTCAATATCGTAGGCGTAATATTCAATCAAGTAACCTCATCGGCACAGTACGCCTCACTTAAAGAAGCCTGTTTCGATGCCGGAATAGCCTGTCTTGGCTACATCCCCTTTATAGAAGGACTGAAGTACAACCGTCGCATGGCTCTAACCGTAGAAAACCGTCGCGCGATAGGCGAGATGTCCGACCTCGTAGCCGACCTGATAGAGAAGCACGTAGACGTAGACCGACTGCTGAATCAAACCGTCCGCATATTTCCCTGCGAGTACACACTGCCATACACATCGGATATAGAGAACCTTTCATCCTTGCCTGCCATGCCGAAGAAAGGCAAGTTGCGCATAGCCATAGCTCGCGACCCCGCTTTTTGCATGGTTTATAAGGAAAACATCGATCGCCTGTCCACTCTTGGCACTATTAAATACTTCAGTCCCGTATTTGGCAGCGAACTTCCAGAAGCCGACATAATATACCTTCCCGGCGGTTTCCCCGACCTCTTCGCCCGCCAGCTACATCGTCGCAAGCAACTCTTGGAGCAACTTAAAGATTACGCCGAGAGAGGAGGGAAGATATTGGCGGAAGGAGGAGGCATGGCCCTTCTCTCACAAAGTCTGTCGAACAAACCAGGAGGCACCCCATACGAGATGGCTGGCATACTACCATTCCGCATCTCCGCTGACGAGCAGAAATACACCGGAGGCTACCGTTGCATAACCCTCAATAACACAGAATACAAAGGTCACGAATTCCATTTCTCGAAGATGGAAAACACCCCGTGCGAAGCCCTTACAGAGATGCGTCTTTGCACAGCTCGCGGCACCGAATCGGCTACCTCATTATACCGCTACAAAAATGTAATAGCCGGCTACACTCATTGGTACTGGGGAGAAAGTGATATTTTGGATTTGTGGAAATAATAAGAATGCTAAACATACACTACGCACTGAAAGTGCAAAAGTAAAAACATCAAGCTTTGTGATTTTACTTTTGCATTCTCAGTGCGTTTTTTTATAAGCAATGCAATGTGCGAAAAAAAACAATGCAATGAAATAAAAAAACAATGCGAATGGCCAAGTGAACCATTGCGATGGTTCGATTTAAGCATCGCAATGTTTTTTTGGGGTTATATACGGTAAATTTATGCTGATTGCCACTTAGAACCATAAACGATAACACTTGCTACTTTTACATTAGCGGAAAAGCTAATAGATAATCACACGAAAATAGGGGAGAAATAACACGAGCGTGTTGCACAAATTATGTTGGTCTTCTAATTGTAAGACCCGACTTTTCGTGCAAAGGTACAGTTTTTCTATCATTTACAATCATTTAGAAAAGAAAATATTTTGACTATAGGCTAATTGTTGACCAAATGTTGACCAAATCAAGCTTTTTGTTTTTCGGAAACCAATTGATAACCAACGGAATATAGAGTATGTCGTGTTTTACAATTAGAAGACCAATATAGACTGATAGAGACGAAGCCACGAAAGTAGGTGAAATAACCTACCCAAACGGCAAAATCTTGATGGTATTATTATGAACAATGTCGTTGTAAAACAGGCGCAGTTATCCAAGGCGATGGCGGCCAACTCAACAGACATAAAGTAGAAGAGAGTTTATGAAGCTGGATTGCACGGATTCTCGTTCTACAGCCGACGAAACAAAGAGTTTTCAAACCACTGAAAACAATGAATTTCCAGAGGGCACATACGTTTCTGAGCCGGACAAATCGACTGGTTCAGTAGTAGAGAAACGCTCTAAAGCGAACGCTCAGAAAGTGCAATGGTGCTATCTTTTCGTGCATCACAGAAAAGTAAAATCATTCGAAGAACAACTCGAAAAAGACGGAATAACCTACTTCGTTCATAAAACCATTAAGTACGTTCCGCGCCACAGAAACAAAGGCGGCGTGCGCGAAGTCGAAATCCCTTCAGTGAGTGGCCTGATATTTCTGCAAGGCACTCCAAAAAAACTCCAGACATACCTCGACGAGAAACTGCAACCATATAGATTGTGCAAGAACTGCAGTACAGGCAAGGTGGCAACCATCCCCTGCAGTCAGATGGAATCATTTATGCGCATCGTGGAGACCGAGCCCGAACGCCTTCGCTTCCTACTTCGTCCTTTTGTGTACTACTCAAAGAACCGCACCCTTCTTCGCATCATGACCGGCGACTATGCCGGACTCGAAGGATATGTTATCCGCATAGCCCGCGACCGTCGCTTGGTGATGGACGTAGGCGGCATGGCAGTAGCCATCTCTAACGTACACGCCGAACGTTTTGAAGAAGTCAACAAAAACGAAGACAGCAAGTCGGAACGCGAAACCTTCTACAAACGTAACCTTCACGAACGTAACGCCTTTATCGATCGCTACTTCCATCAGGTAAGAACGGCAAGCGAAGTAGAAGCCCAGAAAGAAAACATCGCGATACTCCTTAATCAAACCCTTGCCGACGTAATGAGCAAGAAACTCGATATAAAAGATGCCTTCGACACCTTCTACTTCATGATAGAAGAGATAGGCTACTATTACGCCCCCTTCATCGACTACTTCAAAGACGACTTGAACCCCATCCTCGAAGAAGGCCGCAAGGTAATGCAGGAGATAGGCAGCATCACCGCCAGCGTTGGTGATATTGAACTTCGCCAGCGTTGTGAAACGGAGTATGAAGAACTTAGGACTAATTATGGCTATTTGTTTGAATAGCGGATGGTAATAAAATAAGAAGATTATCAATTAAATAATAAAATCATTATGAGCATTTTTGCAGGTAAAACCCTTATGATTACTGGTGGAACAGGTTCCTTCGGTAACGCAGTATTGAATCGTTTTCTCCGTACAGACATTGGTGAAATCCGTATTTTCTCACGTGATGAAAAGAAACAGGATGATATGCGCCATGAATATCAGGCAAAGTATCCTGATGTAGCAAACAAGATAAAGTTCTTCATCGGTGACGTTCGCGATTTGCAGTCATGCCGTAACGCTATGCCCGGTGTAGATTATATCTTCCATGCAGCAGCATTGAAGCAGGTGCCAAGTTGTGAATTCTTCCCGATGGAAGCAGTGAAGACAAATGTTATTGGTACAGACAATGTGTTGACAGCAGCAATCGAGTTTGGTGTAGGAGCAGTTATCTGTCTTTCTACCGACAAGGCCGCTTATCCTATCAATGCAATGGGTATTACTAAAGCTATTGAAGAAAAGATTGCTGTAGCGAAGAGCCGCTACTCTGGCAAGACTAAAATTTGCTGTACACGCTACGGTAACGTAATGTGCTCTCGTGGTTCTGTAATTCCTTTGTGGATTGATCAGATTCGTAACGGCAACCCTATTACTTTGACAGAACCTAAGATGACTCGTTTCATCATGTCATTGGAAGAAGCTGTAGACCTTGTTCTCTTCGCATTCGAACATGGCCAGAACGGTGATATCCTTGTACAGAAAGCTCCGGCTTGTACCATCCAGACTCAGGCAGAAGCTGTATGTGAGTTGTTCGGTGGCAAGAAAGAGGAAATCAAGGTTATCGGTATCCGTCATGGTGAAAAGATGTACGAAACATTGCTTACCAAAGAAGAATGTGCCAAGGCAGAAGATATGGGCAACTTCTATCGTGTTCCTGCAGACAACCGTGGCTTGAACTACGATAAGTACTTTAAAGAAGGTGATACCAAGCGTGCAGAAATAGAAGAATTCAACTCTGATAACGCATACCGCTTGAACCTTGAGGAAACCAAGGCTAAGATTGGCGCATTGGAATACATTAAGAAAGAATTGAGTGGCGAAGGTAACTTCGTACAGTAATAAGCGTATGAAGATATTAGTAACTGGTGCCAAAGGATTTGTAGGAAAAAACCTTTGTGCCCAACTCAATAATATAAAAGACGGCAAGGCACGTTGCTACGGCGACTTGCAGGTAGAGGACGTATTCGAGTACGACCTTGACTCTACGCCAGAGCAGCTTGACGCATGGTGCAAGGAATGTGACTTCGTCTTTAATCTTGCAGGCGTAAACCGCCCAAAGGATAATGACGAGTTCATGAAAGGCAACTTCGGTTTCGCCTCGGCTTTGCTTGATACATTGAAAGCTCACGGCAACAATTGTCCGGTAATGCTTTCAAGCTCTCAGCAAGCCTCGTTGACTGGGCGTTTCGGTAACAGCGAGTACGGACGAAGCAAGAAAGCTGGCGAGGAGCTTTTCCTTGAATACGGAAAAGAAGCAGGAGCTAAAGTTTTGGTTTACCGTTTTCCCAATCTTTATGGTAAATGGTGCAGACCAAATTACAACAGTGCTGTAGCTACATTCTGTAACAATATCGCAAACGACCTGCCTATCACCGTTAACGATCCGAGCGTAGAACTTGAACTTCTCTATATCGATGACCTAGTAGAGGAAATGATTCACGCATTGAAAGGAGAGGAGCATCACTGCGAGTTTGAAGGACTTGATGTAGTTCCGTCTGAAGAAGGACGCTATTGCTATTGCCCGGTTACTCATAAGATAACCCTAGGCGAGATAGTAGACTTGCTTCATCAATTTGCAGAAATGCCAAAGACATTGATGATCCCTGAAATTCCAGCCGACTCATTTGCAAAGCGTCTGTACAGTACATTCCTTAGCTATCTGCCAAAGGAAAAGGCAATCTTCGATTTGAAGATGAACGTAGATAACCGTGGATCATTCACTGAGTTGGTTCATACGCTAAACTGCGGACAGGTGAGCATAAATATCTCTAAGCCCGGCATTACAAAAGGAGAGCACTGGCATAACACCAAGTGGGAACAGTTTATCGTTGTTTCAGGTCACGGACTTATTCAACTCCGAAAGGAAGGTACGGACGAAGTTCTAAACTACGAAGTCAGTGGTGACAAGATTCAGAGTGTTATTATGCTCCCTGGATATACTCATAACATAATAAATCTTTCTGAAACAGAAGATTTGGTGACTGTGATGTATTGCAATGAGATTTTTGACCCTAATAGACCGGATACCTATTTTGATAAGGTAGAACAGAAATAAAATGAATTTTATGGAAAAGCAACCTAAATTTGATTATTCAGATATAAAGTTCAAGGATAACGGTAAGCTGAAATTGATTATCGTTGTCGGTACCCGTCCAGAGATTATCCGTCTCGCTGCCGTAATTAATAAATGCCGTCAGTATTTCGATGTAATTCTTGCCCATACAGGTCAGAACTACGATTATAACTTGAATGGTATATTCTTCCGTGACTTGAAACTTGCAGAACCGGAAGTGTACATGGATGCAGTGGGAGATGACCTCGGAGCTACATGTGGTAACATCATTAATTGCTCTTACAAACTTTTCGCTCAGACTAAGCCCGATGGCGTATTGGTATTAGGTGATACCAACTCTTGTTTGAGTGTTATCGGAGCAAAGCGTCTGCATATTCCTATTTTCCATATGGAAGCAGGAAATCGTTGCAAGGATGAGTGCCTTCCCGAAGAGACCAACCGTCGTATCGTTGATATTATCAGCGATGTAAACATGGCGTATTCAGAGCACGCAAGAAGATACCTTGCCGACTGCGGTTTGCCGAAAGAACGTACATACGTTACAGGCTCACCGATGGCTGAAGTTCTTCACAATAACCTTGCAGAAATTGAGGCAAGCGACGTTCACCAGCGTTTAGGTCTGGAGAAAGGCAAATACATTCTTCTTTCTGCTCACCGTGAAGAAAACATTGATACAGAAAAGAACTTCATGTCTCTTTTTTCAGCTATTAACAAGATGGCCGAAAAGTACGACATGCCCATTCTTTACAGCTGTCACCCACGTAGCCGCAACCGTCTTGCAGCCTCTGGATTCCAACTCGACACACGCGTCATTCAGCACGAACCTCTTGGATTCCATGATTACAACTGCCTTCAGATGAACGCATTTGCAGTAGTTAGCGATAGTGGTACACTTCCAGAAGAATCAAGTTTCTTCACCAGCGTAGGTCATCCTTTCCCTGCAATCTGCATCCGTACATCGACAGAACGTCCTGAAGCTATAGATAAAGGCGACTTTATCATTGCCGGTATTGATGAAAAGTCATTGCTGCAAGCTGTAGATACAGCTGTTGAGCTTTGTCGTGATGGTCAACACGGTATTCCAGTACCTGATTATGTAGACGAGAATGTATCGACTAAGGTTGTTAAGATTGTGCAGTCTTATGTTGGTATTGTCAATAAGATGGTTTGGAGAAAATACTAAAACATAATTTATTATCCTCACCCGATTGACGGCATAGCGCAGAGCAATACTGCGGTGGGGAACCTTGTAGGCAGTTTTACTTTTCTATTGATACTCATATTTCTATGAGGTCTTTGGAATTAACTGGGAATAACTTTATAAGTACAGACTTTTAGCAATGAGAATCTTTGTTATTCCATTGTGTTTTTATATAAAATAATTTATAGATGAATCAACTAAAAGCAGGAGCGGCACTGAATTATGTGTCGATATGTCTCAATATGGTGGTGGGATTGATATACACCCCTTATATGTTGAGGATGTTAGGGCAGTCGGAATATGGATTGTATTCGTTAGCTGCATCCATTATTGCCTATTTGACAGTTTTAGACTTGGGCTTTGGTAATGCCATTGTCAGATATACTGCCAAATTTAGGGCAGAAGAAAAGCAAAGAGAACAGGAAGAGATGTTCGGAATGTTTTTTGTTTTGTATGTGGGTATTGGAATAATAGCACTGTTAGTAGGCAGTGTTTTGTCATTGAATGTGGAGAATATGTTTTCTCGTGCAATGACAGAAACAGAGGTGCATCGCACAAGGATAATGTTATGGCTAATGACATTTAATCTTGCTTTTACTTTTCCAATGAGCCTGTGGGGAAGTATTATGACTGCTTACGAGCGCTTTGTGTTTCAACGTGTTGTTAGTATTATACGTTCTGTATTAAATCCAGTTGTAATGGTCTTGCTGTTGGTTGTAGGTTACAAGGCCGTTGCAATGGTTGTTGTTACTACAATATTTAATGTACTAACATTGTTAATCAATTGGTGGTATTGCAAGAATAGACTCGCTATAAAAATACGCTTTGCAAAATTTAAGTGGGAATTTCTGAAAGAAGTGTCCATTTATAGTTTTTGGATATTTCTACAAGTAATAATGGACCGTATATATTGGAGTACTGGACAGTTTGTACTTGGCATCTATAAAGGAACTATTGCTGTTGCAATTTATGCTGTTGCAATTCAAATGCAAAATATGTATATGTTGTTCTCTACGGCCATTTCAGGCGTATTGTTGCCACGTGTAACAGCAATTGTTGCTAACGGAGACGATAAAAAAGAAATTTCAGATTTGTTTATTAAGGTAGGGAGAATACAGTACATTGTCGTTGCATTTATTTTATCTGCTTTTATTGTATTTGGGAAGGTGTTTATAAAGAAATGGGCGGGCAACGATTATGAAGATTCTTACTATGTGTGTCTGATGTTTTTTATTCCATTTACAATAGATCTAATACAGAATATGGGGATATCAATATTGCAAGCTAGAAATCAATTACGTTTTAGATCTATATTACTTGTTTCTGTGGCAATTGGTAGTTTGTTGCTATCTGTTTTGCTGGTAAATAAATATGGATATTATGGGTGCGCCTTTGCAACTGGTTTGGGCTTGTTAATTGGACAAGGTATCATATTAAATATGTATTACTCTATTAAGCAGCACTTAGACATAATAAAATTTTGGAAAGAGATATTTAAAATGAGTATTGTGCCTATTTGTGTAATTGTAGTTGGCGTTGTTTGTATGATTTATATTGATATAGAAGAAGTCTCTTTGTTTTATCTAATCATATTAGCAATAATATTTTCATTTACATACTTACTGTTTTTCTATAAATACAGCATGAATATTAGTGAGCGTATGCTATTTATAAAGCCTCTTCGTTTTTTGTTTAAACATAATTCTAATTTATGATAAGTATAATAATCCCGGTATACAAGACAGAGAAATACCTTCATCGCTGTATTGACAGCATACTTACCCAAACCTGCAACGACTGGGAGTTGTTGCTCATTGATGATGGTTCGCCAGACAAAAGTGGTGAAATATGTGATGAATATGCAAAGAATGATGAGCGTATAAAGGTCATTCATAAAAAAAATGGTGGTGTAAGTAGTGCTAGAAATGCAGGACTTGATGTAGCAAGAGGTCAATGGGTTGTTTTTGTTGACTCTGATGATTGGTGTGAGGAAAACTATTTATGCGATTTTTTAAACACAAAAAATATTCTGCATGAAGATTGTGTTGTATTACAGGGACGCATAAATGAAGTAGATGGAAAAGTGGTAGATAATTTGGTATTAAAGGAATGCTCTTATAAGAATGTATCTGAGGCTATGTTGGAAAATGATTTGTTGACATTTGGTGCTCCATATTGCAAGCTGTATTCTAATATTCTTATTCAAAAGTATGGGATTCGTTTTCCTGAGGGATATTCGTATGGTGAGGATACTACATTCTTTTTCCGTGTGCTTTCTGTTGTAAAGGAAGTCATCACCACTTCAAAATGCAATTATCATTATGTTGATGCTATAGATGGTTCGCTATCAAAGAAAGATCATGACTTCGAACCGCTTGCTGCATTCTTAAACGATAGTATGGAGTTGATAAAGCGGATTGATTATAATTCTTTAGTAAAAGGGAAATTGATAAGTGCTTATACTACAAGTTATGAGAAATTAATATTGCGTTCTATTGCTAATATGTACCGTTT
>OJKP01001908.1_pt1 | contig 10740 bp, 11 predicted proteins | sample 1596521 | NCBI WGS metagenome assembly OJKP01 (sample SAMEA4350130, study PRJEB24818) | metagenome | biome: human; feature: gut; material: faeces | place: Denmark | collected 2013-09
AGTCTATATATTACTTAATCCATTTTCAAGGCAGGTAGGTGAAAAGAGATATATTATGGGAGATATTTTAGGATTATAATTGTGTTCATCTAAAGATTTTGCTATTTTTGCAACCTAATTATTCTAATTTATCACCTTTGCTAACTAAAAAACTTTCAATATGGATACGAGTAAGATTGTTGGAGAGAAAATTAAAGCGCTCCGGGAAGATAAATCAATAAGTATAGAGGAATTGGCACAGCGTTCGGGTTTGGCTATCGAGCAGATCGAACGAATTGAAAATAACATCGATATACCGTCTCTTGCACCGCTGATTAAAATAGCGCGTGTGCTGGGGGTACGTCTGGGCACTTTCCTGGATGATCAGGATGAAATCGGGCCTGTGGTATGCCGTAAAAAAGAGGCTAAAGATGCCATCAGCTTTTCCAATAATGCGATTCATTCACGCAAGCACATGGAATATCATTCATTGTCTAAATCGAAAGCGGATCGTCACATGGAGCCGTTTATCATTGACGTGATGCCGACAGAGGACAGCGACTTTGTGCTTTCTTCGCATGAAGGAGAAGAGTTTATCATGGTTATGGAAGGGGTTATGGAAATCAGCTATGGTAAGAATACCTATTTGCTGGAAGAAGGTGATAGTATTTACTATGACTCCATCGTTCCTCATCATGTACATGCTTACGAAGGGCAGGCTGCTAAAATATTGGCTGTAGTCTACACTCCGATTTAATAAAATCTGATACCAAATATTAAGAATAATCGCATGCAATTATTTGAACGTACTCTTGGGCAATGGCTGGAACATTGGGCTGAAGAGACTCCCGATAAGGAATATATCGTTTATTCCGACCGTAATCTTCGTTTTACATGGAGCCAGCTTAACCAGCGTGTGGATGATATGGCGAAAGGACTGATCGCTGTTGGTGTGGAACGTGGTACTCATGTCGGTATTTGGGCGGCGAACGTGCCCGATTGGCTGACATTGCTGTATGCTTGTGCCAAGATTGGTGCGGTATACGTCACGGTGAATACGAATTATAAGCAGGCCGAGCTGGAGTATCTCTGCCAGAATTCCGATATGCATACACTTTGTATCGTCAATGGTGAAAAGGACAGTGATTTTGTGCAAATGACGTATACGATGCTTCCTGAACTGAAAACCTGCGAACGCGGTCATTTGAAGAGTGAACGCTTTCCGTATATGAAGAATGTGATATACGTCGGTCAGGAGAAACATCGGGGAATGTATAATACTGCGGAAATCTTGCTGCTGGGGAATAATGTGGAAGATGACCGCCTGACTGAACTTAAAAGTAAAGTGGACTGTCATGATGTGGTAAATATGCAATATACATCAGGAACTACCGGTTTCCCGAAAGGAGTGATGCTGACTCATTATAATATTGCCAACAACGGTTTTCTGACCGGCGAACACATGAAGTTTACGGCGGATGACAAACTCTGTTGTTGTGTGCCGCTATTCCATTGTTTTGGAGTGGTGTTGGCTACGATGAACTGTCTGACTCATGGGTGTACACAGGTGATGGTAGAGCGGTTTGATCCGTTGGTCGTGTTGGCTTCCATTCATAAAGAACGCTGTACGGCTCTTTACGGAGTGCCTACGATGTTTATTGCCGAGTTGCATCATCCGATGTTCGACTTGTTTGATATGTCTTGTCTGCGTACCGGTATAATGGCAGGTTCGTTGTGTCCGGTTGAACTGATGAAACAGGTAGAAGAAAAGATGTACATGAAGGTTACCAGTGTATACGGACTGACTGAAGCCGCTCCCGGTATGACCGCTACCCGCATCGATGATTCGTTTGATGTACGTTGTAATACGGTAGGACGCGACTTTGAATTTACAGAAGTCAGAGTGATTGATCCTGAAACCGGCGAAGAATGTCCGGTAGGCGTACAAGGCGAAATGTGCAATCGTGGATATAATACGATGAAAGGGTATTATAAGAATCCGGAAGCTACGGCTGAAGTGATTGATAAAGATAACTTCCTGCATTCGGGCGACTTAGGCATTAAAGATGAGGACGGAAATTACCGGATCACAGGGCGTATCAAGGATATGATTATTCGTGGTGGTGAAAATATCTATCCACGTGAAATCGAAGAATTCCTTTATAAACTTGATGGAGTAAAGGATGTTCAGGTAGCAGGGATTCCCTCTAAGAAATATGGTGAAGCGGTTGGTGCTTTTATCATCTTGCAGGAAGGGGTGGAAATGCATGAGTCGGACGTTCGTGACTTCTGTAAGAATAAGATTTCCCGTTATAAGATACCGAAATATGTCTTTTTTGTGAAGGAGTTCCCGATGACAGGCAGTGGTAAAATTCAGAAATTCAGACTGAAAGATCTTGGATTGCAGCTTTGTAAGGAGCAGGGAATAGAAATTATTTAAATAAAGAATTAAAAAAGAAGAATGAAGAATTAGCTGCGCTGTATGCTGCATAGCAATTCTTCATTCTTCTTTTTTTAGTTCTTCATTCTTAAATGAAATCGTCTCCCAGTTGCATCTGGGCATCATTCACGTATTTGCGGATAGAATGTTCTTCGTCTTTACGGCAGATTAGCAGGACATTGTCCGATTCGGCTATCAGATAGCCTTCCAAGCCATCGATCACGGCGAGCTTTCCTTTGGGGAGTACGATCATATTATCTTTTCCATTATAGATCAAAGAATGACTTTTTAAGGTCACATTGCCTTCCCGGTCTCTTTCTGATAAGTCGTAGAGTGATCCCCATGTGCCCAGGTCAGACCAGCCAAAATCGCCTAAAGATACATATACATTGTCCGCTTTTTCCATGATGCCGAAGTCAATGGATACATTGGGACATGCGGGAAAGTTTTCTTCAATGAATGCTTTCTCTTTATCTGTAGCATAGATATTTTTTCCCGGTGCCAGTTTGGATACTAATTCGGGAAGCAGGATTTCTGCAGCTTTAATAATGGTATTGACGTTCCACATAAATAATCCGGAGTTCCAGTAAAATTCACCGCTTTCTACGAATACTTTGGCTAATTCCAGTTCCGGTTTTTCGGTGAATGTCTTTACTTTGTAGAAGCCATCACCGGTTGGTTCGTCAATTTGTATATAGCCATATCCGGTCTCAGGACGGTTGGGCTTGATGCCTAGTGTCAGTAACTTTTCAGAGTGAGAAACGAATTCCAGTCCTTTAATGATTGCGGCACGGAATTCTTCTTCTTTCAAAATCAGATGATCTGAGGGAGCAACGACGATATTCGCATTCGGGTTTAAAGCGCGGATGTGATAGGCAGCCCATGCGATGCATGGAGCGGTATTTCTTCTTGCGGGTTCCAATAAAATCTGTTTCTCATCCAATTCGGGAAGTTGTTCCTTCACCAGATCGGCGTACATTGCATTGGTGACAATAAGAATATTTTCGGTTGGGATTACCTTTTGAAAGCGGTCGAAGGTCTGTTGTAGGAGTGAACGACCGGTTCCGAAGAAGTCAAGAAATTGTTTGGGCAATGTTTTGCGGCTAAACGGCCAGAAGCGGCTACCGATACCACCACCCATAATCACGCAATAATTATCCATGTTTGTCATGATAGTGACTCTATTTTTAAATGTTTTTGCTAATGTACGGTTTATTCTCTAAATACAGAAGCCTTTGGGACATGTTTTATTATTTTTTGCTCCTTTTTTTTCTCAAACTATTGTGGAATCAAAATATTGTCGTATCTTTGCACCGCAATTGAGAAATCAAGCATGCCCAGATGGCGGAATCGGTAGACGCGCTGGTCTCAAACACCAGTGGATTCACTTCCATCCCGGTTCGACCCCGGGTCTGGGTACGAATAAACCCTGATAGTCACCTGATTATCAGGGTTTTCTGCTTTTATAGGGCGTACTAAATGTGTACTGAATGACGAATACAAAGAAAAGGTGTACTTTAATAGTTTTCTTCCCCATATCTTTATAATTTCTTAACGCTTATCCTATCTTTATCTACCTTATTATTGCCGATGTTTTCGGAAAAAGTGAGATTCTTACCTTATATTTGTAGTAAGAACGTTTAAAGGCGCACGATTATGGAAAATCATATGGAAAACAATTTCAGAGAAATACAGAAGATATTAGATAGTTGTATAGCTCATGACTATAAAACTAAAGTAGATGCACTATTTTTAAAACGTGAATATTTGACGCAAGCTCAGCTAAAGGATTATTTGCGGCAAGAAATTTTCCGTGTGACTGAAAATATTGTAGCCATCCAACAAAAATACCGTGTCGTGCGTAACATTGTATTGGATATGGATATTCCCGATTTTTTGTGGGAAAGCGGTTATTTTGAGGACTTGAATTCTGATGAAAGAAAAAAGTATATCGGTTTCCGCTGCTCTGATTTTGATATGGACGCATATTTGCATGAACCGTCCTGTTATGATGGGCGGCTTCCCTATTTGTCCATTATCGTTAATCTTGTCGTGCTTTCCAAGTATTTGCGCTATCTGCAAGAACAGGAAAGCAATTACCATACAGATGCGGTTGCCATCCAAGAGCAAGTCTTGCCAAAAGAGAAAGAGGAAAGTGCAGATACTAATCCAACCAAGATTGTGGGCAAAAGCAATCCTTTCAAGTCCACGTTGAAAGCCAATGAAATCAAACTTCTGACCGACTGTGTGAATGAAGCGAATATGTTTACTACTACCGTCAGTGCCAAAATACTTACCGATTTTTTCAGCTGCAAACTGAATGGGGTATTGAAAGTTAATAATACCCGTCTGTTAGCCTATCTTATGATGCAGCTTGGCTGCTATAATTACATTGTTTATGAATGGCAGTCTGTCATAGCAAATAACAAGCTGATATTAGGAAAGATAAAAGGAGAACCACTTACACGTACTGACTTATCCAGTGCAACAGACCAAGCAAAAAACATCTATCCGAAAGGATATGAAATCATAGACAAGTACATCAAACAACTGAAAAAAGGTTGAGCATAGATTGAACGCTCAAACAAAGGTCAATTAGACTTCATTTTCAACCTCTTAACTTTGCCCCCGTTAACAAAAAAAACGAGGGTGCGCACCTTCATATTGTTTCACCTAAATTCCTAAACAATATGGAAAGAGATTTAGAGTTAAGAGTTTCAGAACTCGAAAAATTAGTGTTCCTTTCAAAGAATGTGCTTAGCTTCGATGAAGCGAGCAGGTTCTTGAACCTTTCTAAAAGTTACCTGTACAAGTTGACTTCGGGTAACTTGATACCCCATTACAAGCCGCAGGGCAAAATGCTTTATTTTGAGAAAGCGGAGTTGGAAGCATGGTTGCGTCAGAACCCGGTCAAGACGCAGGCACAGATAGAGCAGGAAGCGCAGAAATATATCCTTAACCGTCCTCTAAAGAAATAACGGTTATGGAAAATAGAAAAGCGACAGAAGCTGGGCAGGACGTCACTATGCAGAAAGAGGATTTCGCAGTTCTTTGGAAAACCATTCATCTAAAGGTGACGGACACTTACGAAGTACCGCCCGAAATACTCTGGGTGAACGGCTCTACCATTGGCACGCTGGGTAATTTCAGTGCATCCACGGGTAAAGCCAAGAGCAAAAAGACATTCAACATTTCCGCTATCGTTGCGGCAGCGTTGAAGAATGACGAAGTACTGAAGTATTCGGCATACCTGCCACCGAACAAACGGAAAATCCTCTATGTCGATACAGAGCAGAGTAAATACCATTGCCACAAGGTCATGGAGCGTATTTTACGACTTGCCGGACTGCCTACCGACAAGGACAGAGACGATTTTGTTTTCATCGTGCTAAGGGAGCAGACACCCGACAAGCGGAAACAGATTATCGGCTATATGCTTGAAAATATGCCCGATGTGGGGTTACTCATTATTGACGGAATCCGTGACTTGATGTCTGACATCAACAGCCCCAGTGAATCGACTGACCTAATCAACCTCTTGATGCGCTGGTCAAGCGGATATAACCTGCATATCCATACTGTACTGCATTTGAACAAGGGGGATGACAACACAAGGGGACATATTGGTACGGAGCTGAACAACAAGGCTGAAACCGTCCTGCAAATCACGAAAAGCCAGCAGGACGGCAACATAAGCGAGGTAAAGGCGATGCACATACGTGACCGGGAATTTGACCCGTTCGCATTCCGTATCAATGACAACGCTTTGCCCGAAATCGTGGACGGTTATGTATTCCAACAACCTAAGCAGGACAGGAACTTTCCGCTTACGGAACTGACCGAACAGCAACACCGGAAAGCGTTGGAGAACGGTTTCGGCAAGCAGGTGGTACAAGGCTATTCCAATGTCATAGCGGCATTGAAACAGGGTTATGCGAGTATCGGCTACGAACGTGGACGCAATGTCCTTGTGTCACTTAACAAGTTCCTTGTGAACAAGCGTATGATTGTGAAAGAGGGCAAGGGCTACCGCTATAATCCCGATTTCCATTATTAAAAGTCAGTTTGGTTTAGTCCGGGTGTATATATAAGAGGAACGGACTTACTATTTCCCTGTATCGGAACAGGCAGGTTTAGTATGGTACGGGTATATATATAACGGACTAAACAGGACTGGCGCACTTTTCAACTATTTTTTAATCCCCAAAAAAGAAAATGTTATGAACATCGAAGATGTGAAACAAATACCCATCGCAGACTATCTGCACAGTTTAGGCTACTCTCCTGTCAAGCAGCAGGGCAACGGCTTATGGTACAAATCACCGTTAAGGGAGGAACACGAACCGTCTTTCAAGGTGAATACTGACCGCAACCTTTGGTATGACTTTGGCGCAGGCAAGGGCGGCAACATCATCGCATTGGCAAAGGAACTCTATTGCTCTGATAGTCTGCCATACCTTTTAAACCGGATAGCGGAACAGACACCGCACGTCCGCCCGGTCAGTTTTTCTTTTCCCCAGCGTAGGACAGAACCGAGTTTCCAACATTTGGAAGTCCGTGACTTGACCCATCCCGCATTGCTCCGTTACTTGGAGGGACGGGGTATCAATATCGAACTGGCAAAAAGAGAATGTAAGGAACTACATTTTACCAATAACGGCAGACCGTTCTTTGCTATCGGTTTCCCGAATATGGCAGGAGGTTACGAGGTTCGCAATTCCTTTTTTAAGGGCTGCATCGCCCCGAAAGACATCACCCATATACGGCAGCAGGGAGAGACGAGAGAGAAGTGTTTGGTATTCGAGGGTTTTATGGACTATCTTTCTTTCCTCACGCTCCGGATGAAGAACTGCCCGACCATGCCCGACCTTGACAGGCAGGATTATGTCATACTCAACTCTACTGTCAATGTGCCGAAAGCCATCAACGTGCTGTACCCGTATGAACGCATCCACTGTATGCTTGACAATGACAAGGCAGGATATGAAGCGACACGGGCTATCGAATTGGAATACTCCTACCGTGTGCGTGACTTCTCGGACAATTACAGGGGGTATTCGGACTTGAACGATTACCTGTGCGGCAGGAAGCAGGAACAGGAGAACAGTGCCAGCCACGCACAGGAGATAAAGCAGGAAACCGGACAACGTGCCGCCCCAAGACAGAAAAGGGGCAGGGGCATTTAGTCCGGCAGGATTACCAGCGGCAGGCGGTTTGATTTGGAGAGCAAGGTTATGTTTCGGTAGACCGAAACTACCTTGCTTTGCTCATCGCAAAGAAAATTTCTCCCGTTGGTCGCAATTTTTAAGACACCATTTAAACGTAAAAACCTATGACGAATATAAAGGATAAGCCGGGGGGACGTCCGGCAAAGAAACGGATAGAGAAGCAGCAACGGGTAGTCAGCACGAAGCTGACCGAGTTGCAGTATTACGCTATCAGAAAGCGAGCCGGGGAATCCGGGTTGCGTGTCAGTGAGTATGTAAGGCAGGCAGTTGTTTCGGCAGAGGTCATACCCCGGCTGAACAGGCAGGATGCGGACACCATCCGCAAGTTGGCAGGGGAAGCCAACAACATCAACCAGTTGGCGCACCGGGCAAATGCCGGAGGGTTCGCACTGGTGGCGGTGGAACTGGTAAAACTCAAAAACAGGATTGTCGAAATTATAAACCAGTTGTCGGATGATTGGAAAAATAAAAAAGGGAAGCGGGTTTAAGGGCTGCGTGAACTATGTGTTGGGCAAGGAACAGGCGGCTTTGCTCCATGCAGACGGGGTACTGACAGAAAGCCGGGGAGATATAATCCGCAGCTTCTGTATGCAGACCGGGATGAATCCCGACTTGAAAAAGCCTGTCGGACATATTGCGCTAAGCTATTCCCCGGTGGACACACCCAAATTGACGGACGAGAAAATGATACAGCTTGCGAAGGAATATATGCGTGAGATGAAAATCACCGATACGCAGTATATCATCGTGCGCCATCAAGACCGGGAGCATCCGCACGTGCATATCGTGTTCAACCGTATAGACAACAACGGCAAGACCATTTCGGACAGGAACGATATGTACCGCAACGAGCAGGTATGCAAGAAGCTGAAAGCCAAACACGGGCTTTATTTTGCTGGTGGGAAAGAACAGGTAAAGCAGTACCGCTTGAAAGAGCCGGACAAATCGAAATACGAGATTTACAACGCTGTAAAGAATGAAATCGGCAAATCCCGAAACTGGCAGCAGTTACAGGGGCGGTTAGCGGAAAAGGGTATTACTATCCGGTTCAAGTACAAAGGGCAGACAAACGAAGTGCAGGGCATATCCTTTTCCAAAGGTGAATACACGTTCAAGGGTTCGGAGATAGACCGCAGTTTCAGTTTCTCCAAACTGGATAAATGTTTCGGGGATGCAGGACTGAACGCTGCCGGAAACAACCGGCAGACAGTTTCCGTACCTGTTCAGGAGCCAGCGCAGACACCGGGCAAAGCCGACAGTCCGTTACTGGCAGGCTTGGGCGGTCTGTTCTCCGCTTCATCCTCTCCAGCTGATGAAATGCCCGATGATTCCTTTTTGAGAAAGAAGAAGAAAAAAAAGAAAAAACAACTAAAGTTATAAGCGTATGGAGGAAAATTTGATTTTAGAGGGGCTTCTCTCAATGGTTACTGAACTGAAAGAGAAGCAGGAAGCACAGGTAACGCCAGCCAGTCGGGAGGAAACTCTTGAAAGGCTGAACGCAATCGAACAGGCATTGTCGGAACTACACAGCAACCCTGCTGTTTCCGAAAAGGATTTGCAGGCTATCCGAAGCCAGCTTAACGATATAAGGAACAGGATGCAGGGTCAGCAGAAACATATCGAGGACACCAAGAAAATAGTATTGGAAACCTACCGTTGTTTCAAGGTAATGCTTGATACTTTTGGCTCTTGCAAGACGGATAAAGAGGAAGCCGCACCCTTACCGCTCTATCAACGGATTTACAACAAGGTCGCTTCTTGGATTCGTCCGGGATTGTTCCTTTTTTCGGCAGTGCTGGTTATCTGTTCCGTTTCCATATTCTTGAATGTCCGTTTGGCTGAACGTATGCAGCAGTTGCAGGACAACGATATAAAATACCGCTATTTGCTGATGCAAGGACAGGCAGACGGGGAAACTTTTGATATGCTGGAAAACAAGTTCAAGTGGCAACGGGATAACAGTTTTATCCGAAGTCTGACCGATTCAGTGATGGATTTTGAATACCGCATCCAAAAGCAGGCGGAAGCACTGGAGCGTGCAAGACTGTTGAACGAGCAAGCCGAACAGCTAAAGAAAGAAGCCGATAAGTTGGGCAAGCCATAAGCAAGGAAAGCCGGAACAAATGATGAAGCACATTCACCGTTCCGGCTTTTTAGATTTACTTCTTTTTCTTCGTACAGTGTTCTTTCTCGAACTGGCGTAGCGTGGTAATACTGAACCTTTCTTTGATGAACTCCCTTACATCGGAAGCCTTGTAATACACTTTTCCGCTGATAGTGAAGTACGGCAGCGCACCGATAGCCCGGTAGCGTTGCAGGGTTTTGATACTAACTTTGAACAACAGGCATAAGTCCTGATTATCCAGCAGGTTATCATCTTCGGGCAGTACCCTGTCTGCATTGCGTAGTACCCGTACATCCTTACAAAGTTCTTCCAGTTTGGCGTACAGCTTCTGCATCCATTCACCAAATTCGTCATTCTCTATATACATAATTGCTTCATGTTTCAGGTTATACATTCTTATTTGTCAATCGATTGATGAAGCAAAGTTCTAAAAATGGATGCAAAGAAATTACAGGGGAACTAATGGAATCCCCTATAAATAAACCATAAGTTGCTGATTATCTATATCCTTTCTTGTCATGTTCTTTTCGGATAAGGTCAGCCAGTCCATTAAGAAATTCGGTGAGTTTGCCCGGTTTTCGTTTTATCACGTCCTCATGCTTTTGGTGACAGTCGCTTATCTTGATGTTAAACAACCACTCAAAACCTTTGGATAAATCCACCAAATAGGCAGGCTTTCCATTCTGATAAACGATGTCTTTGGAGAGGAACAGACCGCTTACCATTTCCATGATGTTGATAAGGGTTGTCTTGTCAGCGAGAAATAGAGGGGAAAGAGATTGCTTATTAGTACGTTGTTGTAGCTGTTCCGGGTACTTGATACGCCATTCGATAAGGCGTATTTCAGTGTTTAAAAGTCCTATCGCTTCATCAACTAAATGCAAATAGGGTATTTTTTTCTTGCTCAAACCGTACACGATACGATTTAAGACGATACAAGCCAAAAGAAAAATAACGTAGTAATACGC
>OJKP01001919.1_pt1 | contig 10696 bp, 9 predicted proteins | sample 1596521 | NCBI WGS metagenome assembly OJKP01 (sample SAMEA4350130, study PRJEB24818) | metagenome | biome: human; feature: gut; material: faeces | place: Denmark | collected 2013-09
TAAAACGATAAAACTCAATTTGGGCAGTTTTACCGTATGGGACAATTATGCCCTTTTGTGAGCTTTTGCGCAGTTTTGTTATCGATAAAACAAGAAAAGTAAAGTTTCTATACAATATAATAAGATTACCCTTGTGAAGAAAGGCTACGATTCAACTAAAATATACAGAAAAACACAAAAAAAGGGTGCGTCACAGACTTATGACACACCCTCATCATTTACATTAAATCTGATTCTCGTAATCAAACGCCATCATTCTATTAACCAACTCCTGCTTAGCCTTAACTAAAGCATCTGCGCTTTCTGTCTCTGTCACGACATAACTTGCACATGGAAGAGTTACAAATGTCTTGGCACCAGCATTTTCGTCAACGATAGGCTTTGTCTTTAGTTTTGATTCTCCATCCTCAACAAGTTTGGCACGAATAGCTGCAGCTAAAGTATTAGCATTATCACTAATAGCAATGGCTAAAGTCTCCATCAAACTGAATGTTCTTGCCTGATTGGATGTGATATGCCAATCAATCAGAGCATCGGCTATAGCTGGAATAATCTGCTCACGCTGCTCTTTCGGCATCAACAAGCATTCACCAAAAGAAGTAGCGATTATCTTCCATCCATCTTCTTTCAACTTTTTTACCATATCTGATGTAATCTCTGGTTCCAACTGATTAGTTGAAACGCAGAACAAACGTCGTAAATCAATAGCTACATCATATACAAATAGACCAGTAGCACGACTATTGTCTGGAATCCATTTGCGATACAAACTTCTATCGTTACCCTCTAAAAAGTCACTAACCTGTTCATCTGTCAAACGATTTCCGTTTGCATCGCGCACAACAACTTTATGCACGTTAGGCTTATCTGAACGATCGAATGAAATATTCTCCTTAGAAACTGCAGCCAAAAGTGGATGCAAAGGGGTCATCGCAGAAATACTAAATGGACTTCTACGCTTTACAGCTTTCTCTTTTCCACCCTTTGGAGTTCTCATCCAGCCACCTAAAAGCTGGTCAACATAATGTGGATCACAAGATGAAAGGACCTCACCTTCTTTAAGCGCCCCTTTCTTATCTACATCAAAAAAGAACTCGGTAGGAGAAGGTTGAACACCTAAAACATCGTTAAGCTGCTCCAGGATAGAACGCTTAACCTGTTGACCACTGGAGTATGGAACTCGTACGTTGAACTGCGGGTCAAAATAAGACTTCTGACCATCTTCTACACAGAATACTGTGAAAGCAGCATGCTTGAGACCTCGCAAATAAATAAAAGAATTCTCTTTCATAATCTTGTATTTTTAATTGTTATTATAATGTCTTATACTGGAAACGCAAAAGTGTTAAGAAGTATGGTACATTGTCTGTTGGCATACCATGAATCTCCTTCACGATTCCTTTAAATTCATCTATCTTACCAATGAATGAAACAACCTCTGCAGCAGCTGCTATGAACTGTTTCTTATTAGTTGCATTGAGCATTGTCTCAACCAAATTTTTACGTTTGGTACTGATAGACTTATCTTTATCACTAGAGGCTTCGTTCAACAACTCAGCCAACTCTTGGGATTTCTCCCATAATTCATCATTATTCAACATAGCTAATATCCAAATTTTATATACGTTAAAATTAATTTGTTCGTCTTCATTTTTAGGAGCTTTCGGCTGTTTCGGCACTTTATCTCCTTTTGAATATACATAATCTCTAAGCCCTTTAGGCTCCATAGCTTTAATACCTATAGCCCCATAAGTACAAGCCGTTTTAAATCCAATTGCAGTTCCCCATAAAGACTCTGCATTTCTACCATTGCTCATCCCAAATATCTTTTCATAAAGATGAATTGGACGGCGTATTTGGTTCAAATTAAATGGTATAAAACCAATGGTAGTATTTGTCTGTCCTATGCTATAGATGTAGCCCAAAATTTGAGCATTTCTATATTTTTGAGAAATACCAATGAGAATCTTTGTCCATGATTGGGTATCGATACTAATAATTCCATCCTTATTCACATTGAAAGGATTATATCCCGCCAAAGGCATATCAGCATCATATTCTCTTGGATCATAATAATGGGACAGCCATTGACCATTCCAAGTATTAATTTGATTTCCTTTTAACATAGATGTCTCATTAAGACACTTACGATAGAGCTTCCAACCTTTAAAAATATCAAGAAGAATTTCTTTGTTACTAAAAAGAATCGAAAAGCCTCCCTGCACTCCAATACCAAGAGCATCTCCAATCCACGATGTATAGATTTCTTCCTGAGAGTTTGGTAACTTCAAATCTGTCACTTGACCAGATGTTGTAGCTGTAACATCTAATGAAGCATAACCACGTGCAATACTTGCATCAGCTTCACTTTCTTCGATTTTCTTAATCAATTTTTCGAAGCGGATCTTTCTTTGTTCAGGAGTCTCAAAAGGCTTTTTTCCCTTTATCATATCATCCCAACTTAACTTTGGGTTTTCCAAAGGCGAATTGCCTGCAGTCATCATATACTTGTTTTGATCAAAAAACAAGGGATAGAACTGCTCCAAAAAGAAAGTTCGGGCATCATAGCTGGTGCCATATTTTTCATTGTAAGCATCCAGGAATATCTTTCCTATATTTGATGTTATCATATTTTATAGTATTTCAAACGATTGATAATATTCTATTTTACACAAATCGGGTAACAATCCCTTTTCTTCATCATATCCTTTGTTCGGAATGATAAAAGGATGCGACCCCTTATTGAGCTGATCAAGATTTCTATGTGCAATGGAATGATAGCTTACCGGTATTTCCATTTCTATTCTTTCCAATCCATTGGCACATAAGTATCTGTCTTTATCTGCTTCTGTAATACAAACAGCAGAATTGATGTCAAGCGTTTCCAGTAACGCTGATTTCGGATGATGACAAAGTGCCTTTAACACCCATTTTCCTTCCAAGAACGCCACTCCAGTAAAGTCTATATTCTGAAAGTCAATCTTTGGATATACCTTATCTATCATTTCCTGAACATGACATTCCTCCATGATGTCACCACTGTCTGGCAGGACCTTGAAAGTATCTTTCAGAACATCCAGACTATAAGGAAGAGCTTCTTTATCATCTTCAGATGGTGCTATGACATATATCGGCTTGTAGTGTCCAATGGTATCTCTTGTACGCTTGCGATTAATTCGTCCAAAACGCTGTGTAAGAGCATCAATTGGAGCACACTCAGTAATCATTATATCAAAGCTGATATCAAGACTGACCTCTACTACTTGAGTGGAAACTACAATGCATGGAACGTTTTCTAATTGATTGAAGTCTTCACGCAACTTTGTTTCCAATTTAGCCCTGTCGCTTCGTTTGTACCTGCTATGCACAAGCATCTTCTTCACATCCGGATATAATTCTTCAATAGACTCATATAGTTTCTGTGCTCTTTTTACTTGATTACATACTATGAGAACTTTAGAATTGCTTTCGATTGCTGAGGCTATCACATCATAAGATTCTTTTTTATCATCGAGCTTGTAGATTTGATGCCTGTTAAATGATTGAAGCGTCAGAGAATCCAACTTTACCTCATAAACTGCATCAGCTCCACCCAATAGTTGAAGTATCTTCTGATACAATACTGTCGGCATTGTTGCCGTACCAACATGTACCCTACACTCAAGTGCAACAAGAATTTCTATAATGCGTAGAACTATGGACTGCATAACATCAGAATAGGTGTGTATCTCATCGAGAATCACATCACAACCTTTTAAATCCATAGCCATGGCCTCATATCCTTTGATTCCAAAAACAACAGAGGCCATCTGGTGTGGAGTAAGAACCTTCACTGAAGCACCAACATGACGCTGCATGATACTTTCCTCTATCTTACCGTCTTTCACTTTCAGATTAGAGGCTGCATGTAGAAGATGAACTTGAGCATTAGTATTACCCAAATCATTCTTTATTCTATCATACATAGCGTTAATTGATGCTTGAAAAGGCAGTGTATAGAAAACTCTTCCACGACAACGCCTCAACAAAAAATCAGTTTTTCCAGCTCCAGTTGGAGCCGTTACCAACGTATGCATCTTCTTGCTATCCGAAGAAATCAATGATAAAGGATAGAGTTCACTTTGCCTATTGTAAAAAGACAAATCTGGTTTGATGAAGAGTTTATCAAGCGGCATTTCAAAAGTAGTCTCCATAGCAGAAGCCATATGATCTGCCGCCATCAACAACCCTCTCCATTCAGAACATCCCTTTTTTCTACCATCACAATAGTCTATGACATATTCGTAATTTTCTTTTGCCTCTTCCAAAGAAACCTCATGAGTTTCCAAGCCAAGGCTTTCAAGAATATCAATGGCTATATGACTCCATTCCGGGAATAACTTTGAATGTTCCTTGAAACAATCCGATATATCATCTAAATCTAAAATGCCCAAATCCCGAACATCCTTATACATAGATTTATGATGAGCTACTATCATATCTATCACAGCATCTCTATGTTCCTGACATACCAACGACAGAAAGAACAAGGAAGCTATTTCATGGCGAAAAACAGAGCCAGGCTTCTTCTTGTTTAGGGAAATCAGCGATTGCTGGAACACTGGACTTACCTTTCCGATGTCATGCAATAAAGCTCCTTCTACCGCAATCTGTTCATCAAATCCTAAATGTTTAGCCATTACACGGGCGGTATCAGCAACATTCTTAAGATGCTGATACAAACAAACATGTCCATTCTGCTCGCTTTTAGCTAATATTTCTTGATGAATATTCATATAGTTACATCGTTTAAAGTAAAGATTGACCATTATACTCTATCCAGCCAACCATTGGCTGATTATCATTAAAACGATTATAGCCAACCAGGAAAGACTGCTCTGAATTTCCAAAGCGCAATTCAAAACCAGGTAATTGATTGAATTGTTCTTCTTCCATCACTCTGATTTCTGATTCAGGCAAGAGTATATCTTCATTTCTGCATACACATATATGTTGCTTCGATGCAATAATAGCATCTTCTTCGTTTTCAAAAGCAATACATAAAACCGGATGCAAAAGAACAGAACGCTTCAATACAGAACGATTTCTAATGAAAGTTCTGTTTTTATACTCCCAACCTCTTGGCTGTATCACTTCCTGTTGAGAATCCAGGGAATCATACTTCAATTTGTGCCTCAATATTTTATGGATTCCTGGAACGTCCAAAAGTTCAGGAAACAGTTTTTTCTCTATGCCTTCTATAATAGAAGGAGTTAGGAACTGCTGGCTGAATGTTTCTCCATCACGAACAGCGGTCCATGGTTTAATAAAACCAAACTGCCCTTTATATGTTACGACATACATAATCAAATCCTTTAATAATTAGTAAATTGCTCCAAATCCGATACCCGTACAGTTGCCTACACCAACATTCCATATAAATTGTTTCGTCTCAGGCTTACCTTTGATGACAACCGGGCAAAGACTTGCCTTATTGCCAATACCATGATAACGAACCAACTTCAACTTCTTTTTGGAGTAAGAAAGATCAAAACAGATATCCAACGTTTCATCCTCTTCCAATCCAGCCTCTTTCATCTTCGACAAAAGTGTTTCCTTAAGATACTGGTTTGCCTGAGCATGATTGAAATTATACTGTTTAATACTTCCATCATCCAATTTTCTCTTTATAAAAATCGGACTAGCACAATAATACAAATCCCGCTCTGAAAATTGAGGTTCAGCACCAATAGTTATGTCAGTTACAAACATTCCACAAAACATCTCAGGATCTTCAAGAATTGTTCTGATGATAACCTTAATGATACTTTCATCATAAAAGCTAATAAACATCGTTGCACCCTGTGAAAACTGAAGTGCATTGTCCACTCTTCTTCCTCCGCTTAACCACGAGAAAGAATACAATGAAATCTTATCATGAATAGAATTGTTTCCAATCCATTTATGAATAGTACCAACCAGTTTCTGTTGATAATCAAAAGGAACTGGTGTAGTATTCGGTGAAGTTTTAAAATGAATCCTCATATTTTTTTATTTAAATGTTCGTTTTATAAATACATTTTTTACTCATCTTAGCCTTTCGTTCTGAATGTTCCTTGCCTTACATTAGCTATATCATAGCTAGGATAACAAACAAAAATCTGATAATCGAATTTATCCTCTTCTCCCTTCCCAATGTCTCGGGAAATGCATAGTGGCCATTACCTATTTCACGAGGATTAGGCTCTATATGCTCGGCATACCATGCCCGTTTATACTCGGTGGTGATGATGCCGTAATCCCTGGTAGCGATGATGGAAGCGGCGAGAGATTCACCATATAGTTCCTTGATATCTATCATCTCCTCCAACGTTATCTTCTCACGCTTCTTGGAACCCAACTCTTCGATAAGCGCCAATTTGGGAAGGATGAAGAAACTGGCAAAGAGATCGCAACGCTTCTCCAGTCTCAATGGACTGTCTTCCGGGAAGAGGAGAAGTAGATGGGCCAATTCATGTACTGCCGTAAAGCGAAGTTTCTCCACACTGCTCTTTTCCGGATTGAAATCGAGAATCATCAGCGGATGCTTCTTATCTGCCCAGGTACTCATTCCGAAGACATACTCTGGAAGATTAGCAGCAAGTATCATGATACCTTTTCTTTCCAGAAATCTCAGGATGCTGGCAATAGGTCCGTCACCGCAATGCCATTTCTCACGAAGAAGATCGGCAGCATGGATGGCATCTTCAAGGGTTGATACCTTGGTGCCTTTTACCGGATTCTTGAACCGGGTAGGAAAGCCTGCTTCTTTCTCCTTGGCTAGATACTGCTCTGCCCAAAACGAGAGTTTTGCTTCCAGGGCTTGCAACTCGTCTTCGGACAACTTGCCATTGGAGGTGGTACGGAGCATAGGCATATCTATTTTGAGATTGGTTCCTTCGAAATATTCCTCGCTGATATTGAGGGCTTTGGCTATGGCTTGCAGGGCATCACGCTTAGGGCGCATGATGCCTTTCTCATAACGGGAGATGCTCTGCTTGGTGATGGCTCCATTGGTTCGCTCTACGAGTTTTTCCATGCTGAGCCCCATCATCTGTCGTGCTTCCCGCAATCTTATAGAAAATGAGTCATTAGTCATAATTGTCTGCTATTTAATTTGTTGACAAATATAAGAAAAAGATTTAATTCTGTCACCATATAACAGATAGATTTAACATAAAAAAGCACTAAAAAGGGAGAAGAATCAGGAGATTGAAGAAAAAAACAGGTTTACACCTTAATTATATAAAGATAGCACCTCGACCGTACTAAACAATTGTTCTTGAAGGCACCGACAAAGTCTACGCATTACCGCGCTGCTTCATATCCAGGCACACAACGGCAAAATCTGTCACCCTCGAAGAAAAATGTTTGAAAAACAACTCATTTTTACAGCTTTTCCCTCTTACAGGGCGCTTTGCTGACTGCGAGTGCCCTCCCATGGCGCTGCCCTGGGAGGACACAGAAAGAGCCTCATTTTTAAGGACTAAAACGGAAAAATGTTACGATTTATAACTTCTCTTTCTATAAATCGCCTTAATAAGGCTGATGATGGCTGTTTCGTTGGCATCGATATAGGATCAACCCGTTTTGCCCAAACTTTACCCAAGCCTTTGGGCACTTTTACCCGAAGCGCTGGGCAAGTTTCCTCACAGGTATGAGCAACTTTGCTCATCGTTATGGGCAAAAATGCTCATCGTTATGGGCTGAAAAACTCATCGTTATGGCTAAAAATGCTCAACGTTAAGTCAATTTTCCCGATAAGGTTTCGAGATTTCCATGAATGCTGTGGCATTTGCACGATGATGTGCATCCTGGTTTTCTTCAGAAATTAGTAATCGAGCTCCTCTGTATAACGGTCGAACATCATGTTCTCATATCCTTGATCTTTACACCACTGCAAGATGTATTGTTGCTGTTCTGGAATGATACGAGTCTGCCCCAGTTTGTAGCGATAATACGAAGTTCGGCTTCCGAAATAGGAAATCATACTGCTTTTGAACACTTTCACATCCTTTTTTCTCAGTTCGTCGAGCATTTTTTCCAGACCGTATGCCATCTTGACAAGATGTATTTGCATGAAGTGTTCGCACTTGCCATTTTTGTATGCGTCAGGAAAAACGGCATAACCATCCGTCTTGTCAGCATTCTTGTAGACGACAGATAAATGACGTGCACATTCATTGGCAAGAGGACATTGTTCATTGAAACAATACTTCCAATAGAATCCCTCATCACCTTTTGCGAAAAGTAGTCTTACTAAATCAGCTTGTGTCATGTTGTTGTTGATTATAAGTTAAAAGGTTTCGGTTTCAAATGGGTCTTTTTACTTCATTGTGGAATCGGCAAGACTTTTTCTTGCTTCTGCAAAGTTAGCAAAAAAATAGGATAACATGCCACCTTTATCTCATTTTTTTGTTTTTTCTCCTTGTTTTTTGGTATTTTTCTCCATTAAAAGCCACAACATGGGGAAAACGTGGTAACAGTATGGCATTTTGTGGCAACAACACCAAGCGTATTGCCACGCACAGGCCACTGTCATTCAAGCTATTACACTCAATGTGGCAATTGTGGCAATAAGATGGTGCTTAAAACAAATCATCAAGTACCACTTCGTTCTGGGCAATGCCCGAATACATGTTGCGCTGAAGACCATAACTGCTGATAAACGTCAGCTGTATGGACTTCCGAGTTTTCGTTTCTTCCATAAAACGGGCAATTTTGTTTCTCAAAATCTTATCATAATCCTTATTGATGGCAAACTCTCCTTCCGAGAATTTCATTTCGCATAGATTGATGGTGTTGTCGTCACGCTCTATCACCATATCTATCTGAGCGGCCCGCTCATCAGCCTCACCACTACTCTTGCTCCGCCATGAATATAAATTGGTGGATACACCTGCTATACCCAACCGCTGCTTGACCTGAGAGATATGATTCATCGCCAATATCTCGAATGAAATTCCTGCCCAGGCATAGAAACGGGGCGTGCGCTGCAACTTGCTCCAATACAGAAGATTCCGGAACGAACTTTCTCGCAGAAAACGAAAATAAAACAAGGTGAAGAAATCCACCAACTGATAAAGAGATTTACGAGTAGAACATCCGAAGTTGACATATTTTCTGATAAATCCGCACGATTCCAAATTGTCAAGAATCGTGGTCAATGTCTTGCCTGATTTCATCTGGGCTGCATTAGCTATTTCTGTGCGAGTCATTCCATATCCACGCTCGTTCAGACACTCTACCACCTTGACATATGCCTCAGAATCCTTGAACAGGGAGCGATAGAGTATCGAAAACTCATTATACAACTGACCGTTAGGATTGAACAGCATACGGTCTATATTCTGCGCTAAACTTAACCGCTCGTCCAAAAGATTAAGATAGTATGGGATGCCTCCCAATATCATGTAAAGCTCTGCCATCTCGTATCTTGACAGCATCATCCCCTTGGTCTTCAGAAACGCTTCCGATTCTCCAAGAGAAAAAGGTTGCAGGAATAAACGATGGGTAAGACGACCATAAAGTCCACCATGATTATTGATGAGTTTGTCCATCATCCAGGAAGTGGCAGAGCCACAGACTATCAGAACGATGTCGTGACGTGCCGAAGCCCATCCATTCCAGAAGTGCTCCAAGGCAGAGATAAAGTCAGAGCCCACAGTATCCATCCAAGGCAGTTCGTCGAGAAAAACCACCTTGCGTTCTACTTGGGACAGAGAATCGAGATAAGAAATCAGCATCTCAAAGGCATCGAGCCAATCATGGGGCAACGAAGATACTTTCCTGTCATAACGACGAAGTGTATAAAAGAAGTTTTTCAACTGTTCCTGAGTGTTTCCTCCTGCCAGTCCGGATGCCTGAAAAACCATTTCCTGCTCAAAATATTCACGCACGAGAAACGTTTTCCCCACTCTGCGGCGTCCGCATATAGCCACAAATTCAGACTGCCTTGACTCATATATGCGAGCCAGTGTATCTTGTTCACTCTTTCTGCCTATTATATTGTTCTTCATTTCCTTTTCTCCTGCTTTAATTTCTTATCGCTTACAAAGATAGCAAGAAAAAGCAATTATTGGCTATATCTTACACAGTTTTAAGCCAATAATACATATTTTTAAACATTATTGGCTAAATTCTACATTCCTTTCAGCCAATAATGCATATTTCAGAAAGAGGTGTGGCAAATAACAAAAAGTCGTCCAAGCCCAAAATGAAGGATGGTGAAAGGTTTTATGCGTATCCAATTTCTAAAAATGGAGCACCAATGCTACAAATGGGAGCCTTGCCACCCTCACCTTTTAACCCATTCTGATGACGGAACAACCTATACATACGCTATTACAAGTGTATCAATTATTCTTCATCATTTTCATATTCTTGATTTTTTTCTTCACTTGGAGTCCCCTCATCATCACCATCATTAGAATACTCCTCTTCTTGTTCTTGCTGAGGTTCCTCTATATTTTTTTCTTCTTGAACTGAGTCTACATCATTGGTTTCTCTTTCTTTACGTTGTTCCCTTCTTGGTTTGTCATTAGACTTGCTTGAATTATTATCATCACTACCTTCCGCCAAAAAAACAAACACAAAAAAACAGAATGCGCTAAGAAAAATTTTAAGAACTGATTTCATATCTTTCTTTTATTAAACGATTTATAAAACGTATATATAT
>OJKP01001928.1_pt1 | contig 10657 bp, 8 predicted proteins | sample 1596521 | NCBI WGS metagenome assembly OJKP01 (sample SAMEA4350130, study PRJEB24818) | metagenome | biome: human; feature: gut; material: faeces | place: Denmark | collected 2013-09
ACTTTTCTGGCTGTATCACATTATTATATAATAGAGAAAGAAATGTTTCTGCCAGAGAGATTTTAGGAAATAAGCTGACAATTCCGTCCTTGCCGTAGTTCCACGGATTCCCACAGATTTTTTACCCTTTTACCTTTAAAAGTTCCCCAGGCGGTCCCAGCCCGCAAAACATGGCGAGGGCTTTGATGCCCCGCCAACCTTAGAGCGAATTAGCAAACTTATATTCTTCTCAAGTATTTTTCACCTAAACATTTGGAGATTATAGAGAAAAGTCGTATCTTTGCAGAAGAAAAGCTGCACTCGGCAAATTGAAAGCAAGCTTTCTTTGCGCTCGTTTGCATTTTCTTTGCGGCAAATTAGAAATAACATTAAAAATAAAGCAATATGGATGTAGCTATAAATAATATAACAACAACTATTACTGTTCCGCAAGTTGACTTCAAGTTATTAAAGGAACTGGCAAAGAAGTTTGGATGGGTTATTCAAGCCGAAAAGAAAACTGGCATTGAAGAAGCCCTAGAAGATGTTAAAGCTGGCAGAGTATTTCATGCAAAAGATGCTCACGACTTAATTAAACAGTGCTTAGAATGAAATACTCTATTGACTTTACAAACAGATTTAAAAAGTCTCTACGAAAAGGAGTAAAACGTGGTCTAGATCCTACTCTCATTGAAAAAGCTGTAGAGAAATTAGCTAATGAGGGGAAGCTACCACCATCATATAAGTCGCATAAACTTCATGGAAACCTAGAAGGTATATGGGAATGCCACATAACCCCAGATTGGTTGATGTTATGGGAACAAAATGACGAAAAACTAACTTTGCTGTTTCTCAACAATGGAACCCATAGCGATTTGTTTTGACTATAATAATCGGAACATTCTTGCTCCTCGGAGGATTACGCACGGAATTTAATCGGAAACGTGCAATGAAGCCAGAAGTCCCACACGGATCTCACGGATTTAGACTTGTGCCAGATGGAGAGTTTTGTCACGCAGATTTGGCTTTACTTCCCGCTGGTCAGTGGGTCCGGAGGACAAATCTCCCTTCGGCCGCCGATTTTCAATTCGCAGATGCCGCAGATTTTTTTACCTTTTTACCCTTAAAAGTTCCCCAGGCGGTCCCATCCCGCAAAATATGGCGAGGGCTTTGATGCCCCGCCAACCTTAGAGCGAAGCGGTTCTGAGCACCGGAGGGCGGTTACATCCTTTCCCTTAATGTTAAGGGAAAGGCTTGGTTAGGGATTAAGGACCCTCCCGCAGGGGAGGGACAGGTGGGGCAAAAACACCTCTTTGGCAAAGGAAGGACGGGGTGGATCGAAAAAACCTGACGGGGTGGATCGAAGATTACATGACGACGCAGGAATCTCTACGTCGGGACGTAGGAAAGATTACGTCGCCATGTAGTAAAGGCTACGTCGGGACATAATTTTGAGGTATCTATAAGGAATTATATCAGATACTTTATAAATTTACCACCTTTCTTATATGCACACGAAAAAGTTTTTTCGTGAAAAAAGTCTCAAAGTATCATCTCTTCGACTAATTTACGATATAAACATCTGATACACAATAATATAAAAGAATGATACTTTTCGGATTACTTTACAAAAAGTATCATAGAAGTATCATGAATTTGATAGAAGTATCATAAAAACCGTCATTGAAGCATCACAAAATCGCCATAAAGCATTATGCATAATAGCGAAGCTGCCGACCCGCAAGAATTGCCCAAAAATCGTCCGACGCTTTGGGTACTCAGTGCCCGCCGTACGGGCAACGACCGCCCGTTACTTGTTCTCTCAATGCCCGACACTTGGTCCCTGAGTGCCCACTTGACGGGCAGGGACAGACCGCTTAATGGTCTCTAACAGACCACCTTATGTGCTGTTATTCCTAATCCAGCTTGTCAATCTTTTCTCTTATTCCTATTTTGTGTTTACATTCTTTATATCTTGGAAAAATAGACACTTTCAATTTTATAAAACTGGAATAGTAGACACTTCTTTTTTAGCCTTTTAAATCGACTCAAAGCCGAATTTCATGATACTTCTTCCGGATTTATGATACTTTAATGATACTTCTTGTAAAATAATCAGAAAAGTCTCATTCGTGTATATTGCAGAATATCAGTTGTTTATAAGAATATTTCACAAAATAATGATACTTTGAGACTTTTTTACGCAAAAAACTTTTTTGTGCAGGAAATAAATATGGAGGAAACTTTATACCACACCCTTATGCGTTTTTATGTGGAGTCACGCAGATTGCGCAGATGACGCAGAATTTTTACTTTTTTACCTTTAAAAGTCCCCGAAAAGCTTGCAGGTTTGAAAATAAAGTCGTAACTTTGCGCTATAGATTTAAAAACAGATGGTTATGAAGTACTTAGATCCTAAGGCAGACCTCACGTTCAAGAAGATATTCGGCAATCATCCCACAAGACTGATCAGTCTCCTGAACGCCCTCCTGCCACTCAGCGACGAGGAGCAGATACACGAAATCAAGTATCTGCCTACAGAACTTGTGCCCCAGCTCGAAGGGGGCAAGAATACCATTGTGGATGTTCTCTGCACCGACATCAGAGGCAGGAAGTTCTGTGTGGAAATGCAGATGGAATGGTCTGACGCATTCCAGCAGCGAGTATTGTTCAATGCATCCAAACTCTATGTGAGCCAGGCTAAAAAGGGAGGAAAATACAGTGAACTCCAACCTGTATATTCCTTGAATCTTGTGAATGATATCTTTGCGCATGATACTCCAGATTTCATCCACAACTATCGCATCGTACATGATAAGGACAGCAATAAGGTCATTGAAGGCTTGCATTTCACCTTCATTGAACTCCCTAAGTTCACTCCTCATTCCATTGCAGACAAGCGCATGATGGTGCTGTGGCTCCGTTTCCTCACGGAAATCAATTCCAATACGAAGGAAGTACCAGCCGACCTGCTTAATGACCCGGAGATAGGAAAAGCCGTAGAAGAACTGGAGATTTCCGGTTTCTCGGATGCCGAACTCTGGGCCTACGACAAGTTCTGGGATTCCGTAAGCGTTGAAAGAACCCTCATTGATGACAGCTACCAGAAAGGCATAGAGAAAGGTAAGGAAGAAGGAAGAGCTGAAGGTAAGGAAGAAGGAAGAGCTGAAGGCATGTCCCAGCGAAGTCTGGAAATCGCCAGAAACCTTCTGTCCCTTGGGCTTCCTGTCGATCAAATAACCCAAGCCACTGGCTTGACGGAAGAAGAGATTGAACTGCTGAAGGAGAGCTGATGGCACAAACTTTTTCCATTTATGCTTGGCTAATTCAGATTTTCTTCGTAATTTAGCAGCGCAAAACGTAAAGCATGTAGGATTATGGCAAAAATAGTAAATTGCTATCCCGTAGGGATACAGACATTCTCGAATATCCGAGAGGGCAATTATCTCTATGTAGACAAGACCCAATATATCGTGGATTTCCGGGAGAAAGGAATGAAGTACGTCTTTCTGAGTCGTCCGAGACGATTCGGCAAGTCGCTCTTTGCCTCTACCCTCCAGGCATATTTCGAGGGAAGAAAGGATCTCTTCGAGGGATTGGCCATTGCTGATTACGAGAAGGAATGGGTGAAACACCCTGTGCTCCATTTCGATATGAGCGGTGCCAAGCATTTTGATGCTGACGCCCTGAACAGTTATCTGAATCTACGACTTTTGCCCTACGAAGAACTTTATGGTAAGGGAGAAGGTGAAAACTATCCTAATGAAAGACTGGCTGGTATTGTAAAGCGTGCTTACGAGAAGACGGGCGAAAAAGTGGCTGTCATCATTGACGAATATGATGCCCCTCTGCTGGACGTGGTGCACGAGAAGGAGAACCTGCAACCCCTCCGTCGCATCATGCAGAACTTCTACAGTCCCCTGAAGATGCTAGACCCGTACCTGGAGTTCACCTTCATCACCGGCATTACCAAGTTCTCGCAGCTCAGCATCTTCAGCGAGCTCAACAATCTCGATAATATCAGCATGTTCGACCAGTATTCCGCCATCTGCGGCATCAGCAAGACAGAGCTTACCACCCAGATGAAACCAGATGTGGCTGCATTGGGAGAAGCCCTTGGCATGACGTATGAGGAGTGTCTGGCAGAACTGACGAGATTCTACGACGGCTATCATTTCAGCAAGAAATCAGAGGACATCTTCAATCCATTCAGTCTGGTAAAGGCTTTGAATGCTCGTGACATAGCTCCTTACTGGTTTGGTTCCGGCACGCCGTCTTTCCTCCTGAAACTGCTGGATAAGTATCACGTCAATCTGGCTACACTGGAGAGTCAGGAGGCGGTACTGAACTCCTTCGACCAATCAACGGAGGAGATGACCGATGCCCTGCCATTGCTTTATCAGAGCGGATATCTGACCATCAAGAAGTATAATCCGATGTTTCAGGAATATACTTTAGGCATCCCGAACAGGGAGATTCGTAACGGCTTACTCAATTCATTGATACCTCATTATGTGAATCCTCGCCGTTCCGACAACGATGCATTCCTGCTGGGGTTCAGCAAGGCAGTTTACCGCAATGATATCGAGGCTGCACTGGAGCACATGCGTACCTATCTGGCAACGATTCCATACGATCTGGAGAATCATAGTGAGAAGCATTACCAGACCATCTTCTATCTGATGTTCAGTTTCCTGAATATTTATATTCAAACGGAGGTGAAGAGTGCGATAGGCAGGGCTGATGCCGTGATGCACATGCCCAACACCATCTACGTCTTCGAGTTGAAGGTAGACAAGAGTGCCGAGGAGGCGTTGGCGCAGATAGATGAAAAGGGCTACATGCTCCCATATCATTCAGAGGGCAAGCGCCTGGTAAAAATCGGCATCAGCTTCGACAGCACCCAGCGCACCATCAGCGATTGGAAGATCAAGGAAGAATAATTCATCTGATGATTTATTTCATCGGATGAATTATTCTTCGGATGACGCACAGATTTACTCTTCTTAGTCCCACAGATCTCACAGATTCCCACAGATTTTTTCTTTTACCTTTAAAAGTCACGCAGATTTGGCTTTCCCTTCGGCCGCCGATTTTCAATTCGCAGATGACGCAGATTTTTTACCTTTAAAAGTTCCCCAGGCGGTCCCAGCCCGCAAAACATGGCGAGGGAAAGAAGCGAGCTGTCCCCAGGCGGTCCCATCCCGCAAAATATGGCGAGGGCTTTGATGCCCCGCCAACCTTAGAGCGAAGCGGTTCTGAGCACCGGAGGGCGGTTACATCCCCTGTCCCCTGAGGGGAAAGGGGCTTGGGGAAAGCGGTGGAGCCCTCCTTGGCTAAGGAGGGACGGGGTGGATCGAAAAAGACAGCACTGCAGGGCGGTTACATCCCTTGCCCTTTTGGAAAGAGCGAGGGCTTGGGAGTGGATTAAGGACCCTCCCGCAGGGGAGGGACAGGTGAGGCAAAAAACACCTCTTTGGCTAAGGAGGGACGGGGTGGATCGAAAAACCCCACTATTTTCAAACAAAAAAAGCGAGGCTTCTTGAAAAGAAACCTCGCTAAAAGCATGGATTCAGGTAAGCTTTACAGGCTTGCCCCGAATCCAGAATTAGTGATAAATAATATTTGGCGAATGCCAGATATTATTTAGCAATCATGATGGAAACACGGTTCTTGTCATTCTCAGCAAATGGCTGAACACGAGCACCCTTTGATTCCTCAGTGATGCGCTCAGCAGGAATGCCATAGCGCTTCTCCAACATCCATACAACGGCTGCAGCACGCTTGGCAGCGATGCGGTCGTTCACTCTGTCATTACCAGTACCCTTGTCAGCATAACCGGTAACAACAACCTTAGCCTCAGGATACTTCACCAGGAAGTCGATGACCTCGAGGATCTTCTTGTTTTCCTTCTCAGAAATCTTGTTAGAGTTGATGGTGAAGAAGATATCACGACGGATTTCCTCTACCTTCTTCTCTACTGGTGCTGGAGCAGGAGCAGGCTCCTCAACCTTCTGAACTGGTGCTGGAGCTGGTTCCGGTTCTACTGGCTTCTCCTTCTTGGTAGCACTCTTGCCCAGGTTGATGCGAAGACCAGCCAAAGCATTGAAATACCAGTCTGGGTTACCTGCCTTCTTTGAGTTGTACTTGTCAGAAGTAATGTTGGCATTACCCTCCAACATCAGGCTGACAGACTTGCTTACCTTGAAAGCCAACTCAAGACCGGCACGACCATAAGGACGAACCTTGGTACCATCCCAAAGATACTCCAGATTGTAGGCATTCTGGTTCTTCATGGTTGCAGCCAACTCATTCACCTCGTCGTTATCCCAGGCGATGTTAGCACCTGCACCAGCGAAGGCAGTAACGTTCAACACACGGTTAGGGTTCCAACCGCAGAAGAGGTTACTGAGGTTGAACATGAAGTCAACACCAGGAGCCACATATTTATATTTATACTGAGCGTTGTAAGGAGTCTCGCCCTTCTGAGCGCGGAAACCAGCCCAGCCGCCCTTGCTCTGCCAACCGTTAGCCTGCAGACGCATGCCGAAGACTGGAGAGAACTGGTAGCCCAAGCCCAACTGTACGTTAGGAGAGAGCAAGTCACCGAACTTAGCCTCACCGAGTGTGTACTGAGCACCGCCCTGGAGATCCAGGAAGAAATGCTTGTTGAATGTATACTCGTTACCCTCCTTATCGGTATAGGTAGCCTGAGCCATGGCTGCTGTTGTGCCGAGGGTCAACAACGAAGCAGCAAATAAAGATTTCATTGTATTCATAAGTATTAATAAATTAGAATTATACAACTATCAATTTGGCGCTGTAATAAGCTTCTTGTTCTTGTTATTTTCTGGAATAACAATTACAGATGCTTTGGGATGAACGGTCACGATGAAAGCACGTGCTGTATCGTTCTTACCATCCGCATAATAAACCGTAACAGAGTCGTGTGGGAGCATTACTCCATTATTAAACTTCACCCCATCAAGACTAAACACCATAGAGTCCTCTCCTGTCATCAGGGTGAGGTCTTTAAGCGTGTCTTCGTGCATATTTACATTCTTTACTATTCCTGTTATCTTTTTGGCTTCTTGCTTTTTACAACTTGTGATACCAAGGATGCACAGCAAAAGGATGCCAATCATATAGAAAAATGTTTTTTTCATCATGTGTTATAAAAAAAGGGGACGTTCTGAATGAGCGTCCCCAATAGTATTACAATTTGAATCTTTCAGATTCTGAATGTTGTCTTATTTTCTTCTTGCAGCAGCTGCTGGACGCAAGATCTTAACGTCAAGAGAAATTTCTTTCTCATGCCAGAATGCATCGCGAACCTTGAACTTCAATGTCTCAACATGATCTGCTACAGGTGCATTTTCTGCCTGAACATTGTTCTGAGTGAATGTGAAATTACCGCTCGCATCAACAGTTACCTTGAAGTATGGATTCTTCTGTGCACCGTAGTAGAGGTGAGCAGTATTCGCAACAACCTCCAAGAATTTCTTGTTACCGTGGAATGTATCGAATGTACCTCCGAAGAAGTCATTGTTGTAAGAGTTTGTAGTCTTGATGTATTTACTTGCAACGGTAGCTGTTGTTCCTACAGCAGTCCACTTGAGCTGTGGCTGTGTAGCATTCTTGTCAAAGATGACAACACCATTCTCAGTAACACCATCCTCACCTGCTTTAACCCAGTTATAAGTATTAGCAGACTCCCAGCAAGCGAATGTTACATTCATGTTCTTCTCACTAGTCTTAATCCAATCCTTGGTTTCCCATTTATTGTCCTCTGCATTAAACTGGCAGCTGATTTCACCGAAGTTATAAGAAGCAGTGATTGCATGAGCAGTCTTACTGTCGATGAAGTCCCTGTTGATTGTCAGAACATGATCTGGATCTGATGGAACATCAACAATGTTATCAGCAACCTTAGCTGCATCCTTAACAGTAAATGAAACCTTAGTATCAAGGTTGTAGAAGATGTTGTCCAAGTCTACAGTACCCTCTGTCTTAGCTGCAGCAGCAACGATGTAGTTGGAAACAGGCTTCATATATGCCTTGAAGTTACCAGAGCCATCAGTTGTCTCCTGTTTTGGACGGAAGGTGATGTCTGATGGGAATGCAGCAGGAAGAACCTTTGTATAGCTTGCTCTTACTGTACCTACCTCGTAGCTATGATCATTGTTGGATTTAGAAGCAACATTCTTCAAAACTACAGTAGCACCATCCTTGATATACTTTGGATTTGTAACATTGAAAGCAATGTAGGCTGCCTCACTAAGATCAGAAGTTATTGTCTTACCATCCTCCTTGTAATATACAGCAGAGAATGAAGGTACTTTACTATTATTCAAGAAAGGAAGAGCATCCTTGCTAGCCTCTTCATCAATTACCCAACCACTGTAATTAACGCCAGCTACAGCCTTGAATTCCTTCTTATCTGTTTGACCCGTATAAGCGTCTAAGTTACCTACGATATTGCCAGAAATAGCATCACCAACAATTACGTAGAATGCCTTACCATCTGGATCGAGCAACTTACCATCACGGTTTACTGCATATACACGGAAACCGATAATGTCACCATTAGCGCTCGCACTCTTGATTGTCAAATCGAGCTTATCGCCTGCCTTTACAATCTTCTTCAGACCATCAATCTCGTAGCTGTTCCATGCATTGAGCTCAGAAACGCCAGACTCGATAGCATTCTTCTTGTCAAGAACTACATAGTAGTAGTCTGCTGCATTTGTATTGCCAGCTTTTACATCAGAGATAGTGAACTTCTTGCCAACTTCCACCTGAAGCAATGAATTGCCAAAACGAACATCCTGATCGTCATTCTGAACATTCTTCTTTTCACCCTTCAATACAGGAGCTGTTGCAGGACCATTAGTGTTCCATGCCAACTCTGGGTTAGAGTAAGAATGGTCTGCTCCGTTTTCACCACTGATTTTACTTCCTGTCCAACGGTTATGAATTCCATCTACTAATTTTTCATTTACGTTGAAAGTAAAGTTATTCTGAGCCTCAAAGTCATTATAAGAAGGTTTTACATCGTATGTAGAAATTACATAACGATCCTGAGCATCCTTCTGAGTCTCTGTGTTCTTAACAGCTACAGCATAAAGGATAGTCTTACCATCTACCTGAGTAGCTTTCTTGAACTCCTCATTAGACACACCCTTTGCTACGTGAACAGGGAGCTTCCAAAGACCAGAATTAACAGTAGCAGCACGGGAAACAATCAAGTCTGTAAACTTAGTAGGCTCGCCTACAGTTACATAATCCTCGAGGCTTTCACCCTTAGAGTTCAAAAGAATAATCTTTGTATTCTTAGTGAGCTCAGCGTTTACAGGGTTGATACGAACGATGATAGAGTTATCATCCTTGATATCCTGACCCTTCTCGTATGTAACAGGATTTTCAATCTTATCGCTAACCTCATCACCGAAAACAGATGTTTCTGCTACGAGACCATGAATCATATCCAGATTGATGGCTTGACCACTATAGCCCAAATCTGTTTCAAGTTGCCAAGTGCTATAAGAAGCAACAAGTTCTACACCTGTTACCATAGTAGTGTACTCACCGATGATGTCCTTCAACTTGTTCTCGATGTTGTCAATCTTAAGCTTGAGATTAGTGAGCTTATCGCCACTCTCATCACTCTTCAATGCAGCTTCAATAACAGACAGACGTCCGTCAAGACCTGCAAGACCTGTATTCTTTGCTGTCAACTGACCATTGATAGCCTCGATAGCTGCAGCTACTGTATTCTTCTCATCGAAACCTGTACCGAGAGTCTTGAGTGCGTTCTCGATAGCAGTCTTGTTAGCAATAGCCTTAGCCAAAGCGTCGTCAGCAGTACCCTGAGCAGTTTCAACATCTGACTTCAATGCATAGTCATCCAAAGTCTTAAGAATCTCAGCCTTTGCATCTGCTGCATCCTTTACTGCCTTGTCAGCAGTACCCTGAGCAGTTTCAATCAAAGCCTTCAAGTCTTTGATATCCTTTTCCTGGAGAGCCTTGATTGCAGCATCAACAATCTTGTTAGCCTCCTCGGTAACGCTCTTGTTGGTTGCATAATCTCCCAAGATGTCCTTAACCTGATCAAGAGTAGCCTTGCTGTCAGCTGTTGCCTTAACCTCTTTCAACTTGTCTTCAAGGGAGCTGATGCCAGTCTGGTTAGAAGAAATCAAAGCCTGGAGCTCTTCAACCTTCTGCTTAAGCTGATCGGCAGTAGCAAGCTTGTCGATCTGACCTTGCAAGTTGCTGATGTCGTCATCATAATCCTTACAAGAAGTAAATGTACTCATGGATGCCACTGTAAGTGTTCCCATAAGCAGCGCGCTTAAATACTTTCTTTTCATACGATAAAATTTAATTAAAAATATTAATTGTTAACTTTAAGTCCTATGCTTGTAATCTCTAATCTCCTGCGGGGAGATATTCTTTTACGGTGCAAATATAGACAAATTTATTCATACTCGCAAATATTTAACCTTTTTTTTTCCAAAAACCCCTTATTTTCTTTAGTTTTTAATAAAATTGGGCTTATTTGAGTGCTCAAAACGCCTTTTTCATGCATTTTTAAGCATTTCAGACACGATTTTTTCTACAACTTATTATATATAGAGAGGGCATTCTTCTACTTTCTTTACAAAATCCCCGAATATCG
>OJKP01001946.1_pt1 | contig 10587 bp, 5 predicted proteins | sample 1596521 | NCBI WGS metagenome assembly OJKP01 (sample SAMEA4350130, study PRJEB24818) | metagenome | biome: human; feature: gut; material: faeces | place: Denmark | collected 2013-09
CCGTAAGTTTAACCATAGTATCCTTTTCAGGTCTTGTTACCTTACCTGTTTTTGCATCAATAATTTCGGGGTGATCGGATACCCAGCTTGAGCAAATTGAATAATAGCTGTAATCATCCGTATCTGCAGTATTTATCAAATCAAGATTGCGGGTAACATCAGCTGCGCTCTTGTTTTCGCCCTTAATATTTGCAAAGTTTACGGCATAAAGAGCAGCGCTGTCAAGTCTTTGAAGCCTTGTAAACGTATGATAAGGAACTACTACTCTTACCTCGCTTTCCTTAGTCTTATCGCCGCAAGTTAAAGTAAGTGAAAGGTCGTAAACTGCGCCGTAAAAATCTTCGTCATAATTTGAAGAATCAACGCCCTTATAATAGATATTTCCGTTTTTGAAAATAACTGTATTATCATCGTCACCGTCAATATTTTTAACGGCGTTTAATTTAACCGTGATTTTTTCATCGGATTTTACATTTGAATTGATTTTTTCTTCAACTGTTTCAATAACGTTTGTATCTTGATAATCGGAGTCAACATCAGAAACGGAACCGAAATCGCCGTCTGTATGAACGCCTGAAAATTCAGTCATCATCATTCCGTCGCCCGACTGAGCAAAAAGATAATCGTCTGCTTTATTAAGAAGTGAATCATAAAGCGAGTCAAGTTTAACGGTAATTACATAGTTATTATTTTTAAGAGATGTATCGGTAGCATTAAATGTCTTACTTACAGTAATAAATCCCTCTGCTTCAACGGTATAACGGTATTGACCGTAAACAATCGTATAATATCCGTTTTCATCAGGCAAAATTTCGTCGCCGTAAGCGCCGCTTGAGCCGTTCTTTTTAAGTGTAATTTTTGCATTTTCGGGTGTAACATCAAATTTAACCTTATATTCGGTATATTTAAGATTCACCGTTATATTAAGTGACTTTGCACCCTCTGCGACAGTAAATGTACCCGCTGCCGTTTGACTTCCGCTTTGATAAGTTGCATAGTATTTATATTCGCCGGGGGTAAGCTCAAACTGTGAGGTTTCATAGCCGTATTCGTCCTCTATCGGAGAATATGTTTGACTGCCGTTTGCTGACGTTACTTTTAAGGTAGCGTTATCCGTTTTAGCTCCCGTTGCAAGTTTGACGGTAAAATCAACTGTTGCGCCCTCTTTTAATATAACATCAAGTTTAGTATTTTGAGTTAAAGTGATTTTTCTTATGTCACGAACATATCCCAAAGCCGAAACGGTAAGAGTGTATTCAGTATTAGCGCTGAGTGACGACGGATTTTGTTCAATATTACGACTGTCAAAAACACTGACTTTTGCGTTGTCAATAATCTCGCCTTTTTCATTCTTAGCAGTTACGTCAAGAGAATAAGTAGCAAGTTTTGTTTCAATATAAAGAACATAATCTCTTGTTCCTAAAACAGTTTTGCCGTCGGTTTTATCTAATATTTTAAGAGTAAGAGTAGCAACCTTAGCACCTTCATTATATGACGGATGAGTGATTTTTGCAGTAGCGGAATAGCTGCTGTTTGTCACCTTTGCATAAGTATCGTCGCTTGAACTCCAAGAAGAAGTATAAAGCTTTGATGACGTGTCCTTTTTAAGAGAAACACTTGTTTTGGAAAGAGGGATAATATATCTGCCCTCATCATCCTTTTTAAGATTGCCGTACGGGTCGATTGCCTTTGCGTATGTGCTGTTAAGGCACGCATCAACCTCGCTTGAATTTTCAGCCATAGCAGGAAGTGCGCTCATAAGTACAAGCATAAGCGACATAAAAACTGCCAAAGCCTTTGTAATTGATTTTTTCATCTTTTCTCCTTTCAATTTAGAGCATAAAAAAATGCACCGTTTAAAACAGTGCATAAAAATTGTATCGCAAAAAGCATATGGGCATAGTTATCCCATATGTTAAATACTGCCGACTTCCAACCTAAAGCACTGCAAAAACCATATACACGGCAGGTCTCCCGACTAATGCTTCAACCTTAAAATAAACCTTCTCACTCAAAAGAGCAATGGCCGCCTTTAGCGAATATTTCTCGTCAGCAAATACGGTAGAGGTTCGGACTGCTCCGGATTCGCACCGGATTCCCTTTTAATTTTATATTCAAAACAAATATAAAAACCTATGTATATCAGATTTGTTTTATTATATCTTGCAGTGCAGTATTTGTCAATATTTGTAAATGTAATAAAAGGCAACTCGATTTTTGAACTGCTTTTTTATTGCGGTGCGCCGGCACGGCAACGCTGCGTTCTTATTTAGTTACTTTTTGGGAATTTGCGTATATTTCATTCATTCTCTCATCCGGAAAATGATTATCAAGAAACTGCTCATAAACATTATTAGGTGCCTGACCTGCGTCACGCTTATCCATACGAAGCCCCGCAGTAGCGGAAACAAATGAATCAAATACAAAAAATACAATAAATGCCCACATTATAATTGTGCCGAGTTTGACCGGCAATTTTTCAATAACCTTTGACATTATAGGATAAACAGCTTTTATCCATAATATTCCCAAAAGCCCCCAAAAGCAAGAATACAAGAAGCAAACACGCCCGTTAATATTAAGCGGCATATTGCTGTAATCCCACGCAACAGAGCCAAACACAATTTGCTGCCCGAGTGAGCAGATATATTCCGTTATTGTACCTACGATAAATGATACACCAAACACTTTCCAAACAGGTGCATCCTTAACCTTATAAAGTGCAAGAGTTAACACAACTGCACCCATACCGTAAGCAACCGAAAACGGCCCCCACACAAGAGATTGGCGCGATTCGATATATCCGTGTTTAATTAAACACCACAGTGTTTCAACAAGAAAGCCCACTATACAGCTAATCATAAAAATCCAAACAATCTTGTCAAAACACAAGTCTTTTGCAAACTTGTTTTTTTCAACAACTTTTTCTTCATTTTTAACTTTATCAGTCATAAAATCAGCCTCCCTTATTTATCACGCTTTAATTATATCACGCAAAAAATAAAAGAGGCTAAACTAATTCTAAACTTTACAATTTTAGCTTATACAAAATTATACAGGTGTACAATCATTCGTAAATGCCAACTGATTTAATAATAGGTGTTGAACGGCTTTGGCGAATTACAAAGCGAATACCCTTTGCCTTTTTGCCTTTAAGATTAACAATTTTTTTAGCGCCGATAACAGTACCCTTATAAACACGCTTGAACTTACCGTTTGCTTTTTGAATATAAAGGTCAAAAAGTTCAACACGCTGGCTGTTTGCAACATCTTCCTGCAACACAACATAATTAACCTTGCGAACATCGTTGAATGTGAAATCAATAAATCCATTATCCTTGGTAAGTTCACCGAGTTCCTGATAAACAATAGGATTTTGAGTAATATTATTTATCATTTTACCAAGCTTTTCAAGGTTTTTAACATCTTTTTTATGTATTTCACCCTGTGCATTTGGCGGAATGTTGAGAAGAAGCGTGCAGTTATTGCCTACCGAATTAAGATAGATTTTAAAAAGCTTTTTAGCACTTTTTGAATTTCTGTTGTCTTTTTCGTGGAAGAACCAACCCTTGCGGATAGAAACATCTACTTCGGCAGGAAACCAGCAAAGATATGCGTTTTTTTCAAGAATTTTTCTTGAACCCAAATCTTCATCCATTTGATTATACTTTTGAAGAGAAGACGCCTGATTTTCATCCTGCTGGCTCAAAGCCATAATTCTGTCAGCTTCACGAAGTGCGCAAGGAACTACGCTGTATTCGCTCTTTCTTGACTTGCCGCCCTCATTACCTACCCAGCGAATATCGGGGCCGCAAATAGCAATATTAGCTTTCGGCTGAAGCTTACGGATAAGGTCATAATATCTTTGCCAATCGTATTCAAACTTTTTAGCATTTGAACCTTTTGCGCCGTCAAACCAAACTTCAAAAATTTCACCGTAATTAGTAAGAAGTTCTGTAAGCTGATTGCAAAAATAATCATTATACGCATCTGTACCATAGCGTTCATCGTGCATATCCCAAGGTGAAAGATAAACACCGAAATCCATACCCTGCTTATGACATTCATCGGATACTTCTTTTACAATATCACCGTTATAAGATGAATTTTTAACGCAGAAATCTGTGTATTCACTTGGCCAAAGGCAGAAGCCGTCGTGGTGCTTACAAGTAAGGATCACGCCTGTTGCACCTGCCTGCTTTGCAGTATTAACCCACTGCTTTGCATTGATTGATTTGATAGTAAAATCAGATGCTTTTTCAACACCTGCACCCCACTCCCTATCGGTAGCGGTATTCATACCAAAGTGCATAAAGGCATAAAATGGCTTGTCAACAAGAGTAAGTTGATTTTCACTCGGCTTAACAGAAAGGTATCTTTCAACCTCTTTGCTGTCAAGCGGATAATTGTTATTATTGGTTGTCCAGTTTTTTTCAAAATTATTAGCCATAATATTTCCCCTTATCAGTAATCCTTGCCCTTATTGTTATCTTTGATGAAATTATCTTTATCGTGAAGTTGCCAAACACACTTATTATATGCATACTGAATTTTTTCTTTTAAATTGAGTTTAAAAGTAAACGGCCTTTTTTCAACCTCGTCATAAGTCGGGCTTACAAGCTTACCGTACGGTGCATTAACCTCACTTGCAGATAAAATCACAATATCCGAATCATTAGGCAAAGTGATTTCGTTTTCACCGCCAAGTTCAAATTCCACAAGGAAAAAGTACATCTGCTTTGCGAACTGAACTTCTCCGTCTTTATGGCAATGTGTAAATTCATAGCCGATTTTACCCGATTTGATATAAGCTGTTTCGCCATAGTCATATAAATCCCAAGCGGCAAAGCGTTCAAATGCCGAAAGAACCGTTTTTTCTTCCTTTTTGCTTCCAAGTATAAAGGAAGCCTTTTTATCCCCTGCCATGGAAGCACAAAGCAAAACAAGCTTATTCGCATTACCGCCAAGCTTAATTTTTTGGCCTTGGCAAACAAGAGCGTTTTTATCACCCTTATTTAATTTAAACAAAGTACCGTTTGCCATAATTTCATCAGGCACAAGGGTGCTTGGAATTGTATATTCAAAATCACCTTTTTCGCCTTTTTTTGTGATAATATTTTTATCATAATTAAGCAAAACAGGTACGCTTTCTGTTTTAAGCGAATCAATACTGCTTGGCTTCAATTTAAGTGCAAAGCTTTTGATTTCATAAGGCTTGAAGCTTGTAACAAGATTTCCGTTTTCAACAACAGCACTGCCCTTTTCTTCTTCGCTTGCATAAATTTCTCTGGCAGATTGAATACCCTCACCCAAAGTTAATGTAAAGTTTTCAACCTCGCTGTTTGCACCTTCATTAAGGCGAACGATAATTTCATCGCTGTTTTCTGCTTTTTTGATTGCGCGAATAATTACATCATTACTTGAAACAGAGCCGAAAGAATATTCATTTTTCAGTTTACCCTGGTGTTTAGTTGTTACATAAGCAGTCATAGGAGTTACAAATTTTCTTGCTTCAAGCTGAGTTTTAGCCTGTGCCTTGCCCTTATGGCTGAAAATTGCGAATGAATATCTGTTAAGCCCCAAGTCCATAAATGACTGCATTGAATCAATACGATAATTGCGCTTCGGTGTGTGAATTGCGGTAAGGCGAAGTGTATTATCCTTATACTTATCCCAACCGTATTTACATTCACTTAAAACGGAAACACCGAACTCGCCACTTTTATCTGTTAAATCAACCCATTTTTGAGCAGGAACTTCAAAAAGCTTTTCGCTCATATTTCCGCGTTCAATTGCGCCGAGTCCCAAATCAAAAGTAGCTTTTTCATTTTCCGCCGTGAAAGAAAACTTATTTTTGGCAAGAGTTCTCAAATTCTGCCATTCAATTTCGGAATATACTTCTACTATATCACATCCGTCTGTGAGGGCGATAATATTAGTAAATGTACTTTTTCTGTCACTTTGAACAACTTTAAATGATACTCTAGCAGGGCCTTGCTCCAATACAGTTACGGTTACTACATTAGGAATACGGTCTGCATCTTTATTTGCTTCTTTAAAATTCATTTCCCACGCAGGCCATTCTTTTGAGCCGGTGTAATTGAATAAGCCGAGAGTAATAGGCTCTTTAAGTATTTCTTTTTCATCAAGTTCTTTATCAAGAATCGAAGAAATATTACCCTTTCGGTTGAGAGTAACAATATACTTTTGATTTTCCATTGCGTTATCGGAATTGATTGAAATTTCACTTTTAACGCAACAAGGCCTGTCACTTGGGCGAACATCATATACCCTTGTGCCGAGGCTTTTAACATCGGCAACAAAAACGAGTTCAAGCACTCCGTTTTCAAGCGGAGTTACCTGGCTTTTAATTTCTCTGCCCTTTTCATCATAAACCCTTACATAAGAAGATGAAACATCATCAAGGCGAAGTGTTACCGCTCCGCGCCTGTCCGCTTCAACAGGGTTATAAACCATTACAGGAATACCGGAGCAAAAATCAGTTTTCATAAGTGATGAAACAGGCGACATTGAAGCTTCAAGTTCATTTGTAAACTGATTCATTGAAACCGCATAATCATTCCATGAGCGTTTATATACCCTTTGGCAGCTTGTACCCGGCATATCATCATGAAACTGATGTGCAATAAAGCGTTTCCATGAACGGTTAATTGCATTTTGGTTATAATCGGTTAAGCCGAGATATGACGAAATAACACCTGCGCGTTCACTTATATCCGCAAGTTCTTCACATCTTCTGTTCCATCGCTTGCCTATTGCACGCGATGTATAACCGCCTACACCGTGGTTTTGCATTACAAATTCATTTTTCCAAACCGGAAGTTTAGCCTTTTGCTCGTCGGTATAATTATTTTCAATATCGTGATATATTTCATCTGCGCTTGCCGCAATTACTTCAATATCACTTTCATCATTTTTCTTGATTTCTTCTTCAACAAAAGCAACGCTCTTTTCATCAGGTGCGCCGCCCCTGTCACCTATACCGTGAAAGATATATGTATCATTAAGGTCATACTTTTCATTTTCTTTAAACTTATTAAGAACAAAATCCCAATCACGAAGCTTTGTAAGAGTGTAATAATAATCGTGCGGGTTAATACTTGCATAAACCTCGCTTCCATCAACACCCTGCCATTTGCCTATATCAAACGGAATACCGTATGCACTGCCCCAGGCAAGCTTTTGGGTAGTAAATCCCATCAGGTTTGAATGGCGTTCAATTGCAGGAAGTGCCCAGCCGAAGCCGAAGCAATCCGGCAGATAAATATCAACACTTCTTTTACCGAATTTTTCATCAAAATAGGAATTGCCGAAAAGTATATTTCTGAAAAGTGCTTCGGGTGACGGAATATTTGTATCCCCATTTTCAAATGCAGAGCCGCAGACATTCCACCTTCCCTTTGCAATATAATCCTTCATTTTATCAAAAAGTTCAGGATAATATTCTTCCATTAGTTCATAGCGATATGAACCTTCAAAAGAAAATTTATATGAAGGATATTTTTCAAAAAGCTTAAAATTATCAACTAAAGTATTATAAATATATTGGCTGACAGTAGTTTCAAAGTCCCAACTCCACACTGTATCAAGGTGTGAAGTTGCGACTGTATATATTTTTTTCTTAGGCATAATATCACCTCAAAAGGCACTTGCCAATTATATTGCAACAATATTTACAAGCTTGCCCGGAACATAAATTTCTTTCTTAATTTCTTTGCCTGCAATTTCAGCGGCAATTTTTTCATCTTTTTTAGCAAGTTCGATTGCATCTTCCTTGCTTATATCAATTGGAACAACAATTCTTGAACGAACCTTACCTTTAACCTGAAGTGCGATTTCAACACTGTTTTCTTTAGTCTTTTCATCGTCAAATTCAGGCCACTTTGCTTCGTGTACAGCACCGCCGAAGTTCATTATTTCCCACATTTCCTCTGTAACATGAGGTGCAAATGGGTTAAGAATGATAGTTAAGTCACGAAGTTCGGCTTTATTAACACCCTTTGAATACATTTCGTTTACAAGGGTCATCATTGATGCAATAGCTGTGTTGCACTTAAGATTATCAATATCATCTGTAACTTTTTTAATTGTTTTATGCATAAGAGCTTCAAGTTCAGGTGAATATTCATCACCGTCTTTAACGATTTCTTGCAAATTCCAGAAACGCTCAATAAATCTCTTACAACCTTTGATAGAATCACTGTTCCAAGGTGCAGCTTTTTCAAAGTCACCGATAAACATTTCATAAAGGCGCATTGTATCTGCACCGTATTGGTCAACAATTTCATCAGGGTTAACAACATTGCCCCTTGACTTTGACATCTTTTCACCGTTTTGACCGAGAATCATACCGTGTGATGTACGCTTTTGATATGGTTCTTTAGTAGGAACAACACCGATGTCATAAAGGAATTTATGCCAGAAACGAGAATAGAGAAGGTGCAAAGTAGTATGCTCCATACCACCGTTATACCAATCTACCGGGCTCCAATATTCTGCCGCTTCTTTTGAAACAAGTTCTTTATCATTGTGCGGGTCCATATATCTTAAGAAATACCAAGATGAACCTGCCCATTGCGGCATTGTATCTGTTTCCCTTTTAGCAGGTTTTCCGCAGCAAGGGCAAGTGGTGTTAACCCAATCTGTCATTTTTGCAAGCGGTGATTCGCCTGTATCGGTAGGTTCATATGAATCCACCATAGGAAGTCTTAAAGGAAGTTCACTTTCAGGAACAGGAACATATCCGCAATCGTCACACTTAACAATAGGAATAGGCTCACCCCAATATCTTTGGCGTGAAAATACCCAGTCACGAAGCTTAAAGTTTACTTTTTGGTGGCCTTTACCCTCTTTAGTAAGCCATTCGGTAATTGCTTTTTTAGCTTCTTCAACTGTCATACCTGTAAGGAATGATGAATTAACAAGTTTGCCTGTTGCACAGTCTGTAAATGCTTCGTTTTCAACACCGACTTTTGAACCTGCAACAACTTCGATAATAGGTAAATCGAATTTCTTTGCGAATTCCCAGTCACGAGTATCGTGTGCAGGAACTGCCATAATTGCACCCGTACCGTAAGATGTAAGTACATAGTCTGAAATAAAGATAGGAATTTCAGTATCATTTACAGGGTTGATACCCATTACACCATCAAGCTTAACACCGGTTTTATCCTTATTAAGTTCAGTTCTTTCAAAGTCCGACTTATGTGCAGCTTCCTGCTGGTAAGCACGAACTTCATCAATATTTTTAAGCTTATCTGCCCACTTTTCAACAAGCGGGTGTTCAGGTGAAATAACCATATATGTTGCGCCGAAAAGAGTATCAGGGCGGGTAGTATATACAGTTAAAGTATCACCCAAAGTTGTGCCGAAATCAACTTCTGCACCGGTTGAACGGCCAATCCAATTTTTCTGCTGAACCTTAACTCTGTCAATAAAATCAAGGTCATCAAGATCATCAACAAGCCTTTGAGCATATTCGGTAATTTTAAGCATCCACTGGCTCTGGTTCTTTCTGATAACTTCACTGCCGCAACGCTCACATACACCGTTTACAACTTCTTCATTTGCAAGCACGCATTTGCAAGAAGTACACCAGTTTACAGCCATTTCTTTTTTGTAGGCAAGTCCCTTTTTGAAAAGTTGAAGGAAAATCCACTGTGTCCATTTATAATAGCTCGGATCAGTAGTGTTAATTTCCCTTGTCCAGTCAAACGAAAAGCCGAGTGACTGAAGCTGCTGCTTAAATCTTGCAACATTTTGCTTTGTTACTTCTTCAGGATGAATATGATTTTTAATTGCAAAGTTTTCAGTCGGAAGACCGAAAGCATCCCAACCCATAGGGTAAAGAACATTATATCCCTGAAGTCTTTTTTTACGGGCAACTATATCAAGAGCTGTATATGACCTTGGGTGGCCTACATGAAGTCCCTGACCTGACGGATAAGGGAATTCAACAAGGCAGTAATATTTAGGAAGTGAAAAATCCTGCTTTGCTGCGAATGTGTTTTGAGTGTACCAAACATTTTGCCATTTGGCTTCAATCTCTTTAAAATTGTATTCCATTATTTTAATCCTCCAATAATTTTGCTGTATCTAAAACTTCGCCATCTTCCCATAAACGCTCAAGTGAATAAAATTCACGCTGCTGCTTATGGAAAATATGAATAACAACCGAATTATAATCAAGGCAAATCCAGCCGGACTGCCTGCCCTCGATATGATGCGGCTTTTCGCCCGCCTCGCCGAGCTTAAACTCAATTTCATCGGCAAGCGCCTTAACCTGGGTGCTCGAATCGCCGGTTACAAGCACAAAATAATCCGCCAACACGGAAACATCGCGAATTTTTATAGCCGCGATATCTTTGCCCTTTTTACTGTCTGCCGCTTTAACGGCAATCTTTACGATATCAAAAGATTCCATATATTCACTCCTTTATTTTACTTTCCAAAAGGTAATTATAGCAATTAAGAGTATCGGGGTGCACAAGCCGCGTATCAAGCAGCAGCTTATTCACCGTGTACTTAATCGAATAAATCATAGCCTCGTCAAGGCTTTTTTCCGCC
>OJKP01001953.1_pt1 | contig 10566 bp, 7 predicted proteins | sample 1596521 | NCBI WGS metagenome assembly OJKP01 (sample SAMEA4350130, study PRJEB24818) | metagenome | biome: human; feature: gut; material: faeces | place: Denmark | collected 2013-09
GATCCCTCTGCAGTCATCGGCGGCAAGCTGCCCCTCATCGGCGGTTACGGCAAAGCCGGCAAGGGTGATGATATCGTCATCGAAGCCTGCGAGTTCTCCGAGACCTTCCTCAAGCTGACCCCTTATATGTCCGTGGTGCTGAACATCGATAACGACCATCTGGACTATTACGGCAGCATGGGCGAACTGAAGTTTGCCTTCAAGCGCTTTGCCCTGATGACCCATTTTATGATCTTTGCCAATGCAGATGATAAGAACACCATGGATGTCATGTACACCCTGGACCGCCGCGTGCGCACCTTTGCCATTGACAATGCGGCCGATTACCGTGCTGTCAACGTGCAGGAATACAAGCCCGGCTTCTTTGAATTTGATCTGAAGGAGTGGGATACCAATGAGCTGGGCCACATCCGTCTGGCAGTGCCGGGCCGCCACAACATTTACAATGCACTGGCCATGTGTGCTGTCTGCCGCTCTGTGGGCCTGACCGTGGAGGAATGCGCCAACGCTGCCCTGAACTTCAAGGGGGCAGGCCGCCGTTTTGAGGTCTACGGCGAGTGCAACGGCGCGGTGGTCGTGGACGACTACGCCCACCATCCCACCGAGATCCGCGCGACCCTGAACACCGCCAAGGAGCTGGGCTACAATCGTGTCATCGCAGTCCATCAGCCGTTTACATACAGCCGCACCAAGATGCTGTTCAACGACTTTGTGGATGTGTTCAAGATCCCTGATATCACGGTGATCACCCCCATCATGGGCAGCCGCGAGCCCAACGACCCCACCATTACCAGCGCAAAGCTGGCGGCGCAGATCCCCAACTCTGTGCTGGTGGACAGTCTGGAGGCTGCCGCTGACTGGGTCAAGCAGAACGCCCGGGAGGGCGATCTGGTCATCACTCTGGGCTGCGGCGATATCTATAAGGCCAGCAAGATGATGGTGAAAAAAGACTGATCGTTTGGAATAGCTGAAAGCCGCCGGGTGTTTCACAGACAGACCCGGGCTGCAATACCGCCCTGCGAAAGCGCCCTGCCGGGAGACCGGCGGGGCGTTTTTGCGCTATGGGATGGGCGTGATGAAAAATATCTCAAAAATTTTACACAAATCAGACCCAGAAGGGTGGCGGCGGGGGTGGGATTCTGCTATACTGATTCTGGTACGAAAAGGAGGAGAGAGGATATGCCATCTACGTATGCACACCGCCGCTTTGGTGCGGATGTTCTGGTGCAGCTGCCCAGGGAGCTGCGGGAAAAGATCACCCCATACCGGCCGCTGTATGATATGGGCCTGCACGGGCCTGACCTGATGTTCTACTACCGGGCATTGCAGTCCAACCCCGTGAACCGGCTGGGCAACGCCATGCACGAGCAGCCGGGCCGGGTGTTCTTTACCCGGGCCCGGGGCGTGGTGAACACGGCCCACAACAAGAATGCTGCGTTGGCCTATGCGCTGGGGTTCGTCTGCCACTTTGCACTGGACAGTACCTGCCACCCCTATGTGGAGCGCTACACCCGGGAAAGCGGTGTGAGCCACTGCGAGATCGAGACGGAGTTTGACAACCAGCTGATGCGGGAGGACGGGCTTGACCCGATGCACTTTTTCACGGCGGGGCATATCCGCCCCAACCGGGAGTTTGCAAAGATCATTGCGCCGTTCTACGAAAATGTCACGGCAGACGAGACCTACGGAGCCATGCGGGGCATGGTGCGGGTGCACCATCTGCTGCAGGCTACCAGCCCGGTCAAGCGCTGGGTGGTGTTGACGGCCCTGAAAGCGGCAGGTACCTATGATGTCATGCACGGGCTGGTGGCGAACCTCCAGCCCAATCCCCGGTGCGAGGCCAGCGACAAAGAGCTGGAAGCGCTGTATCAGCAGGCTCTTCCGCTGGCAGTGCGGCTCATCACGGAATATGTGGAAGGACTCTCCAACGGCGCACCGCTGGACAAGGCCTATGACCACACCTTCGGAGAATTTTGAGAGGAACGTAAATGAACGAAGCAAAGCAAAAAATTCGCCTGACCAGCCTGGAACGGGCGTGGATCTTATACGATGTGGGCAACTCGGCGTTTGTGCTGCTGGTGGCAACGCTGATCCCCATCTTCTTCAACGCACTGGCTGAGGGGGGCGGCCTGAGCTCGGTGGAGTATCTGGCCTACTGGGGCTATGCAGCCTCGGCGGTCACAGTCATCACGGCGGTGCTCAGCCCGATCCTTGGCACACTGGCCGATACCCGCAACTTCAAAAAGCCCATCTTCACCTTCTGCGTGGCAGTGGGTGTGATCGGCTGCTGCGCCATGGGGATGGCAAACACCTGGCTGCCGTTTCTGCTCATCTTCATCTTTGCCAAGGTGGGCTTTTCGGGCAGTCTGGTGTTCTATGACTCCATGCTCAGCGATGTGACTGTGCCGGACCGGATGGATGAGGTTTCCTCCAAAGGCTATGCCTGGGGTTACATTGGCAGCTGTGTGCCCTTTGTGGTCTGTCTGGCGCTGGTGCTGGGGGCCGGGAGCATCGGCATCTCCCAGATGACGGCGCTGAACCTTGCTCTCTTTATCACCGCCGCCTGGTGGCTGGTGACCACCCTGCCCCTGCTGCGCCAGTATAAGCAGGTGCACTTTGTGGAGGTGCAGGAACATGCCATCCGGCAGAGCTTTGCCCGCATCGGTCACACCCTCCGCCACCTGAAAGAGGACAGGCAGGTGTTCTGGTTCCTGCTGGCCTTTTTCTGCTACATCGATGGTGTGTACACCATCATCGATATGGCCACGGCCTACGGCACGGCCCTGGGGCTGGACACCACCGGCCTGCTGCTGGCGCTGCTGGTCACCCAGATCGTGGCCTTCCCCTCGGCACTGGTGTTCGGGCGGCTGAGCGGGCAATACCCCTCGGGCACCCTCATCCCGGTCTGCATCGCAGCCTACGCGGGCATTGCGCTGTTTGCCTTTTTCCTGAAGCACCAGTGGCAGTTCTGGGTGCTGGCCGTTGTGGTGGGCATGTTCCAGGGCGGCATCCAGGCGCTGAGCCGGAGCCATTTTGCCAAGATCATCCCGCCGGAAAAATCGGGCGAGTACTTCGGCCTGTTCGATATCTGCGGCAAGGGCGCATCCTTTCTGGGCACCATGATCGTCAGTGTGGGCAGCCAGCTGACCGGCAGCGCCAATGTGGGCGTGGGCAGCCTGATCGTGCTGTTCATTGTGGGATTTGTGCTGTTCCGGGTGTCGGATCAAAAGTGAATTGAACCCCCCAGTCACCTGCGGTGACAGCCCCCCTAGTAGTGGGGCCCTTGGCATTTCGCAAAGCCTGACCTCTTTGCCAAGGCCGCCCCTATCAGGGGCGGTGGCATCCCGCAGGGATGACGGTGGGGTTTAACCGCAAGAGCCTTCCCTTTGGGAGGGCTTTTTTGTTCGTTGCGTCTTACCGGAAGGCGTGGTACAATAGGGCCAAACACTTTGAAAAAATATGACCCAAAGGAGAAACAACATGAACTATCCCGGTTATACGCTGGTGCGCCGCGAGGACTGCCCGGAGCAGCACGGTGTGCTGACGGTTCTGAACCACGATGTGAGCGGGGCCACTGTCCTGCTGGTGGAGAACGAGGACACCAACAAGGCGTTCGGCATCGGCTTCGGCACCTTCCCCTCCGACGACACCGGTGTGTTCCACATTCTGGAGCACTCGGTGCTGGCGGGCAGCGAGAAGTACCCCGTGACCTCGCCTTTTTTGCAGCTGCTCAAGAGCAGCATGGCTTCCTTCCTGAACGCCATGACCTTCCCGGACAAGACCGTGTACCCCTTTGCCACCCCCAACGAGACCGATTTCAAGAACCTGATGGATGTGTACCTGAACGCTGTGTTCTGCCCGCTGGCCATGGTGGACAAGGCCGTGTTCGAGCAGGAGGGCTGGCACCGGGATGCGGACGGCACGGTGAGCGGTGTGGTCTACAATGAGATGCAGGGTGCGCTGGCCTCCCCGGACGCGCAGCTGCAGAACGCGCTGGAGCGGGCCATGTTCCCGGATACGGCCTACGGCTTTGTGTCCGGCGGCGACCCGGCCTCCATCCCGGCCCTGACCTATGAAAAATACCAGCGGGTGTACCGCCGCCATTACAGCGCCGACAACTGCTGCATCACCCTGTACGGCAAGATGGATATGGCCGAGAAGCTGGCGTTTCTGGATGAGCACTACCTGAGCAGGATGCCCAAGGGAACCAGCCACCCCCGGCTGACGGTGCAGGATCAGCAGAACGGCGTGCGTGTGCACATCCCGTACTACACCGAAAACCCCGAGCCGGATCAGGTGCAGTGTGCGCTGGCCTGGTACACCGGCGCGTTTGCTGACCGGGAGCGCCAGCTGGGCGTGGAGATCCTGCTGGATGCCCTGCTGGGCACCAACCAGTCCCCGCTGAAGGCAGCTCTGCTGGAGCAGAAGCTGGGCGCGGATATTGACATTGGCTTTGACGACAGCACCCTGCAGCCCACGCTGGAGTTGGTGCTGCGGGGAGCCACCGCAGAGACTGCCCCCAAATTTGCAGCTGGCGTGAAACAGGCTGTGACCGACCTGCTGGCAGGGGGCATCCCCGAGGAGCTGCTGCTGGCCAGCCTGAACGCCATGGAGTTTGCCTCCCTGGAGCGCCCGGGCAGCCTGCCCGACGGTGTGCTGGATGCCATCTATGCCGCCACCGGCTGGCTCCACACCGGAGACCCGGCCCTGCTGCTCCACACCGACAAGCTGTTTGCTTCCCTGCGGGAGAAGCTTTCTACCGGCTGGTTCAATGACCTGCTGAAGGAGCTGCTGCTGACCGAGCCGGTGCAGGTGATCCAGACCCCGGCCCTGCCCAAGAAGGACGAAGAGGATGCTGCCCCTGCCCTGCCCAAGAAGGACGAAGAGGATGCTGCCCCTGCCCGCAGCGACGGCAAGCTGGTGCTGGACCATCCGCTGACCGTGGCCGACCTGGGCGATGGTGACAAGAGCGCTGCCGGTACGGTGGAACCGCTGGCCGGTGCGGAGCTGCTGCACCACCCCTCCAAGGGCAGCCTGTATCTGAATTTCTACTACGATCTGGGCGAGTGCACCCCGGAAGAGGTGCAGTATCTTGACCTGCTGACCGATATTCTGGACGAGCTGGATACCCCGGAGCACACTGCCCGGGAGCTGCAGACCCAGCGCGCCACCTGGCTGGGCAACAGCATGGCCTGCATCAGCTTCTGGACCGGGCGGCAGGAGGGCAGCCCCTGCCACGCAAAGCTCACCTGGAACATGAGCCTGCTGGAGCGGAATCTGGACAAGGCCATTGCGCTGGGCAGTGAGTACCTCTACAAGACCTGCCTGACCGGCCCCAAGGCCGAGGAAGCCTTTGCCCGGGTGCTGAGCCAGCAGAAGCTGAGCATGGAGCAGCAGTTCATCCAGCAGGGCAACCAGTACGCTACCGTGCGTGCCGCCGCCCACTACTCAGTGGAGTATGCCCTGAGCGAGCGGTGCAGCGGCGTGACCGGGTACCACTTCCTGTGCGGCCTGCTGGAACGGGCCGACTGGGCCGCCATGGGCAAAAAGCTGGAGGCGGTGCGGGAAAAGGTGCTGAACCATGCAGCCCTGACCGTCAGCCTGCATGGCAGCGAGGAAGCGCTGGCAAAGCTGCGTGCCCTGCTGCCCGGCAGTGCCTTTGCTGCCCCGGGCCGCACCGCTGCCAAGCCCTACACAGAGGTGCTGACGGCCCCCGTGAACGAGGCCTTTATCATTGACGGCGGCGTGAACTATGATATCCTGACCTGGCCCATGGAGCGGCAGGCCGACCGCCGGGTGCTGGCCCGCATTATGAGCTACGAATACCTGTGGCACAACATCCGTGAGGTGGGCGGCGCTTACGGCACCGGAATGCTGACCCGTGCCCAGACCGAAGGACTGTACACCTATCGTGACCCCCACCTGACCGAGAGCTATGAGACCTTTGCCAAGGCCCCCGGGGTGCTGGCAGGCCGGGAGTACACCGAAAAAGACCTGACCGAGTTCATCGTGGGCGCGGTGTCCGAGATGGATTCGCCCAAAAAGCCCAACGCTGAGGCCAAGGAGCTGGACCGCCGGTACTTCTGCGGCATCACCGATGCCATGCTGGCCGCGGACCGCAAGGCCCTGTGCAGCGTGACAGCTGAAACGATCCGGGCACAGGCCGCAGACCTTGCAGACCGGATGGCAAACGCCACCCGTGTGGCCTTTGGCAGCAAGGACGCTGTGGAAGCAGGCAAGCAGCTGTTTGACCGCATCGAGACCCTGTAAGCAGAACCGAAACTGAATCTGTAACGAAAGCAGGCACTCTGCCTTTGCCCCGGACGGGGCGGGCGGAGTGCCTGCTTTTTTGCGCAAAAGGCGCTTCACGCACCTGATGTGCCTGTGCATGGAAAATCCGGGAGAAAAACGGAGATTTCTGCGCGGCGCGATACAGCGATGAAAAACAAGAGTTTAATTTATACAAACAGGATTTTATAACACTAAAAGTACAAAACGGCCCTGCAAAAGTGCGCGCTGTTGCAGGGGACGAAAAGCTGGTATCCTTGTGCCAAGCCAAACAGAAAGGATGTGAGAACACAGGATGGCGCAAGCAAAACAGCCGGGCAGGGACAAGAGCCTTGCCAGCCTGCACAAGGCCACCGACACCCTGAGCACCATGCTGGCGCAGGAGGTCAAGGAACTGAACGCCCGGCAGAAGGCCCAGCGTGGCGATGGCTCTGACCCGGCCTTGATGAAGGGGCTCAAGGAGGCCACGGCGGTGCTGAAGGATCTGGCCGCGGTGGCCAAGACCCTGAACGATCAGGGCGCGGATGCCGAGGCCCGGGCGTGCGGCGTGGTGCTTCTGCCAGCCGTGGAGGACGTATGAATGCAGAGATCGTATGGCGGCCCCAGCCCCGGCAGGCGGAGTTCATGCGCCGCCCGGAACCGGAAGCCCTGTACGGGGGCGCGGCAGGCGGCGGCAAGAGTGACGCGCTGGTGATCGAGGCCCTGCGGCAGGTGCACATCCCCCACTATCGGGGGCTCATCCTGCGCAAGACCTACCCCCAGCTCAGTGATCTGGTGGACAAGAGCATGGCCTACTACAAGCGGGCTTTTCCCACGGCGCAGTACAACGCCACCAGCCATGTGTGGGTGTTCCCCAGCGGGGCAAAGATCTACTTTGGTTCCATGCAGTACACCAAGGACCGCACAAATTATCAGGGGAAGGCCTTCGACTTCATCGGGTTCGATGAGCTGACCCATTTCGAGTGGGAAGAGTACAGCTATATGATGAGCCGCAACCGCCCTACCGGCCCGGGCACCCGGGTCTACCTGCGGGCCACCACCAATCCCGGCGGTGTGGGGCACGGCTGGGTGAAAGCACGGTTCATCACGCCTGCCCCGCCCGGCACCCCCATTGTGGAGCAGTTCCCGGTGCGGATGCCGGACGGAAACGAGAAGGGGCTGGAGCGGGCAAGGGTGGTTATCCCGTCCAGCGGGGTCGGCAACCCCGCCCTGCTGGAAAATGACCCGGACTACCTTGCCAGTCTGGCAAGCCTGCCCGAAGCGGAAAAGCAGGCTCTGCTCTATGGCAGCTGGGACAGCTTTTCGGGGCAGGTGTTCACCGAGTGGAGGAACGACCCGGCGCATTATCAGGACCAGCGCTGGACCCATGTCATTGCACCCTTTGCCATCCCCAGACACTGGAAGATCTACCGGGGGTACGATTTCGGTTTCTCGAAGCCGTTCTCGGTGGGGTGGTACGCGGCGGATGAGGAGGGCAGGCTTTACCGCATCAAGGAGCTGTACGGCTGTACGGGCCGCCCCAACGAGGGCCTGCGCATCGATCCGGTGGAGCAGGCAAGGCGGATCCGGGAGGCAGAGCAGAACGACCCGATGCTCAAGGGCCGCACCATTCTGGGGGTGGCTGACCCCGCCATCTTTGATGAGAGCCGGGGCGAGAGCATTGCCGCCATGATGGAGCGAGGCCCCCATTTTCTCCACTGGGTCCCCGGTGACCACACCCGGCTGGCGGGGAAGATGCAGTTCCACTACCGGCTGGCGTTCGATGGGGAGGGGCGGCCCATGTTTCAGGTGTTCAGCACCTGCAGGCACTTCATCCGCACCCTCCCGAACCTGGTCTATGACGAGAGCAACGTGGAGGACATCGACACCCGGCAGGAGGATCATATCTATGACGAGTGCCGCTATGTGCTGATGGAAAATCCCATCTCCCCGCCCCGGCAGACCGTGCAGCCTCCGGTGGGGGACGACCCGCTGGAGCTGCACCGGAGGGCGAGATTTTACAGGGTATAGGCGGCTCACCCTCTCCGTCAGCGCTGGCGCGCGGAGCGAGACTGAGAGGGTGAGGAAGCTAACAAGAAAGGAGTAAGCAATGATTGATGAAAAGCCCCCCATCGGGGCAGAAGAAGTGGCCGAAGCCACTGGCATTTTACAGAAATACAAGGCCGGAAAAGCCGCGCTGGACAAACGCATTGTGGACAACGAGCTGTGGTTCCGGATGGGACACTGGAAGAACTACCAGAACCCCATGATGGAGGGCAAGCCCCAGCCTGCCAGTGGGTGGCTGTTCAACAGCATTGCCAACAAGCACGCCGATGCCATGGACAATTACCCGGCCCCCAACGTTCTGCCCCGGGCGGCAGACGATGCGCAGACCGCACAGGTGCTTTCCAGCATCCTGCCGGTGGTGCTGGAGCAGGCAGACTATGAGCAGGTGTACAGCGACACCTGGTGGCGCAAGCTCAAGCAGGGCACCGGGGTCAAGGGCGTGTTCTGGGACCCGGAGGCCAGGGGCGGCGTGGGAGAAATCGCCATCCGGCCCATGAACCTGCTCATGCTCTACTGGGAGCCGGGCGTGGCGGATATCCAGGCCTCGCCCCACTTTTTCTCCCTGAGCATGGAGAACACAAAACAGCTGGAAAGCCGTTGGCCCCAGCTGAAGGGCCACAGCGCCAGTGTGCTGGATGTGCCCCGTTTTCTCCACGACGGCGGGCTGGACACCACCGAAAAAAGCGTGGTGGTGGACTGGTACTACAAAAAGCCGGACGAGGCCGGACACACCCTGCTCCACTACTGCAAGTTCTGCAACGGCGTGGTGCTCTACGCCAGCGAGAACGACCCGGCCCTTGCCGGGCGGGGCTTCTACGACCACGGGAAATATCCCTTCGTATTCGACCCGCTGTTTATGGAAGAGGACAGCCCGGCGGGCTTTGGCTATATCGATGTGATGAAGGAATGCCAGACCGCCATCGACAGGATGAACCATGCCATGGATGAAAATGTCCTGCTGGCATCCAAGCAGCGGTATGTGCTCAGCGACACGGCGGGCGTGAACGAGGAGGAACTGGCGGATCTCAGCCGGGACATCATCCATGTGGCCGGGCGGCTGGGAGATGAGAGTTTCCGTCCATTGCAGACCGCCGGTTTGCAGGGGAACAGCCTGAGCTACCGCAACAGCCGCATTGAGGAGTTGAAGGAGATCAGCGGAAACCGGGATATGACCCAGGGCGGCACCGCAGGCGGCGTGACGGCGGCAAGTGCCATTGCGGCCCTGCAGGAGGCGGGCAGCAAGCTCTCCCGCGATATGCTCAAAAGTGCCTACCGGGCCTTTGCAAGGGAGTGCTACCTCATCATTGACCTGATGCGGCAGTTTTACGATGAGGAGCGGGTGTTCCGTGTCATCGGGCCTGCCGGAGGCAGAGAGTTCGTGCCCTTTTCCGGGGCAGCGCTGCGTGCCCGCCCCATGGGGTTGATGGGCGGCGTGGAGCTGGGAAGCCGGGAACCGGTGTTTGATATTGTGGTGAGCGCTGAGAAGAAATCCACCTTCAGCCGCCTTTCCCAGAATGAAACGGCGAAGGAGTGCTACCAGCTGGGTTTCTTTGCGCCCCAGAATGCCGACGCGGCCCTGGCGGCACTGGAGATGATGGACTTTGAGGGCATCGAAAAAGTGCGCCAGAGGGTGCGGCAGAATGGCACGCTGGCACAGAAGCTGACGGCGGCCCAGATGCAGATCGCGCGGTTCAACGAGAAATTGAGCGGCGCGGAGGAAAATCTGAGCACAAGAGCATTGGCGAAGAACCTCTCCGGCGCTTTGCGCCAGCTCTCCTAACGGGAGAGCCAAGTTCACGCTGCTGCTGGCTTGCCTCCCCTATGAGGGGAGGTGTCACCGCAGGTGACGGAGAGGTTTTACATGAGAAGGAGGCAGAAATGATCAAAGTGAATTATACGGAATTGGACGGCCCTTACGGCCCGGCCATGCGTCTGGAAGCAGCGGGCCATGCAGGCTATGCCCCGGCAGGGCAGGATATCGTGTGCGCCGGTGTCAGCACCCTGATGCAGGCACTGGTCAGCCTGCTGGCGGGTGAGGAGAAACCCCCCAACGGTGCCTTTCGCGAGCCCGACGGGCCCGGGCCGGCCGCGACTGCTCACCTGACCCTGACCGCGTGGGACCCGGGGGCCTTTTAGGCGGGCCCGGCGGGCCTTGCCCTGCACGCCGGGCCCTACCCGGAGAAAGGCCGCTTTGCCGCCCGGGGGGCCCGGGGGCCGCAGGGGAGGGGGGGG
>OJKP01001955.1_pt1 | contig 10550 bp, 7 predicted proteins | sample 1596521 | NCBI WGS metagenome assembly OJKP01 (sample SAMEA4350130, study PRJEB24818) | metagenome | biome: human; feature: gut; material: faeces | place: Denmark | collected 2013-09
GCGGAAACGGGCAACTAAAGGGGGATACTCTCTTTCAAAAGAGAGTATCCCCCTTTCAATCCCCCGAGAGAAATTTTGCATTGGCAGATTGTAGCTTGAAGAGCTGCGCGGCCTGCGGAATTGGGTGCGGCGTACATGGCTTCGCCATGAATCCCTGCGAGTCGCGACCGGTCGCAACCGCGCCTTACTTCGTGAGGCGCGAGTGACAGTAGCACGGCGACAGACTGCTTGCGGAATGCGGCATTGCTGGCGCTTGCCGTGGATGAAATAGTGAAAGCGCTCCCGTAGGGAGCGCTTTAATCGTCTAATAGGGATTCGTAGGAAACGTTGAAGACCTTGGCGAGGGCTTTGACTTCGTAGTCGGGGACGAAGCGGTCGCCTTTTTCGATGCGGAGGATGGTGAGGTCGGAGCATTCGCAGCCGAGCAGCTGCACTTTTGTCGCCAAATCGTGCTGTGACCATTTCTTTTCCAATCGCAGCGCGCGGACTTTTGCGCCGATTATATTTTTCGAGTCGCCCGACCAGTAAATTTTCATCACGCACCGCCAGCTTCATAAGATGAAGTTTCTTATCTTGATTTTAACGGTGACAGATGATAATATACTTCTAAAGATGAAGCATAAGGAGTGTAATTTTATGATGACATACAAAAATCTATACTGTGCGCTGGTGCGCAGCATGAGCGAAGCCATCGACCTGTACGATGAAGGAAAAGTCATTCTTGCTCGCGAAACGTTGCACAAAGCTCTTCTGGACGCAGAAGACCAAGTCATCTCCCACGACATCATCCCCGACGAACCTATCAGCAGTGCCGCCTCAGCTGAAAACTAAAAAGCGCGGCGAGCGCAGCAATGCCGAGCCCGCGAGCAGTTTGCTGCCCAACTACCGTCACACGCGCCTCACGATAGTAAGGCGCGGTTGCTGAATGTTTCGAATCGCAGGGATTCATGGCGAAGCCATGTACACCGCACCTGATTACCCGCAAGGGGTATGCCACATCCGTAAGGCAGCAAAGCTGCCAACGGCTGTGCAATCCGCAGGCTGCGCAGCTCTTCGAGCCGCAGACTGCCAATGTGCGGGGTCGAGGGGGAAGGCCCCTCGTGCTTTCTCTCGGGGGTTGTAAAGGGGGATACTCTCTTTCGAGAAAGAGAGTATCCCCCTTTTACGCACTCCCGCACGGTGCGGGAATCGTCCTCCTGCACCAGTGCAGGAAAAAAGCTCTTTTACGCCTCCGGCGTCAAAATCCCTTTCTCCGTAACCAGCATCGTGCAGCGCATATCATGCTCCTCGACCGGCACCTCGGGCGACATGAGCTGCTCGCGGCAGATGAGCACCGTCGGGCAGTGGAGCTGCGGCAGCAGGCGGTCATAGTACCCGCCGCCCTGACCGAGACGGCGGCCCTTGCGGTCGAACGACAGGCAGGGCACGACGGCGAAGTCGATGTCCGCCGCGGTGACGAGCGCGCAGCTCTTTTTCGGCTCTAAAATGCCGTAGGCGCCCGCCTCCAGGTCGTCCATCGAACGCACGACGCACAGATCGATGGCGTGCTCGGCGGCGCAGCGGGGCAGGATCAGTGTCTTGCCCGCGGCGATGGTCTCGTTCATAAAGAGCGAGGTGTCGATCTCCTTTTCGGTGCCGGCAAAGGCGAAGACGACTTTCGCGCTCTTGTACTCGTCGAGCGCGAGCAGGTGGCGGCAGATGGCCTCAGAGCTCTCAGCCTTATAGGTGGGATCGAGCGTACGCTCTTTCTTGCGGATAAAGGTTCTCAGTGCTTTTTTCTCTTCGATCACAGACATGGGAATGCCCCTCCTGATGCTTTCAAAACTTGTCGTTCCTATCGTAGCAAAAAGCGAGGGAAAAGGCAAGCTGCCGAAGAAAGTAAAATAATATCCCGCCGCGCTTGTCAAAAGAAATTGACAGCAATTTTTAATTTTGTTATCCTAATCATGGATAGGAACGCGGATGACCGCGTCGATCAGAGGAGGAATTTTTACCATGGCTATGCTGCTCAAGGGAGCCGAGGTCGCCAAGGCGCTGACCGAGGGGCTCCATGCAAAGACGGAAGAACTGAAGAAAAACGGCGTAGAGCCATGCCTCGCCATCCTGCGCGTCGGTGCACGCGAGGACGACCTGGCCTACGAGCGCGGTGCGCTCAAGCGCTGCGAAAAGGTCGGCGTCGCCGTCCGTCAGGTCGTCCTGCCTGAGGATGTGACGCAGAAGGTGCTGATGGAGAACATCCACGCGCTAAACGCGGACGAGAAGGTCCACGGCGTGCTGATGTTCCGCCCGCTGCCGGGGCACCTGGATGACGAGGCGGCGCGCGCGGCGCTCGACCCGAAAAAGGACATGGACGGCATCACCGACGGCTCCATGACCGCTGTTTACGCCGGCACCAAGGGCGGTTATCCCCCCTGCACCGCCGCGGCCTGCGTGGCGCTGCTCAAGCACTACAACATCCCCATCAAAGGCAAGCGCGTCGTCGTCATCGGCCGCAGCCTTGTCATCGGCAAGCCGGTCTCTCTGCTGCTGCTCGCCGAGCACGCGACCGTGACCATCTGCCACAGCCGCAGCGAGAATCTGCCCGACATCTGCCGCGAGGCCGACATCCTCGTCGTCGCCGCCGGTAAGGCCGGTATGGTCGGCGCGGAGAGCGTGCGCGCCGGTCAGGTCGTGCTGGATGTCGGCATCCACGTCGGCGCGGACGGCAACCTCTGCGGCGACACCCGCTTTGCCGAAGTTGAGCCGGTCGTCGAGGCCATCACCCCCGTGCCCGGCGGCGTTGGCACCGTGACGAGCACGATCCTCGCAAGCCATGTCGTCGAGGCGGCGGAGCGCGCGGCGAACCAGTAATTTTCGCATTTAACCGGCATAGAGAGGAAAGAAACTGATCGGACAAGAGAACAGGAGGAAACTCATGGGACTTTACGATTCCGTTGACCGCGGCAAGCCGAAGCCCAAGCGTTTGACCGGCCCCATCGCGCTCTGCTGCGCGCTGTTTCTGCTGTTCGGCGGCCTGACGTACTGGGCCTGTCACTACCAGTTCCGTTTTCATGCCTTTATCTCCGATTTGACGGACAGCACGCGCGATGCGCGAAGCACAGAGACGTTTCGCGTCACAGTGAACGGAAGCGAAACGGACGTATCGATCGACGATCTCAGTGACCTTTTATACCTTATCGACAAGGCCGGCGCGGGCCGCACCGCCGCTGCGCCGGAGGAGACGCCCTACGCCGTGATCGACTACGGCGACGGCTCGACGCTTGAGATCTGGAAGGTCGAGCTCGTGAATCCGTCCAACGACTGGACGGAGGGGCCGTTTTTCCGCTACACGGACGCGAAGGGGAAGTCGTATGGCTACGACACGGACCAGATTCGCTGGAAAAGCGTTGTCCGACTCTTAGGAGAGTGAAGAAAAGGAGCACCCGCAGGGGTGCTCCTTTTTTTGCGCGCTCTCCAGCGCGCGGGGATTTTGCAGCCCGAAAGGGCTGCTTCTGTCCCTGCACCGTGCAGGGGGCGAGTCAAAGGGGGCATTCTCTTTCGCAAAAGAGAATGGCCCCCTTACACCCCCAAGAGAAAGGACGAGGGGAGGCCCCCTCGACCCCCGACATTGCGGGTCTTATTCTTGAAAGACTGCACGCGCTGCGCAGTGTGGGTGCGGTGTACATGGCTTCGCCATGAAGCTTCTGCGAGTCGTTGCCGTTCGCAACCGCGCCTTACTATCGTGAGGCGCGAGTGATGTTCGCATCGGCGGCAGACTGCGTGCGGAATGCGGCATTGCTGCGCTCGCCGCATTGAGCAGTGCTCCGTTAGACGGAAATTAGGCTGCACTTCTACAAGATGGGCAGAGCGGCAGCGGATAATAGGAGTAAGTCAGATCGTATAGCAGAACTCAACGCGGCAACGCCGCGCGCGGGCAGTGCAATCTTGCAGCTCTTCGAGCTGTTCGCTTGCAATGAAAGCCTTTCTCTTGGGGTTCCAAAGGGGGTATTCTCTTTTGCGAAAGAGAATATCCCCTTTGACCCTGCCGCCCGCAGGCGGCATTTCTTTCGCACCTGTGCGAACAAGAGGGAGCCTTTCTTTGAAAAAGAAAATCTCCCTCTTGACAATATCGATATTCGATAATATACTCTCCTTAAGAATATCGAATATCGATAAAAGGAGGCTGACAATGGCGCGGGAGAAATTCAGCACGCTGACCGAGCAGATGTTTTACATCCTCCTGTGTCTGCGCGAGGAGTGCTGCGGCATGGACGTGATGGCGCGCGTGAACGAGTTGACGGGCGGGCGCGTGGCCGTCGGCCCGGGGACGCTCTACAACCTGCTCGAGCAGTTTTTGGCGGCGGGGTACATCGTCGAGACGCGCGCGGAGGGGCGGCGGCGCAGCTATCAGCTCACAGCGGAGGGAAAAACGCTGCTGCAAAACGAGGTGGAGCGCCTGCAGGCACAGGTGCGGGACTACGAGAAGCTATTTGAGAGATAACGCCCCTTGCGGGCGGCGAGAAATGAGAGAAAGCGAGGTTTTTCTGATGCGCAACACCAAACGGGAGCTGAATCCCTATTCTTTTTACGACACCGAGGGCCTTGCGCGCCACTTTGAGCGCATGGCGGCGGAGGGCTGGGCGCCCGACCGCGTGGGCCTGTTCATCCGCTACCGCCGCATTAAGCCGCAGAAGCTGCGCTTCGCCATCACCTACTATCCCGATGACGGTGGTGCAGACGGCGAAGATGTTTTCCTCGAGTACTGTGCACAGGCAGGTTGGCAGCAGTCAGCGGGCGTTGGTGATCTGACCTTCTGGGGAGACGGAGCCGAGGGCGAGGGCGGCAGCCACTCCGGACGCTCGCGCCACGTGTTCTGCACGGCAGATGAAAACGCCGTCGAGATCGACACCGACCCTGTTTTACAGGTGGACGCGACGCACCGCGGGCTCAAGCCCTACTGCCACTGGCTGGTGGCATTTTCGGTTCTTCAGCTCCTCCAGATGGATAATATTATTGATGATCTGCAAAGTGACCCGCTGTCGGTAGTTTCCTCCAACTTGAACATCAGGTCGGTTATTCTTCAGGTAATGATTATCATTATCTGTGCGGCGCAGTTGATCGGCTATTACCGCTGGTATGGCAAGGCGAAACAAGTTGCGGAAGAGGAAGGTCGTTTCCTCGCGCCGAAGTCGAGACCATGGCTCCAGACGTTTTGGAGGTTCGTGCTTCTCGTGACCTTCTTCAGCGCATTTGCCATCGGCCTGTTTGGGTCGGACAGCAGCGGACAGGGACGGCTTTACTATGCAGCGTTGTTGAGCATCGCTGCCCCAATCGCTGCGGCATTCTTTGCCCACTCCTCAATGGAACGTGCGGGGGCGGGACGCAAGAAGCGCCGTGCAGTTACGGTTATTGCGCTGGTGCTGGCTGCACTGGCTTCGACTGGACTGCTTTATACGATGAAGCAGAACGGGCTTTTTGAGAGCCAGCAGGCCAACGTGGAATGGTACAGCGAAAACGGTGCGCATGTTACGATCTATCACGACCCGCTGCCACTTTACCTCTCTGATCTTGGCGTGGAGGAAGGGACGGTACGCTGGTCGTGCCGGAGCTGGGAGTTGTCTTCGCCTCTTGCCGCACAGCGCGGCGGAGTGCAGGAAGATGCGCTCGGGTATCCAGACCCGAACGACCCGAACCAGTATTGCGGCACCAAAACGAGGATCTATTACACGGTCAGCGACGTATACCTTTCGGCTCTTTTTGACCGCTGCCTTTCCACTGAACTTGACTATCAGGAAAGACACCCGGAGTCGCCGTACGTTTACAATGAGGTCGACGCCGCGCCGTGGAACGCAGAGCAAGCATGGCGGCTCTATAACACCGACACGGGGGAATGGTGTGATTACTGGCTGCTTGTGCGCGGCACGCGCATCGTGGAGTTCATTTCCAGCGATTTGGAAATGACCGATGCGCGCATGGCGACCGTCGGCGAAAAGCTGCTGAGTGCAGATCTAAAATAACGCAAAAAAGGAGCATCCTTTCGGATGCTCCTTTTTCAATACGGTAGAAGCAGCGATTACTGCTTGTCGTACAGGTCGATGAGCTTGGTGAGGTGCTCGTAACGCTCCTTGGCCGCGTCCTCGTTGCGGGTGAAGAGACCCTCCGCACGCTCGGGGAACTCGCGGGTCAGGCGGCTGTAGCGCGCCTCGTTCATCAGGAATTCACGGTAACCGCCGGCAGGAGCCTTGGAGTCGAGCGTGAACTTCTTGTCAGCCGCAGGATTGAAGCGGAACAGGTTCCAGTAGCCGCACTCGACAGCCTTCTTCATTTCCTTCTGGCAGTTGATCATGCCGCCCTTGATGGAGTGCATCTCGCAGGGGCTATAGCCGATGATCAGGGACGGGCCGTTGTAAGCCTCAGCCTCGGTGATGGCCTTGATGGTCTGGGCCGGGTTGGCGCCCATGGCGATCTGAGCGACGTAGATGTAGCCGTAGCTCATCGCGATCTCGGAGAGGCTCTTCTTCTTGGTCTCCTTACCGGCAGCCGCGAACTGAGCGACCTGACCGATGTTGGAAGCCTTGGAAGCCTGACCGCCGGTGTTGGAGTAGACCTCGGTATCGAAGACGAAGACGTTGACGTTCTTGTTCTGAGCAAGCACGTGGTCCACGCCGCCGAAGCCGATATCGTAAGCCCAACCGTCGCCGCCGAAGATCCAAACGGACTTCTTTGAGAGGTAATCCTTCTTGTCGAGGATCTCAGCAACGAGCTTGCAGGCATCGCAGTCGCAGAACTTCTCGCCCTTGGCCTTGAGCTCGGCGGCGTGCTCAGCGAACTTGGGCACAGCGGCCAGCTCGTCGACGGTGGCGATGTTCGCCTGCAGAGCCGCGACGTATTCCTTCGTGGCCTCGGCGTTGGCGTTGCCGTCGTCCTTGGTATCGAGCCACTTCTGAGCGGCTTCCTTCAGTGCGGGCTGTGCCCACTCGATGGCAAGGAGCTGCTCGGTCTTGGCCATCAGATCCTCGCGGATCTTCTCCTGGCCGACATACATACCGAAGCCGTGCTCGGCGTTGTCCTCGAAGAGGGAGTTGCACCAAGCCGGGCCGTGGCCGTTCTTATCCGTGCAGTACGGAGAGGTAGCGCCGGGGCCGCCCCAAATGGACGAGCAGCCGGTGGCGTTGGAGATGTACATACGGTCGCCGAAGAGCTGAGTGACGAGACGAGCATAGCTGGTCTCGGCGCAGCCTGCGCAGGAGCCGGAGAACTCGAGCATGGGCTGCTTGAACTGGCTGCCCTTGACGGTGAGATCCTGCATATCCTTCTTGTCGGAGACCTTGGAGACGCAGTAGTTGAACACATCCTGCTCAGGCAGCTCGCTCTCCTGGCCAACCATCGTCAGAGCACCGACCGGGCACTGACCGACGCAAACGCCGCAGCCCATACAGTCGAGCGGGGAGATGGCCATCGTGTACTTGTAAACACCCTTGCCCTTGCCGGCCTTGATGTCGACGATCTTGGCATTGGCAGGAGCATTCTTGGCCTCTTCCTCGGTGAGAGCGAAGGGACGGATGGTGGCGTGCGGGCAGACGTAAGCGCAGTTGTTGCACTGAATGCACTTCGTCTCGTCCCACGTGGGAACGGAAACGGCAACGCCGCGCTTTTCGTAAGCGGCAGCGCCGAGCTCCCACTGGCCGTCCACGTGAGGCATGAAGGCGGAAACGGGCAGGCTGTCGCCGTCCATCTTGTCCACGGGATCGAGGATGTTCTTGACCTGCTCGACGAGCTCGGCCTTGCCCTCGTAGGAGACGGCCTCGTCAGCGTCGACAGCGTTCGCCCAATCGGCGGGAACGTCGATCTTCTTATAGGCGGTGGCGCCGAGGTCGATGGCCTTGTGGTTCATATCGACGACGTCCTGGCCCTTCTTCAGGTAGGAGTGCGTCGCGGCGTCCTTCATGTACTGGATGGCCTGCTCTTCGGGCATGACCTTCGCCAGGGAGAAGAACGCGGACTGGAGGATGGTGTTGTTGCGCTTGCCCATGCCGATCTTGATGGCAAGGTCGATGGCGTTGATGGTGTAGAGCTGGATGTTGTTCTTGGCGATGTAGCGCTTGGCGTCCGCCTTGAGGTGGTGGTTCAGCTCATCGAAGTCCCACTGGCAGTTGATCATGAACACGCCGCCGGGCTTGACGTCGTTGACCATCTTGAAGCCCTTGATGATGTAGCTGGGGTTGTGGCAGGCGACGAAGTCGGCCTTGTTGATGTAGTAGGGGCTGCGGATGGGCTTGTCGCCGAAGCGCAGGTGGGAGATCGTCACGCCGCCGGTCTTCTTGGAGTCATACTGGAAGTAGGCCTGGACGTACTTGTCGGTGTGGTCGCCGATGATCTTGATGGAGTTCTTGTTCGCGCCGACGGTACCGTCGCCGCCGAGACCCCAGAACTTGCACTCGATGGTGCCCTCGGCTGCGGTGTTCGGGCAGTTCTTGTCTTCGGGCAGGGAGAGGTTCGTCACGTCATCGACGATGCCGATGGTGAACTGACGCTTGGGCTCCGCCTTGGCAAGCTCGGTGTAAACAGCGAACACGGAAGCGGGCGGGGTGTCCTTGGAGCCGAGACCGTAACGGCCGCCGATGATGGTCTTGTCGGTGATGCCGGCGTTGGCCAGCGCGGTGACGACGTCGAGATAGAGGGGCTCGCCCTGTGCGCCGGGCTCCTTGGTGCGGTCGAGGACCGCGATCTTCTTGGCGGTGGCGGGGATGGCCTCGATCAGGCGCTCAGCCTTGAACGGGCGGTACAGACGGACCTTGATGAGACCGACCTTCTCGCCGTGGGCGTTGAGGTAGTCGATGACTTCCTCGGCCACGTCGCAGATGGAGCCCATCGCGATGATGACGCGGTCAGCGTCGGGCGCGCCGTAGTAGTTGAAGAGCTTGTAGTCGGTGCCGAGCTTCTCGTTGATCTTGCCCATGTACTTTTCCACGACTTCGGGGAGAGCGTCGTAGTACTGGTTGCAGGCCTCGCGGTGCTGGAAGAACGTATCACCGTTCTCATGGGAGCCGCGCATGGCGGGATGCTCGGGGTTGAGGGCGTGCTCGCGGAACGCTTTGACAGCGTCCATGTCGCACATGTCGGCGAGATCCTTGTAATCCCACACGGCGATCTTCTGGATCTCGTGGGAGGTGCGGAAACCGTCGAAGAAGTTGATGAACGGGACCTTGCCGGAAAGCGCGGCCAGGTGTGCCACGGGGGAGAGATCCATCACTTCCTGCACGTTGCCCTCGCACAGCATGGCGAAACCGGTCTGGCGGCAGGCCATGACGTCGGAGTGATCGCCGAAGATGTTCAGCGCGTGGGTCGAAACAGTACGGGCGGAGACGTGGAACACGCAGGGAAGCTGCTCAGCTGCGATTTTGTACATGTTCGGGATCATCAGCAGCAGGCCCTGAGAGGCCGTGTAGGTGGTGGTCAGAGCACCGGCACCGAGGGAGCCGTGCACTGCGCCGGCAGCACCGGCTTCGGACTGCATCTCGACGACCTTGACCTGGCTGCCGAAGATGTTTTTCAGGCCATTTGCAGACCACTGGTCGACCAGGTCGGCCATCGGGGAGGACGGCGTAATGGGATAAATTGCCGCAACTTCACTGAAAGCATAGCTTACGTGAGCCGCAGCATTATTGCCGTCCATGGATTTCATTTTTCTTGCCATAAATGAACCTCCTATTTATTTCACCGTCAAAAAACGGTTCTTCTGCGTGTGAACGCAAAATTCAACGATGACACTATAGCACACTTTTTTCGCTATGTAAACGCCTTGTTCCCGCAAAAACATTCACTATTTTGCAACAATAGGTTCAATTCCTTTTATTTTTCGAGAGCTTTTGCGAGGATTTATTGATTTTGTGCAAAATGTGCAAAAATGCGCGGAGGGGGATTTGCCTGATGCAAAAAATGTGCTATACTAATTGCAAACTGTACGATTCGATGCGAAAGAGGGAGGAAAACAGTATGGTCACAGCGGTGCGCTCGCTCGGCCTTCAGGGCATCTCGGGCTACGAGGTCACGGTGGAATGCTTTTTATCCGGGGGCCTGCCTGCGTTTGACATCGTCGGCCTTGGCGACACGGCCGTCAAGGAATCGCGCGAGCGCGTGCGCGCGGCAGTGAAAAACTGCGGTGTGAAGTTCCCTGTCTCGCGCATCACGGTGAACCTCGCCCCCGCGGGTCGGAAAAAGGAGGGCACGCTCTATGACCTGCCCATCCTGCTCGGCATCCTTGCCAGTGCAGAGGAGATCAAGCCCCCCGCGAAGGACGCGGCCTTTGTCGGCGAGCTCTCGCTGACCGGCACGCTTCGCGCGGTGAACGGCGTTTTGCCGATGGCGATGGCCGCGGTGCGCGCGGGCATCAGGACGCTCTACGTCCCCGCGGCGAACGCAGCGGAGGCGACGCTTGCCGACGGCGTGACCGTTTACGGCGTGCCGGACGTCGTGTCGCTCGTGCAGCATTTGAAGGGTGAAAAGAAGCTCTCGCCCCAGCAGAAGAGGCAGGGGGATCGCCCGGACCGGCCCGGGACCGGCTTTCACCC
>OJKP01001958.1_pt1 | contig 10504 bp, 8 predicted proteins | sample 1596521 | NCBI WGS metagenome assembly OJKP01 (sample SAMEA4350130, study PRJEB24818) | metagenome | biome: human; feature: gut; material: faeces | place: Denmark | collected 2013-09
GTATTGCGATTTGCAGAGCGGATCGGCATCGAACGAGGTTTTCGTCAGGAAGGAACGGCCGCCAGTGAAAGCTTTATTCCGGAATTCGATGAAAGGGGACTGTGATCCTCTCACAGTTCCACCGAGATCAGATAATATCCGAAGTCTCCTTCCCAAGCCGGTTCTCTGGCTCCTTCAAAGCTCTCAAAGCCAAACATTCTCGCGACCTGTTTCTCCCGTTCGTAAAAGTTTCCCGGAACTCCTATGTAATACTTTGCCTGCCCGGCTGCTTCCTGCCGCAGTAACAGCAAATGTCTGTAATTGTAATATCCATGCAGTAAAAAGCTGTTATGGGTCATCTGATAGCAGCGCTCCCGCAACACTACGAAATCCTCCGGCCCCACGGAGAGAAATTCCCTGGCATCCCGGAAGGGATGAATGTGTGGGTAAATACTGCTTAACTGCTCCCATTTGGTATCCTTCATGTGCAGAGTATTTTCCGTTACGGATCTTTTTGAGATTCGAGCCGCCTGCGATGGAACAAGACTGTCGGGCTTTTCAATATCTCTGCTATTTCGAAATTCGCTGAGCTTCTGCACTCCCGGTACACAGTCCGTTTCCCCGTTTGCCACTACGGTTTCTGCCGCTTTTTTGGTCTGTTCCCAGGATTGTCTGTCCGTCTCCGGTGTGGAAGCTTTTTTCGCGGCACCCCCTTTCACAAACTGTCCTATGATCTCAATATTTTCTTCCAGTGGAATACGTACTCCCAATATCGGTTCCCGCTCCCTTTTCCCCGGAATCCGCATTTCACCGGAAACTTCTCCCCGATCTGATTTCATTTCACCAAGTGGCTGTTCTCCGCTTTCCCGCTGCAGATAGAGTGTTACCTCCTTACCGGACAGGATATCCTGTCCATTCAGCAGCACCGTCAAAACATCCTCTTTTTCCAGACTTTCCAGCCTTGCAAATCCCGCTGTTTTGATCCGCTGCCCGTTTTCCTGTAATTCCAAATAGCTGATCTGTTTCCGATATGGCATAAAAATCCCCCCGCATATAGTATTCTAACTATCTTTATGCAGGGGGTTGTCCTTAATATTCCTGGTTATCCAGATATTTCATGTAATTAACGACCATCAATGCGATCTTGAAGGTCAATGCATCATCAAAGCTGCGCAGGTCCAGTCCGGTGCTCTTCTGGATCTTCTCAATACGATACACCAGTGTATTGCGGTGTACGAACAGCTGTCTGGAAGTCTCCGACACATTCAGATTGTTCTCAAAGAACTTGTTCAATGTATTCAATGTCTCTTCGTCCAGATCGTAAGGTACATTGTCACCGAAAATCTCTTCGATGAAGATCTTGCACAGATTCACCGGTAGCTGATAGATCAGCCGTCCGATACCCAGCGTGCTGTACGCAACTACTTTCTTCTCTGCATAGAAGATCTTGCCTACATCCAGTGCCATCTTAGCTTCCTTGTAAGATTTGGAGACATCCTTCAGTTCCTGTACCACAGTACCGTAAGCCACCTTAACATCCAGCAGAGCTTCCGCATTCATCATTGCTACGATAGTCTCTGCCAGTTCGTGCAATGCCTGCGGCGTTGTAGTATTCTCTACCGACTTGATCAGGATCAGGCTGGATTCGTCTACCGCAGTCACATAATCTCCCGCCTGAGGAGAGAACATGCTCTTAAGCACTTCCGATACAATACCGTCCTTCTCATCCTTGGTCTCAATGAGGTATACCGCTCTCGGGCAGCTGACTTCCACATGAAGCTTCTTCGCTCTGTTGTAAATATCTACCAACAATAAATTGTCCAACAACAGATTCTGGAAGAAATTGTTCCGATCAAAACGTTCCTTATAGGCAATGACCAGGTTCTGAATCTGGCTGACTGCAATCTTGCCTACCATATATACGTCATCTGTCATCCCACGGGCAACCAGCACATATAACAGTTCTGCCTCATCACGGATCTTCAGAAGATGATGCACTCCGATCACCTGACTGTCCGCAGGAGATGCTGCGAATCCGCTGATCAGGTCCGTCGTGATGTCATCTCTCTCCATGGTAGATGCCACGACAGATCCGTTCAGATCATAGACTCCGAGGTCTACTTTCGTAATTGCTTTTAATTCATCAATGCTTGTCTGTATAATCTGGCTGGTTATCATGCGGTCTCCCTTCTACAGTACAACTACCTGCCATTATTTTAGCTGATTTCGCCATCCGGTGCAAGCCCCAAATTCCGTCCCGCATCATTCACTTCTTTTATTTTTGCGGGATCTGTTTTATAGTTGCGCCGGATATCCATAAGGCCGTTTACTTCCTGCTGTACATTGCTGACCTGGGTATAACAATAACCACATACATAAGGCAGATTCTTGATCGCCTGCGTAACACTTCGGAACCGTTGCAGGAACTCTTCCTCACTGCCCACCTTATCTCCGTAGCCCCAGCCGTCATCATCTCCGGTAAAGGCAATTCCTCCGAACTCACTGATAATAACCGGCTGCCCCTGGTAATGATAGCCTTCGGCAAAGACAAACCGTTCTCCGGAATGGGGCACCTGGTTGTTCAAAATACTCTCCCTGCAATCCATGTAGTGGCGGTACAGCCGGTTGCCGTCCGCCTCATAATCATGCAGTGTCAGGATATCCGATACTGTGTGTTCCCATCCATCATTGCAAATCACCGGCCGCATGGCATCTATCGCCTTGGTCATATAATAAATCCCAACTGTAAAGTCCTGCTGTCTCTTGTCTGTCCTGACCTGCGGAATTCCCCAGGATTCATTGAAGGGGGTCCATACAATAATACAGGGGTGATTGTAATTCTGTTTTACAATGGAGAGCCATTCCCTGCTGAAAGCTTCTATGGCATCATCATCGAAGCGATAGGTGGACGGAGCCTCGCTCCATACTAACATTCCCTTTACGTCACACCAGTATAAAAATCTTTCATCCTCTACCTTTTCATGTTTGCGCAGTCCATTATAACCCAATGCGTGTATCTTATCGATGTCTTCGATCAGGGCCTCTTCCGAAGGCGGTGTCAGATGGCTTTCCTCCCAATATCCCTGATCCAGAATCAGCTTCTGATATAAAGGAATGCCGTTCAACAGAATATTACCATCCCGGATCTCTATCTCCCGCATTCCAAAATAAGAATAGACCTGATCCAGAAGCTGTCCGTTCCTCCAGACCCTGAAAGTCACATCATAGAGTCTGGGATTCTCCGGTCTCCACAGATAGATTGCCCAGGGTTCGGTTCCATCCTGTCGTTCCAGAGACAGTGACATTTTGGTTCTCGCTCCCGTAACTTCTGTCATACTTCTGTTCACCACACGGTCTTCCATGCAGATTTCTGTTTCGATGGCCAGATTCTCACAGTCCTGTTCTCCCACAAGGTTCATCTCATATTCCAGGTGCAGGGAGCGGTTCTTTACATCCGGTGTCATCTTTACATATTTCAGATAATTTTTGGGAACTGATTCGAGCCACACGGTTTTCCAGATCCCTGTGGTCTGTACATACCAACAGCCAAAGTTCTCTTTTTGCCAGCGCTGTTTTCCCCGGGGCTGCGTCATGGACAGACTGTCCTCCACACAGACACGAATCTTGTTTTCTCCACTTTTTATATACTCTGTAATATCAAAAGTGAACCGTTCATATCCTCCCGTATGTTCTCCCGCAAGCCACCCGTTGACCCATACCCTGGTCCGATAATCGCTTCCTTCAAAATGCAATAACACGCTATGGGTGTCCGGATCCACACTTTTCAGTTCCACCGTTCTTTCATACCAGACAATGCCATGCACATCTGTGTCGTTAATTCCGCTTGCCGACGTTTCATAGGTAAACGGTACTGTGATCTCCCGGACCCGCGGCTGCTCCTCGTCCCCATACCAGAATTTCCACTTCCCGTTCAGATTTTTCCAGTCCTTTCTGACTAGCTGTGGGCGGGGGTAATCTTTAATATAACATTTCATTTTATTTTTCCTTTCGCTTTGTAATTTCAATACACACACAGGTTCCGATTCCGGGTCTCGAAATTACTCTCATGTGACAACGATTTTCCGAAAATATCCGTAATCTGCCTCGAATATTATAGATACCGTAATTATCTGCCTGCACATCATTTTCGTTCTCCAGAATCAGATCCGCTTCTTCCTGCGTCATTCCCATACCATTGTCTTCTATTTCAATATACCAGGCATTTTCATCCATCCAGCTTCTCACCATGATACATTTATCCTTTTTTTCACAATGCAGTAATCCGTGCAACAATGCATTTTCTACCAATGGCTGCAAAGTAAACTTAGGAATCTGGTTATCCAACGTATCCTCTTCGACATCTACATTGTAGGTAAATGCGCCGTCGTATCTGTCCTGCATAAGTTTGACATAAGCATTCAGGCATTCCAGTTCCTGCGCCATGGTTACGATACCGGTTCCCTTTCCGAAGCTCAGCCGCATAAATCTGGAAAGCTCATTCAACATTCTGGCACTCTCCTGCGTTTTTTCATCCAGGATCATCCATTTAATGGAATCCAGAATATTATACATAAAATGAGGTTTGATCTGTGCCTGCATGGCCTGCATCTGATATTGCGCCGACTGCAACGAAATTTCCGATACATGATATTTTAAATTTGCATTTTTGATTCCCAGCAACAAACTTGCCACAACGCAGAGCAGTATTACCGCAACAAAAGCGCCCACCGCTAAAATTTTACAATATAATTTGTAGATGTCCGAGTTTTCAATTCTTCCCACAAGATACCAGTGTGTATCCTGAAGTCTGCTGTAAACATATCGGGTATGTCCCACAGAGAGACTTCCGTTTTCGCTTTCATTTTGCAGTTCCGACACGGTCGGCTCCTTCAAAAGTTCCTCACCGATCCCGGTACCGTCCGTACTTACTAGAATCTGACCGTGTTCATCAATGAGATAGAGGGTATCGCTTCCTCCCCGGCGCAGCATTTTTTCGATTTCTGCCACGTCAAGATCCATGACGATCACACCATCCACCTGATTGAAATCTGTCTGCGATCTGACCGGGCAATAATAACTCATGACCAGCCGGCTCCCTATGGTAATCCCATAATTTTCCTCATGCGGTGTTCCCCAGAAAGAATAGGTCCATCCGTTTTCCGGCATATCCTGTTCCAGTCCTTCTATTTTTCCAAGCATCCATTCATTTGTAAACTGACCGGCATACAGTTTATCCTGTGTGAAATAAATTCTGCAATAGGAGAGCACTTTATCATCCAAGGTCGTCATCAGCGCATTACGTATTTCCCGGTATTCTTCATACGGATCATTCGTTTCGTACATAATGGGACTGACGGATGTTTTCAGTGCATCCGCACTGAATGCCACGCGGTTGAGACGATAATATACATAATCCGCAGTACTCTGCGTTGTATACTTCATCTGTGTATTCATATCTCCCTCAAGCGCCCGCACAGAATCACTCAGATACCAGAACACAAAAAGGAAGAGCAGGAACGCTGCCACCACAAAATAGTACATCATACATCTGGGGTTTACATTTCTGTTCTTCCTTATTTTCAATTCTATTACTCCCTTACGTTTATAATCGCTGGTTCTCATTGCGCCAGTCCTTCGGTGTTTTTCCCGTGTACGTTTTGAACAGTCTGCAAAAATATGCCGGTGACAAATATCCCACATCATAGCAGATCTCATAAGTATGTTTCTGTGTATCTGATAACATTCGCATTGCTGCTTCCATGCGGATCCTTGTAATATAGTCATTCAATGTCATCCCGGTCTGCGCTTTGAACAGACTGCACAAATAGGTTGTCGAAAGATTCACCGCATCTGCCAGGCATTCCACAGACAGCTGTTCATTATATTTTCTCTCGATCAATTCCTTCACCTTATAAATGGCCGCATTGTGCTCAACCGACGGTTCCTGATCTCCGGACTCCGATTCTTTCCCCTTCGGAGTCCGAATGATCTTCTCATATCTTTTTCTTTTGCGGATTCTCTCCGTAGTCCGTTCCATGGCTTCCGCCAGTTCTTCCAGATCAATAGACTTCAGAATATAATCCACAGCACCGAGCTTTATGGCATTCTTCAGATAATCAATGTCCCCATAGCCACTGATGAACAGCACATTGATATTGGGATATTTCTCCACAGCACGTCTGGTCAGCTCAATGCCATCCATCCGCACCATTTTTACATCGGTAATCAAAATATCGATTTCCTGATTTTTCAAAAACTCCCATGCATCTGTTCCGTCCGCAAAACATCCCTTGATTTCTATGGAGTACTTCTTCCAGTCGAAATGTTTTACCAGTCCTTCCCGGACAATTGCCTCATCATCCACTATGATTGCACTATAGCGCAACATTTCCGTCTTTTCCTTCATAAAGCCCACCTCCGGTCAGATTCCGGATTTATTTTGCATTATACTCCGCATACCAGGTCTGCAAATCTTCCTTCACGGAGTCGCCGCCTGCTGCCTTCCAGTCCTGCATAAAGGTATCCAGTCCCTTATCATTACCGCAGGCTACCTGAAGCATGTAATTCTGAAGTTCATTCTTCAGAGTGGGATTCTTCTCTACATAAGCACCGCTAGACGGCTTATACAGGAACGGATTCACCACGTAGATTTCCGGGCGGTTCTCTACCAGATACAGGGTTGTATTTTCAAAAGCATCCCACTGGTATTCACTCTTATGTACTCTTGCCTGCCACTGTACTTCATAGGTCTTCGTATCGGTCGCATTGATATACCACCATGCAAATCCCTTGTCATCGGTAAATTTCGGCATAATAGGAACATAATTGCCTTCGGCATCCTTGTTAAAATGTACGCCCTCTTCACCGATACAGATATACTCCTGATTCTGTACCTTCAGGTTCATATAATTCATTGCATCTGCTGCATTTTCACATGTCCTCAGAATACAGGTAACATAGTTCACACCGTCTCTGGTCATATACTTACATTCGCCGTTTTCTCCCTCCAGAGGGCAGATATATCCAATATCCTCTTTGGCTACTCCGTAATTATTTACCAGACTGGTAGATACTGTAATCTGTGCCGGATGTGAACAGGATCCCATAATTGCCTGACTGCTGGCAAGTTTTTCCTGCACGTTATTGCTGGTATTTACCGCAAATTCAGAATCCAACAGACCCTCGGAATATAACTTTTTCATGAAATCCATATATGCCTGATAATTTTTATGCTCGGTCATATAAATGACATTACCGTCATCATCTACCATCCAGTCATTGTAGATACCAAACGCAGCCGCAATTGTTTTACAGCCTTCATCCCAACCGCCGGAAGCAGAGAAAATAATATATTTATCTCCGTAATAATTCTTAAGTGTCACCAGATCCTGATAGAACTCGTCCAGTGTCTCCGGTACTTCCGTAATTCCGGCCTCCCGCATCAGATCTTTTCTGCAGGTGATATACTCTACCTGCTTCGGATACTCATTTACAAAAGGAATTCCATAGATTTCACCGGATTCATCGGAAAACGGTGTCCACATTTCCTTGTCTTCCAGGCCATTCAGAATGTCCTGTCCGTATGTTTCCAATAACGACTTTAAGGGCATCAGTGCTCCCTTGGAATATAATTTTTCAAACTGATCCTGAGTCACTTTCAGTATATCATATTTTACTCCGCCCGCGACATCGGCAATCAATTTTTCATCCGGACTGTCCGAAGGCAGCATGGAATAATTCACCTTATATCCTGTCTTCTCTTCAATGACACCGGCCATTACATCGGCGTTGGGATCAAAATCAAGGCTCTGTCCCAGGAAGGATAATTCTACGTTGCCCGGCCCTTTCAGTTCCGAAACAGTCGCTGTCTGTCCCCCTGTGCTGCCGTCTGTGGTGCTTCCGGTGTCAGTACCGCCTCCGCAGCCTGTGAGCAATGACACAGTCATCATTGTGCTCAATAATAATCCCATCATTCGTTTCTTCATAAATAATACCTCTCTTTCTTAAATTATATCATCCGGATCTGAATTTCAGATCCCATTATCCCTTCACCGAACCCAAAGTAATACCGGATACCAGATATCTGGACAAAAACGGATAAAGTACAACAATTGGAATAACGGACATCAGTACAGCTGCGGACGTCAGTCCATCCGAAGTCAGATTGAGACTGGCTGCGGTGCTTCCCGAGATTTCTGCCAGTGTTGACTGAATATTGGCAATCAGGTTCTTCAAGTATACCTGTAATGTCTGCATATTTGTAGATGTCGTATATAGCATTGCATGGAAATAATTGTTCCAGTAATTCACCGCATACAGAAGTGTCACTGTGGCGATAACAGGCTTTGCCATCGGACAGACAATAGCCACCAGTGTCCGGAAGTCGCCGGCCCCATCCACACTTGCCGACTCAATTACCTCGTTCGGCAGTCCTTCCATATAATTCTTCATCATAAACATATTAAATTGTACAATGGCAAAGGGTAAAATCAATGCCGCATATGTGTCAATCAGTCCCAATGTCTTCACAACCATATATGCGGGGATCATACCCCCGAAAAAGATCATACTGAATACATATAGGAATGTGAAAAACTTTCGACCACAGAATTCCGGACGAGATAGCGGATAAGATGTCATAATCGTCACTATTACACTGATCAAGGTTCCTAACCCTGTCACAATCAGGGAATTCTTCATTGCCATGAAAAAATTGGTTTTGCCGAGAATGTATTGTATTGCCTCAAACTGTATTCCGGTCGGCCAAAAATACACCTTTCCTCCGACGACATCTCCGCCCGGGCTGACTGCCTGGCTAATTAGATTCATACATGGAAGAATAATCAGAACACAAAATAATCCCATTAATATATTTGCCAGTATTTCAATTGCTTTTTGGCTTCGGTCCCGGCGCTCTTTTTTCTGTACTATCTTCATACATACCCTCCGTTACCAGATGCTTCGTTCTGTTAGTTTACGGCTAACCGCATTTGCTCCGACAATCAGTATAAATGCTACTACGGAATTGAACAGACTCATTGCTGACGACAGGGAAAAATCCATCTGCCCCAATCCCATTCGATACACATAGGTGTCAATAATATCCGCTGTACTGTATACAGAGGGATTATAGAATACCAGTATCTGTTCAAAACCTGCATTCAATATGTTTCCCACACGTAAGATCAGCATCAATACAATTGTCGGTAAGAGTCCGGGCAATGTTACATGCCAGATCTGTTTCCACCTGTTGGCTCCGTCCATTCTGGCCGCTTCGAACAAGGTTCCGTCAATCGCGGTGATGGATGCCAGATAAATAATCGTATTGTATCCTGTCTCTTTCCACCCTTCTGTGAATACCAGAAGTCCGATAAACTTTACAGGATCCGACAGGAGATTGATTTTATCGCTTCCAGCTAATCCCAACATGGAATTCAATACTCCATAGGAACTTACAATAGAGTAAAATACACCATAAATGATTACCCAGGATAAAAAGTAAGGAACATAAATCACCGTCTGCACCAGTTTATGATAGAGCTTATGATGAATCTCATTCAGCAAAATGGCACATATAATCGGCAGCGGGAAGAGAAAAATAATTTTCAGGACACTGATTGTCAGTGTATTTCCCAGAACTTTAAGGAATTGCGCACTGGAAAATAACTGTTCGAAATACTTCAATCCTACCCACGGGCTTTTTGCAATGGCATCAATAGGGTTGTTGCCCAAGAATACATTGTAATCCCGGAAAGCAATCTGAATACCGTAAAGCGGGAACAGCTTATAAATAAACAGGAAGAACAATCCCGGCAACAGCATGACATACATCCCCGGATGCTGTCGAATGTACATCCATTTCTTTCTGCAGCTTTTTGAAATATCAGCTCTGGAAGCTTTCATTTCCGTCCCTCCTTTTTTTATTTTTCATCAAAGAGTACTGCTCCTTTGTCCATCAATGCTTTCTGAATATATTTCACATCCAGATTTTCAGGAGTAACATCATGGTCTATAGCAAGTGCTGCACCGATTCCTGCTGCTTCACCGATTGCCATGGCAATCGCCATAACTCTGTAAGATGCCATGGCTTCGTGCGTTCCCGAGATACATCTTCCTGCCAGAATCAGATTTTCCATTTTCTGAGGTACCAGACTTCTCCAGGGGATATCATAAGCATCCACATACTCTGCAATTCCGTTTGCCTGACCGCCGCCTACCGGATTATGGATATCTACTACGAACTGTGCCTTATGAACTACAACATCCGGAAACCTTCTCGCTTCTCTCAGATCGGAAATATTCATTACATATTTTCCGGAAAAACGTCTGCTCTCACGAATTCCCAGAGTAGAAGCTCCGGTTTTTATTGTACAATGCTCATATCCGGGAACATACTTGCGAAGGAAATCAGTAATAATATTCATCTGATGTCTTAATTCCTGATCTGCCTCCAGAATTTGTTTCCGATCCAGCGGATCCACGTAATTTACCTGCGTTGTATTGACCAACCTCTCTCCTTCATAGG
>OJKP01001963.1_pt1 | contig 10490 bp, 10 predicted proteins | sample 1596521 | NCBI WGS metagenome assembly OJKP01 (sample SAMEA4350130, study PRJEB24818) | metagenome | biome: human; feature: gut; material: faeces | place: Denmark | collected 2013-09
AATAAGTAGCTTTAAGAGGATCTATAGCTTCCAGTCGAAGAGTCTCGGCTTTAGGCATAACACCTCCCACTATCATTCTGTCGTACATGGAATAAACCATATTAACCTCATCGTTCACAAAAAGCGTCTGAGCCGTCGCCCTGCTCCACGGTAAGGGTGAAGGGCTGGGTCTTGATGGTGCGGTAGGCATTGGTCTTGGTGTCGTAGTAGGTGAACTCTACCGATGGAATGGTGTACTTGCCCTGGTTGCGCGGAACAGCGAGGAAGTCGTAAACCATGTTGCCCTCCACACCGTTCTGGGTGAGCTTGGTCTTGTCGGTGATCTTGGCGTCATACTGGTCGAAGTCTTTCGGCAGGTTGAGCACAGGCTGCTTGAGGAGTTTCAGGTTTCCGATGCCTCCCACCACCACACGGATGTTGATGGGATCGCCAGCCTTCACGTCGTTCTTGTCGAGCGTGGCAGAGATATTGAAGCGGCCTACTCCACCCGAGAAGTTGGCAGGACGTGCAGGCAGCGGGTCCACCTGAATGGTAATGCCAGGCGCCTTGATAGACTTATGCACCTCCACATAACCCGAGCCGCCATTGAAGAAAGCCTCGATGGGGTCGACATTGCGGTTCTGCTGAACAACGATACCCTTGAAGGTGATGGAAGGAATCTCGAGCTTGCCCGTCATCTGAGGATACATGACGTACTGACTCCAGGTGACACAACGGTAAGGACGGCCGTTGATGACCTCGGTGTGAAGCACTTTCTGCTGTGGCTGTGGCACCTCCTGAGAGTGGAAGCCCTTCAGATCGGGCATCTTGCCGTCGAGCTGGGTAAGGTCGACCTGTGTATAGACCTTATAGGTAAGGAGCACAGGCTCCTGCTCGTGCACACGCTTCTTGTTGGCAGTGACCTTGATGAAGAGGTCGTTGCCCGAGATGGCAGAACCCGCCTGACGCATGCGAGGCTCATCGGCATCATCGTTGTGCATCCTGGGTGCTCCGCCAGAGTTGTGAGCATGGCCCGAGACGGTGATCTTGACAGGATGGGCTGCGAGCTTCTTGCCATAAACCAGTGCATGCGAGGTACCGATGATGTAAGTTCCAGCCTTGCCTGCATAGAGCGTGTAGGTGATGGTGAAAGAGGAAGAAGAACTGGTGTGGCCGTTGACCACCTGATAGCTCGACTGCGAAGAGGTGTAGGGTCCGGCTATCACCTCCAGTCCATCGGGCACATTGCCCATACGGAACTCCTCCACTTCACGGGCGTTGACCGTATAGGCTACTCTGAAGTTCTCGCCAGCAGCAACATGTGTTGGTGCAGATACCGCTACACGCTGCGCCTTGGCTTCCTCCGCCAGGCCCAGCATCACGAATATCATCAATGTGTACCATTCTATTTGCTTCATAATGAAATGATGTTTGCTTATTGTTTTACCAGTTCTTGTCGTACTGCCTGCGCCGTGGCTGACTCATCGCCTTCTGCATCTTCTGCTTGGTGGCCTTCTCCTGCTGCACGGCTGCATTGAGCAACTGCTCGGCATTGTCACGGCTCATCTTGTCCTGCTCGGGCTTCTGTGACTGGTTGTTCTTATCTTTGTTTTGATTATTTTTCTGCTTGTTCTGATCCTTGTTCTTGTTCTGATCCTTGTTCTGATCCTTATTCTTCTTGTTCTGCTTGTCCTTGTTGTTCTTGTCGTTGCCGCTTTTGTTCTTGTTTTGGTTCTGCCGGTTCTTCTGATTCTTCAGCTGATGCTTGCAGAGCGCCAGGTTGTAGCGGGTCTCGTTGTCCTGAGGATTGTTGCGGAGCGCCATCTTGTAGCATTCTATCGCCTTGGCAAACTCCTGATGGTTCTGCATGGTGACGCCCATGTTGTGGAAACTCTTGGCGCGGCGTATCTTGTTGGTGGTCTGCAAGTCGGCAGACTTGGCAAACTGCTGCATGGCAAGCGAGTCTTTCTGCTGCATCATGAGCGCACAGCCCAGGTTGTAGACCGCCTGTGGATTGTTGGCATTGCGGGCTATCGCCTTGCGATACTGCACCTCGGCAGCAGTCCATTTGCGTGCCCTGTACTGGCGGTTGCCCTGACGGATGAAGGTGCGGTCGTTCTGTGCCAGTGCTGCAACTGTACTGACGAGGAGCAGCCCCAACAGCAAGCACAGCCTGCGCAGTCGCAGGGTCGGTATGATATGATAAGTTAGATACATTTCGATTAATTTTTAATGTGTAAAGAACTTCACGTTACGGAGAAGCGGATTCTTCACCTCGAGCATACAGATGTCGAGGATGAGCAGGAGGATGACCAGGATGCCTACAGCCTGGAACTGCTCGTCGTACTCGCTATAGATGACGGTGTCGGTCTCGCCCTTCTGCAACTTGGAGAGGTCGTCGTTGAGTGCCTGCTCCGCATCGCTGGTGTTGTCGACGTGAATATACTGTCCACTGCCAGCCTGAGCCAACTGTCGGCACATCTGCTCGTTGAGGGCAGTCATCACGGTGTTGCCCGTACGGTCTTTGAGATAAGAGCCGTCGCCCATAGGGATGGGGACTCCCTTGGTGCTTCCTATTCCCAGAATGAAGACATTGATGCCTTTATTCTTGGCTGCCATGACAGCATCCTCGGCTCCCGGCTCATGGTTCTCGCCATCGGTAATGACGATGATGGCGCGTCCCACATGGTCTTGCTGGGTGAAGCTCTTGGTGGCCAGGTCGATGGCAGCAGCAAAGTTGGTGCCCTGGGTCTGGATGAGGGCTGGTGTGGTGTTCTGCAGGAACATCTTGGCAGACACGTAGTCGCTGGTGATAGGCAACTGCACGAAGGCATCGCCGGCAAAGACGATGAGACCTATCTTGTCGTTGGTGAACTTGTCGACCAGGTTCTCCACCAGCATCTTGCTCTTGTCGAGTCGCGAAGGCGCCACATCCTCAGCCAACATCGAGTTGGAGATGTCGAGACAGATGATGGTCTCAATGCCCTGACGCTTGTCGTGTGAAATCTTGCTGCCCATCTGTGGACGCGCCACCATGAGGATGAGCAGGGCTAAGGCTGCAAGCAGCAAGCCGAACTTCACCGTGGGGCGATAAGATGACACATTGGGCATAAGGGCTTTCAACAGCTCTGGGTCGCCAAACTTTCGGAGCTTGGCCCTTCTCCTTCGCCATCCTATGAACCTCACCAGTACGAGTACCGGCAACATCCACAGCAGCCACAAATATATTGGATCTTCAAATCTTAGCATATTCATTTGATATTAATTGAACTTCGGCTCGTCTCTTCACTATGGGATTCTTCTGAGCCAGGTGATGCGAAGCAATATCTCTGCGAGCAGTACCAACAGGGCTGCAAGGGCAAAAGGCTGATAAGCCTCGTAGCGCTTGGCGAAATGGGTGACATTCATCTTCGTCTTCTCCAACTTGTCGATGTCGTGGTAGATACGCTTCAACTCGGCGTTGTTGGTGGCGCGATAGAAGTTGCCATCAGTGGTACGGGCAATGTCCCTGAGTGTCTCGGTGTCAATCTCCACAGGCATGTTGACGTACTGAACGCCAGCCGCTGTGGGCATAGGGTAAGGAGCCACCTTGTTGGTTCCCACACCGATGGTGTAGACTCTGATGCCAAAGCTCTTGGCTATCTCGGCGGCCGTCATAGGCGAAATGTCACCGGTGTTGTTGCTGCCGTCGGTCAGGAGGATGACCACCTTGCTCTTGGACTTGGAGTCCTTCAGTCGGCTGACAGCATTGGCGAGACCCATACCCACCGCCGTTCCGTCGTCGATGAGTCCACGGGCAGTAATGTCGGTACGGGTGTCCTGCAACAGTCGCAACAGACTGGCGTGGTCGGTGGTCATAGGACACTGGGTGAAGGCCTCACCAGCAAAGATGGTAAGACCGATGTTGTCGTTGGGACGGCCCGAGATAAACTCGTGAGCCACATCCTTGGCAGCCTCCATACGATTGGGTTTCAAGTCTTCTGCCAACATAGAGGTAGAGACGTCCATCGCCATCATGATGTCGATGCCCTCCACCGTCTTGTTGTCCCAGGAGTTGTGGGTCTGCGGACGAGCCATCGCACAAACGATGAGCACGAAGCACAGACATCTGAGCATCATGGGCAGATGGACAAGGCGCTGGCGCAGGCTCTTGGGAGCATAGGCAAACTGCCGGGTGTCGCTCAGCCTCATGGTAGGCTCGTTCTTCTTCCTGTACAGGAAATACCATAATATATAAGGTATCAGCAACAGGAGCAACAGAAAATATGCTTTACTTGCAAATTCCATGTTTTTATAATATTATTCTTTTTTATTCTATACTCCTACATCAGCAGCATGCAGGCACCATAGATCACGTAGGCGGTGATGGCTGCCATGACAATCGCTCCACCCCAGAGCAAAGCTTTGATGAGCTTGCGCTGACTGCGCGTCTTGCGATCCTGGTCGGTAAGCTCGGGAGCTACCTTCTCCTCGACGGTCTGCTCGTTGGTCTTCGTCTGGTCGATGAAGTTGATGGCGTTGACCAGATTGGCATCATTCTCGCCAAGGAAGGTCTCGTACTTAGCAAACTTCACGAGGTCGGCAGTACGGAAAAGCTGTTTCAACTCGTCTATCATCTTCTGGTCGCCAGCCGACTGCAGATGCTCTATAATCTCGCCGCTGGTCATCTCCATGGCACGGAAGCCAAAGCGCTGCTCTATGTACTCGCGCAGCGTGGTGGTGAGGCGGGTGTAGTATTCCTTCTGGGTCTCCTGCGACTCGGTGTGCTGCTGCTTGATGACATTGATCTCGCTGAGCGCCTTCTCGTGGGCTGGCACACGCTTCACGATGCGCATACGAATCACGATAGGTTTGTTCTGACGGAGGCGCTGCCAGAGCCACAGCATGACACCGAAGAGTAAGAGTACCAGAATGCTGAGCCAGAACAGAGGACTCCACTCACTCCATAGGAAGGGATTGTCCTGTACGTCCTTGGGGGGATAGAACTGGTTGGGATGAACCGTATCCACAGGAACCGTGAGCACCTTGAGCGCCAACTGGTTGCCCTGACAGGTCTTGCCGTTGACCTTGACCTGAAGGGCTGGTACAGCGTAGACCTTCTCGTCGAAAGAGGTGAGCGTATAGTCGCGGCTTATCTGTAGCCTGCCGCCGTCGAGCTCGGCGGTGTCGGCATCGCTCTGCTCCACCACCTCGATGCCCGGAATGAGCATCTGTGACGGCTTGAACGAAGGCAGCACCACCTTGGCACCCTTGGCAGCGGTGACCTTGAGATGAAGCTTCGTCTGCTCGCCTATCAGGATCTGCAGAGAGTCGAGCTTCTGCACCACCTCCTGGGCTGCCGACCCTAATGGCAACAGCATCAGGAAGGCAAGCATCATGATGATAATATTCTTCTGTTTCGTCATTTTTCTTTTCCCTATTGGTTTTCTTCTCCGCTTGTCAGCCCCGCTGCATGAACAGGTTGAGCAGAGCACGTGAGAAGTCTTCGTTGGTAGCGACAGCCGTCCAGTCGACCTTGCTCTTGGCAAAGGTTTCGCGTAACAGCTGCTCGCGCATCATCCAGTGGCGTGTATGCGCCTGACGCAGTTTCTTGGAACTGGTGTCAATATACATCTCGTGACCTGTCTCAGCATCGCACACCTTGAGGAGTCCGATGTCGGGCAACGCCTTGGCACGTGGATCGTACACCTGAATGGCAGCCACATCGTGCTTCTGATTGGCAATCTGAAGGGGATGCTGAAAGTCCTTGTCATCGAAGAAGTCGCTGATGACGAAGGCTGTGCAATGGCGCTTCATCACCCGTGTGAAGTACTCCAAAGCCACACCGATGTCGGTGCGCTGGCTCTGAGGATGAAAATCGAGCATCTCGCGGATGATGTAGAGAATGTGCTTGCGGCCCTTCTTGGGCGGGATGTATTTCTCTATTCGGTCGGAGAAGAAGATGACACCTATCTTATCGTTGTTCTGAATGGCGCTGAAGGCCAGGGTGGCTGCAATCTCGGTAGCCATGTCGCGCTTCATCTGCCGTGTGGTACCGAAGTCGAGCGAGCCACTTACGTCGACCAACAGCATCACGGTAAGCTCGCGCTCCTCCTCGAACACCTTGACAAAGGGACGATGGAAACGGGCGGTCACATTCCAGTCGATGTCTCTCACGTCGTCGCCATACTGGTACTCCCTCACCTCGGCGAAGGCCATACCCCTGCCCTTGAAGGCCGAATGATACTGGCCTGCAAAGACATTCTGGCTGAGACCGCGAGTCTTGATCTCGATCTTGCGTACTTTCTTTAAGATATCTTGTGTGTCCATTTATTACTTATTCCTCAAAATCAAGGTACTTCCACCTTATTAATTATGCGGCTCACGATTTCCTCGCTGGTCACATTGGAAGCCTCTGCCTCGTAGGAGAGTCCCACACGATGGCGGAGCACGTCGTGAGCCACGGCACGCACATCCTCAGGAATCACATAGCCGCGGTGCTTGATGAAAGCATAAGCCCTGGCTGCCTTGGCAAGAGAGATGCTGGCACGTGGACTGCCGCCAAAGGTAATCATATCCTTGATGTCGGACAGACCGTAACGCTCGGGATAACGGGTGGCGAAGACGATGTCGGCAATGTACTGCTCTATCTTCTCGTCGATGTAAACCTCGCCCACTATCTGGCGAGCCTTCAGTATCTCGTCGGCTGTGGTGACGGGATGTACCTCGGGCAGACCTCCGGCGATGTTTTCACGGATGATGAGTTTCTCTTCCTCGAGTGTAGGATAGTCGATGATGACCTTGAGCAGAAAACGGTCCACCTGTGCCTCGGGCAACTGATAGGTACCCTCCTGCTCTATTGGGTTCTGCGTAGCCATTACAAGGAACGGACTGGGCAGTCGGAAGGTCTCGTCGCCGATGGTGACCTGATGCTCCTGCATCGCCTCGAGCAGCGCACTCTGCACCTTGGCAGGAGCACGGTTGATCTCATCTGCCAATACGAAGTTGGCAAACACTGGACCCTTCTTCACATGGAAGGTCTCGTCCTTCTGAGAATAGATCTGTGTACCCACCACGTCGGCAGGCAACAGGTCGGGAGTAAACTGAATGCGGCTGAAATCAGCGCTGATAAGCTGAGAGAGGGTCTTGATGGCCAAGGTCTTTGCCAGACCTGGTACGCCTTCGAGCAGGATGTGGCCATCGCTCAGAAGACCTATTAGGAGACAGTCTACAAGATGTTTCTGTCCTACAATCACTTTGTTCATGCCCATCACCAGATTGGTGACAAACTGGCTTTGTTGTTCTATCCGGATGTTGAGCTCACGGATGTCAATAGATTCTGCCATAATACTATGCTGTTTTTGTTGTATATTCCGTTAGTCGGTTTACCTGTTTCCTTGCGCCAGCAGGTACTGCAGAAAGCCCTTGCCGCGCAAAATCGAACGCAAAAGTAAACATTTAGGGAGAAAAAAACGAATATCACACTCTAAATAATATTAAAAATGGCACTTATTTCCTTTATTTAAGAAACTTTCAATATAAAAAAGCACAAAGGCTTTTGAATTAAAAAAGATTTTATCTATCTTTGCATAAGATAAACTGCACCTCAGCAAAATATTCAAGTAAACTTGACTAAGGTTTGCAAAGAAAACAAGCAGCACGCCCTGAATCAACGGTCACTGACCGAAGGGAATTGAAAATCGATGGCCGAAGGGGAAAGCAAAGGTAAAGGGCAGAAGCTCTTAGCCCAGAGCAATGGATACAAGCAGCACGCCCTGAAAGGGCAGAAGCTCATAGCCCAGGGCAACGCCCTGGGTATAATGGCAATCAACAAAACGCCCTGTAAGGGCAAAAGCTTTATTTATTGCCTGGGGTTTAAATAGCAGAAAGCAGAGTAACCGTGAACAATCCAACGTTATTAACGACAAAAAACATGTAGATTATGAATAAGTATTTTGCAGAATCTGAATTGATTATCAATGAGGACGGAAGTTGTTTCCACCTCCATCTGCGTCCTGAACAACTCGCCGACAAGGTGATTCTCGTTGGCGACCCTGGCCGTGTAAGCCTCGTGGCATCCCACTTCGAAGAGAAAGAGTGCGAGGTGGAAAGCCGTGAATTCCATGCCATTACCGGCACCTATAAGGGCAAACGCATCACCGTACAGAGCACAGGAATAGGATGCGACAATATTGACATCGTGGTGAACGAGCTCGACGCTCTGAAAAACATCGACTTCAAGACACGTACCGAGAAGCCCGAACACACCACACTCACCCTCGTGCGCATAGGCACCTGTGGAGGCTTGCAGCTCAACTGCCCTGCAGGAACTTTCGTTGCCTCACAGAAAAGTATCGGCTTCGACGGACTCATCAACTTCTATGCACGCCGCAATGAAATCTGCGACCTTGACACCGAGAAGGAATTCAAACGACAGGTGAAATGGAACGACCAGATAGGCAATCCCTACTGCGTGGACAACAATCCGGAACTCCTCGACCGCATTGCCGCCGATGACATGGTGCGAGGAATCACCATCGCCTGTGGCGGATTCTATGGTCCACAGGGCAGAGAACTGCGTGCACCTTTGGCCGACCCAGAGCTGAATGCGAAGATTGAGGCGTTCGAATACAACGGTCTGCGTGTCAACAACTTCGAGATGGAGAGTTCGGCTCTTGCCGGACTGTCGCTGCTTCTCGGACACAAGGCGCTCACCTGCTGCATGGTCATCGCCAACCGACGTGCCCTCAGTGCCAATACTGGATACAAGAGTACCATCGACAACCTCATCAAAGTAGTGCTCGATAGAATTTAAATCTCATTGCAGCAATACGCCCTGAAAGGCAAGAATCTCATTGCAGCAACACGCCCTGAACCAACGGTCACCGGCCGAAGGGAAAGGTAAAGGGCAGAAGCTCATAGCCCAGGGTAACACCCTGGGTTAAAAAGTAAACACCCCTATCGCCCTGTAAGGGCAAAAGCTTTAAAATAAACAATTAAAAATGAATCAAGAAGAATGTATCTGTGCCCTGGCAACCCCAGCCGGCGGTGCCATCGGAATCATCCGACTCAGCGGAAACAACGCCATTACCATCACCGACCAGGTTTTCACATCAGCCAGTGGCAAACCTCTGACCGGGGCGAAAGCCAACACCCTACATTATGGAGAGATCAAAGATAAGGACGGAAAAACCATCGACGACGTGCTCGTTAGCGTATTCAGGGCACCACACAGTTACACGGGAGAAGACTCCACGGAGATTTCCTGTCACGGCAGCAGATACATTCTTCAACAGGTTTTACTACGGCTCACAGAAGTGGGCTGTCGACAGGCTGAGCCAGGCGAATACACCCGTCGTGCCTATATGAACGGCAAGATGGACCTGTCGCAAGCTGAAGCCGTGGCCGACCTGATAGCCTCAACCAACAAGGCCACCCACCACATGGCAATGAGCCAGTTGAAGGGACATTTCAGCAACGAGCTGACACGACTACGCGAAAAACTGTTGAAGATGACTTCGCTGCTTGAACTGGAACTCGACTTCAGTGACCACGAGGAACTGGAGTTTGCCGACCGCAGCGACCTGCGAGCTCTTGCCGAAGAGATAGAGCGCCGCATCAATACCCTTGCCCACTCTTTCGAGACGGGAAATGCCATCAAGCAGGGCGTCCCTGTAGCCATCGTGGGCAAGACCAATGTGGGCAAGAGCACCTTGCTCAACAGACTGCTCCACGAGGAAAAAGCCATCGTGAGCGACATCCACGGCACCACGCGTGACGTGATAGAAGACACTACCCTCATCGACGGCATCACTTTCCGCTTCATCGACACTGCCGGAATCCGCAAGACCAACGATGTGGTGGAGAACATCGGCATCGAGCGCACCTTCCAGAAGATGGAAGAGGCCCGCATCATCATCTGGCTCCTCGATGAACTGCCTGCAGAATCAGAAATTGATGAGATGGAGAAAAAGAACCAAGGCAAAAAACTGCTGATGGTATTCAACAAGATCGATGCTCTCTCGTTCGACCCAACCTCACTTCCTTTCCATTATTCTGCCCTGTCGGCAGACAAGAACAGCCTTGCCTCTTCACCCTCGTCTTCGCCAGCAAGCATTAGCATCCTGAGCATCAGCGCCCGTACAGGCGAGAACATCCCCCTCTTGGAGAAAGCTTTGGTAGAAGCAGCCGACATTCCTGAAATATCAGAAAACGATGTCATCGTGACCAGCGCCCGCCACTACGAAGCCCTCATCCGTGCCAACGAATCCCTCTCCCGTGTATTGGAATCGATGGATATGGACATGAGTGGCGACATCATTGCAGAAGACCTGAAAATCGTATTGGAGGAACTAGGCGAAATCACTGGTGGACAGATCAGTAGTCAGGAAACACTAAACAATATCTTCAAGCACTTCTGTGTTGGAAAGTAAGTCGTGATAAACAACGATTAATATCGACAACAAATGATAGTTAAGGTGCTCAAAATGAGCACCTTTCTTTTTAGCCTTACTATTGGTTATAATCAATGG
>OJKP01001966.1_pt1 | contig 10483 bp, 6 predicted proteins | sample 1596521 | NCBI WGS metagenome assembly OJKP01 (sample SAMEA4350130, study PRJEB24818) | metagenome | biome: human; feature: gut; material: faeces | place: Denmark | collected 2013-09
ATGGTTTGATCTCTACGATCAAGGCCACCAGCGACCGTGTTCAGATAGAGTGGAAAATCTGACATTTCCGCTCTATCGCCCCTCATTTCTATTTTATCTTGTTTGTACCCCTTGTACACCGATGTTTTTATTTGTTTTGGAAAAGCCATAATTTTTCTTCCTCCGATTATTTTCTTTTATTATACTGCACAACCTTCCCCTTGCACAGCCCTTTTATCCAAAATATTCCTGCATCAGTGCCTTTTTCATCAATTCCAGCTTATCAAGGCTCTGCTGTACGGTCTGCTTTTGCTGGTCTACACGCTCCACAAAGGCGGCAAACTGGTTTTGCACCGAAAGCGGGGGGACTGGAATTATTACGCCTTTGAATTTTTCCATAGAGACGTTATACATTGATCCGCTTGTCCCTGTGGATGCTGCGGAAAACGCATTTCGTACAGTTGTAGTACTCAAAACATGCTTCATATAAATAGGATTTACGTCCGTGCAAAAGCGAATTTTCCACAATTTATCTGGGAGAATTAAATCTGGATAGTCTTTCTTTATGAGAACTGTCGCACCAACCATTTCTTTTGTATTCGCACGACTGAAAAGAATATCTCCCTTTTGCGGATATACATATTTTTTTATATTGTGCTGGTCATCCAGCACCTTGCATTCTGTCGGAATAAAGTACCCCTTCGTGACTGCGCTAACTTTCAGAACAGCAATTTCATCGGCGTGCTTTTCACGTTGCTTTCCATTCCCGCTCCAGCCAGACTCGATAGTTGAAATCAGTTTCCCAATAGTAAAGCAGTCCCAATTCATCGAATTATCAGAAATTTCTCCAAACATCTCAAAAAATCGTGCCTTTACCAGCTCGTCCATCTTGACAAGCTGCTGTTTGCGGAGAGAAATCAACTCTTCCGACTTCTTGAATTTTTCTGCAATAGCCTTTTGCTCTTTTATCTCCGGCAAAGGAATATTGGCGTTTAATAAGTCTTTTGTTCCTAATCTCGGCATTTTTGCACCGGCTGTTTTAGATACAGCCCAGTTTACAAATCCGTCAGAGCGAAGAAACACTGCAAGATACGAGCGGTCAAGTTTTCTAGCATCTGGACGAAGCGGCAATAATTCTGATGTACAAAATCCATCTCTTTCAGGAAGTACAACCTTGTTTAAGTTTGGACGCAATTTGGAATATAAAACATTTTCTGTATCAAATTGAGTGATTGAACCATTCAGACCATCTTCACCAACAAAGTTATACTCGACAACCCGTCCCGTTTGCTGTTCAACCATGTCAAGATTCAAAAGCCACGCTTTGCTCTTATCAATCATCTTGGTACTAGCCGAAACCTTGCACACCTCTCCCAACTTCGCCATCACACCATCTCCTCCAACTCTGCCAGACCTTTGGTGATCTCCATTTCCAGCTCATGCAGGTCGGCAAGGATCTCCGTGGTCGAGGGATACTCCACCGGCACATACTCGGTCTCTTTGTACTTATTGATGGATAAATCGTACCCGTTGGCGGCAATTTCTTCTTTGGGCACAAAGAAGCTCTGCTCGGTGCGCTTGCGGTCAGTTTCGGCATCGAGGTTCTGAAACCGGGCGATGATGTCCGGGATGTCGTTTTCCTTCACCTCGGTGCGCTTGTCGTCCAGCGAGAAGCCGTCGGCTTTCATATCGTAAAACCACACCTTGTCGGTGCCGCCCGCGCCGGTCTTGGTAAACACCAGCACCGCCGTGGACACGCCTGCGTAGGGCTTGAATACGCCGGAGGGCATGGAAATGACCGCCCGCAGCTGGTGGTTTTCAATCAGTTCTTTTCGGATGCTCTGATGCGCCTTGCTGGAACCGAACAGCACGCCATCCGGTACGATGCAGGCGCAGCGTCCGCCGGTTTTGAGCATCCGCAGGAAGAGCGCAAGGAACAGAAGCTCCGTCTTTTTGGTGTTGGTGACGGCTTTCAGGTCATCGTTGATGCTCTCGGCATCCACAGTGCCCTTGAACGGCGGGTTCGCAAGGCAGACGGTGTACTTGCTGCAAATGGAGTTTTGCTTCGACACGCTGTCCTTGTAGTCGATCTCCGGGTTCGTGATGGAGTGGAGCATCAGATTCATGGCCGAAATGCGCAGCATGGTGCGGTCCATGTCAAAGCCGGTGAACATCTGGCCAGCAAAATGCTGCCACTGCTCCGGGGTCATGCTGTCCTCGTAGTGGGCGCGGAGGTACTGCGCACTGGACACCAGAAAGCCCGCCGTGCCGCAGGCGGGGTCGCAGATGAAGTCGTCCGGCGTGGGCTGCACCAACTCCACCATCATGTCGCGGATATGCTTGGGCGTGCGGAACTGGCCGTTTTGCCCCGCCGAGGACAGTTTTAGCAACATATACTCGTATAGGTCGCCCTGCATATCAAGGTCGGCGATATCGTGGGTGTAAAGATCCTCCAGCCCGGTGATGATCTTTTGCAGCACCTGCGGCGTGGGGATCAGGAACATGGCATCGTCCATGTACCGCGCAAAGGCGGTGTTGCCCTCATCCGGGCGGGTGGGGTTGTCTGCGATCTCCACCAGCTCGCCGTTTGCGTCAAAGTCCGGCAGACGGCCATACTTCATCTTTTTGATGGCCGGGAACACCCGTTGCTGCATGGTCAGAAAAATTTCGCGGGAGTCCTTGTCCTTGAAGCGGCTCCACCGCATAGATTGTCCTGCTTCGCTGGCCGGGAAGATGTGCTCCATCTTTTCGCCCGCCATGTTCTCAAAATCTTCGGTGGCAAGCTCTTTCTCGTCCAGTGACCGGATGAACATGAGATAGGTCAGCTGTTCAATGACGGTCAGCGGATTGGTGATGCCGCCTGCCCAGATGTCCGTCCAGATTTTGTCTACCTTATTTTTAATGGCTCCTGTTACCATGCGTTCCTCCTGAATGTTTGCCAATCGCAAACGCTTTGTATCTTGGATTTTTGGTGATAATATCACAATTTTATTATAGCAGTGTACGATTGCATTTTCAATGTCAGCTCCGGTGGTGTGCAATGATTCGGGAAAAGAAAATCCCACGAAGAATCTTACAATTCTTCGTGGGATTTTGGTTCGCTCGAGGGAACTCGAATCCCTGGCCCTCTGATTAAAAGAGCTTACTTTGATGGATTTTTGTGCTCTGATCCGTTGTTAAACACACGATTTTACGACATTTTTGTGTTACTTTGCCCAGTAGCAACTTCTCATGCATTTTCAAGTTGTCGCATTTTTGTCGCACTTTTTTGCGGAACTATAACCGGTACTTTTTACATCAGCCATGATAAACAAGGTTTCTGTTTCCATAATTTCAGAAGAATGAGATTACACGTTTTTCTGTCACAGAAAGAGTAGTCTCGGGTAGCTTCCCTGCCCTATTTCCGGATGCTGCACCCATTGAAATTTCGCCGGAGTGAGTTTGGAGGTAGGGGGGGTGGGGAGAGATGAAAATTATTGTTTGATATAGAACAGCTCCCCATAGTAGGTTGCACTACTTTTTGAGCAGTTCCGCCCAGATATGGATATTTCAGTTTTTGCGAGGATTTCATCTGCACTCAAGCCTTTGGTCAGCAGATTCTTCAGCTCCTTGATCTAGCGACTGTCTTGGCAGTACCCTTCTTCCTGTTGCTTTGTCAGTATGCATTGAAGTCGGTCTTACTTTCTTTAACTCCAGGTGTAGGATTATACCTCCGAGTCTATGTAATCTGTGGAAAAAGATAGCCACGCACTTCATCCAGTAACATGATGCTTATCCCGCCAGCATCGGCGCAACAACAGCTTTGATTTGCTCTACAGTATAGGCACTACCTCATCGTTCAATCAACTATATTCTTCACAGCTTAGGCATATTGCTGTGTTACCTACCACTTACTGCGTAGATTCGGCCATATAGTTTTTTGCATCCTTCAAAAAGCTAACTGTAATCATTACTATAACAACACCAATCGGGAATGCTGCCACGATGCTTACCGATTGCAGGTTGTTCATGGAACTTTCGGCAAACAGCAATGCAATGGGCAACAGAATCAGCAGGATGCACCACATCAGCTGGATGCCCTTATTGGGCTGTTCATCATCCTTGAGGGTGTGGTAGCTGTAGCAGGATGCCGTCAGTGCGATAGAGTCGAAGGACGTTGCATAGAAAGCAATCATCGTAATCAGAACAGCCACCATAACGACCGGTGCGCCAGGCATAGTCTTGATCATATCCACGATCATACCGTACATATCGCCGCTGTCCAGATACTTGGCGATAAAATCCGCCTTGTCAGTCATCTGCAGTCCCATGGAGTAGTTACCCAGCACAATGAAGCTGGTCAGTGTAGAGCCCACGCCAAACACATAGCCGCCCAGAATCGTCTGGCGTACCGTTCTGCCACGGGAGATGCTGCCAATAAAGAACGGCGCAGCCACACACCAAACCATCCAGTAGGCCCAATAATAAATCGTCCAGTTCTGGGGGAAGTTGGAGGTACGCAGCGGGTCGGTAAAGGTGGAAAGATCGATGAAATTCTGCATCATCCGTCCTAGTGAGGAGAAACCGGTTTCGATAATATACCGGGTCTCACCGCCAAACAGCAACACAAAGGCAAGCAGCCCGAAGAATAGATAGATGCAAACATTGGCCAATTTGCTGATACCCTTGAAGCCATGCAGCAAAGAGTAGGTATACACGGCGCAGGTGATCAACAGGATGATGATATTGATGACTGTGCGACTGACAGCAACATGGAACAGCTCTCCGATGATGGTTGCCATCAGCGGTGTTGCTACGCTGAAAGTAGTGGCTGTACCCGCCAGCAAAGCGAACACCGCCAGCAGGTCAATGATGCGACCTGCCCAGCCATCGGTGTGCTTACCCAGAATCGGGCGGCAGGCTTCCGAGTATTTCTGGCGGGTTCTTTTTCTTACGTGCAGCATAAAGCCGAATGCTACCGCCAGCACCAGATAGAAGCCCCACGGGATAAAGCTCCAATGGAACAAGGGATATACCCCTGCCCAGTCCTGAATGCTGCCCATCTCTGCCAGATGGGGGTCGGTTGCATACAGCACCCATTCCGAAAAAGAGTAAAACAGGATATCCGCAGCAAGACCGCAAGTAAACATCATGGAGCCCCATGCAAAGAAGGAATACTGAGGCTTTTCGTTGGGTTCACCCAGAACAATGTCCCCGTACTTCGAACACGCAATGTACAGTGAAAGGATGAAAATACCCAGTCCAATCACTAGATAATAGGTGCCAAAGGTATCTCCGAAAAAGAACCGGATCTGGCTCAGCACGGCATTGGACTGTTCCGGTGCAAAGAAGAACAGAATGCACAGGGCAATGATAATGGTCAGTGGGAGCAGCGTTATCATCCAATCAATTTTCCCACGCTCTCTATTTTTGTTCATTTATGCTTCCCCCTCGTATTTTTTGTAGCTGGAATCCAGAGCAACCAGTTCACTGAAGTTGTCCACCTCAATAATATCGCCCTGATTCATCGGGCGAATTCCCAGTCGATATTCTTCCGGATAGCAGAACAGTGCCACATCATCCCAGTAAATCTGACGATTCTGCTTCTGTTCAAACTCGATTTCCAGATGGTGCTTCAGTCTTTTTCCGTCCTCTGCTGTCCAGCGAGAAATGCTATATAACTGCCATCCACCCTTGCCGCCTGTGCGGCTGCAGGAGATCACGATGCCATCTTTTACCGTTTGCAGCCATTCGTCCGTTTCCTCGTCCGTCCATACGCTGTTGTAGCCGGAACGCTCAAACTCCGGAGCCAGAATATCCGGGTTATAGATAATTTGATCGCCATCCAAAATAATCGCATTTTCGATGTGATCTCTTGCCACATACAGAGATGCGATGTTGTTGCAGGTATCAAAGTAGGGGTTTTCAATCAGTCGAACATCGGGATACTCTGTCACCAGCGGGGTGAACTGTTCTTTCAGGTAGCCCACCACGATGTATATCTCCGAAATGCCGTTGTTGTGCAGCCCCTCAATTACCGTATCGATCATCCGCTTGCCGTTTACTTTGACCAGCGGCTTCGGCGTTGTCAGCGTGACCGGGTGCATCCGGTTTCCCAGCCCTGCCGCCATAATAATGGCTCTTTCTACTTTAGGCATTTTTCTGTGCCCCACTTTCCCCTGATTTCTTCAGTTCATCCTGAACGATTCTGTAGTAGTCTTTTGCGTAGCGATACTGCCGCAGGGAATACTCGCCAAATTCCACGCCCAGATTCCGCTTATACTCACACCAGTTGCTCCACAGCAGTCCACAGGCAGCGATGTAGCAGTAAATCTTAATCCGTGTCGCATCATCGCAACCGTCTGTAAAATATGCTGCAATCAAGCGATCCACCTGACGCTTATTGTAAAGTGAGTAAATACAGAACATTGCTATATCCACATGAGGGTCCTGCATACCTGCATACTCCCAGTCAATCAGACGAATCTCCTCTTTTCCATTTTTCTGGACAAACAGGAAGTTGTCCGGTACTGCGTCAATATGCGTCAAAATCTTTTTGCCTGCGTGTGCATCAATATAAGGCTTCAAAGACCAGACATTCGCCTTAGTTTTCTCATAGTCCTTGTAAACAGAAGGAGTGCCATCCCACAGCGTTTCGTAGAACTCCATCTGCCCGAAAATATCAAACTCATGCGCAACTTTCAGCTTCATCGCATGGAAATCACGCAGACGGCTCATGCACTTCTTGACATCTTCATAATCGGTGGGGTCGCATACCCGGGCGCCCTCCAGAAACTCTGTAATCTTATAGCCATTCTCCGGGTTAATATAGGCGATATCATCACAGATGTTTTTATCAGCAATGGCATGATATACCGCTGCTTCCTGACGGCGGTTGATAAGCTGGTCTGTGCCCTCTCCTGGAATGCGCATAATGTACTTTTTGTCCTTACAGGTAAACAGGAAGGAACGGTTGGTCATTCCCTTCTTCAGGACTGTGATGTCCGTAACTTCCTCCGGTTTTGCGCACAATGCCTTGCAGATCAAACGAATCGCATCCGTTTTCAGTTGGTTGGAATCGCTGTCGATTTCACGAAGCTGCTCATAGGTATTGATCTCCACAACATCTGTCGAATGCACCACCCGGGCTGCGACGATCATGCGATCCTTATTATAGAGTGCTTCTTCCCAAAACGAACCATCATACTGTGGTTTCTTGCAAAGCTCCCCGATGCGTGCAGACACCGTATCTGCGTTCTCTTTTGTAAGGTAACTGATACCGATCATCGCATTACCACCGACGTTTTCCGGCACAGTTACCAGCTCCATCTTGCGGTTTACGCGGACATTACTTTCGTTTTCCACAAGATCGCTGACCATATACCATGAGTACAGCTCGTGACGGTGAAACGGATTGCGGTCACACCAGATGTCGCAAGGGACGATGTACGCATTCTCCAGATTCTCTTTTACCAATCTGAGGGAGTGCAAATTATTCTTGGTTGCATAGTCCGGATTGACCACCAGTTCTACGCCGTACTCATCCATCAGGTATTCATATTTTTCCTTCATGAAACCTACAACGATATAGATTTCCTGAATCCCCACTTCGTGAAGCTGCTTGATGATTCGTTCAATCAAAGGCTCCCCATTGACTTCCAAAAGGCCCTTGGGCATTTCTGTATTGATGGGAACCATCCGCATACCAAAGCCGGCTGCCAGAATAATCGCTCTTTGGGGCGTGTTTTGTTTAAATACGCTTACAGCCTTTGCCGTTGGCCGAATTGAGTCATCAATATATCCCGATTTAATAAGCCTCTTCAAAGAACGATTAACGACTCCCAAGGAATGGCCAGAGACTTCCGCTAAAATTCTCTGGTTAATAAATGGTTCCAATAGAAGTGCGTTCAGAATATCACTTTCTTGTTTGTTCATATACGTCGCTCCACTTATTTATATGAACATCAGAGCAAAACATAAGGACATTACAGTCCTTACGTTCTATCATACTCTGACGTAGTGATCACACATCCAATAGTATTCATCAGATATAGCCATTCTGCTTAATACTTTCTCCACACCATCTTATTGACCACACCAGTGTAGCTCTGGATAATCTTGACGACCTTATCGGAGACATTCTCGTCCACATAATCCGGAACAGGAATGCCCAGATCACGATTTCTATTCATCTCGACCGCCACATCCACAGCCTGCAGCAGATGGTCAACGTCAATACCGGCAAGGATGAAATCCCCCTTATCCAGTGCTTCCGGGCGCTCGGTGCTGGTACGGATGCACACCGCCGGGAACGGGTGCCCTACGCTGGTGAAGAAGCTACTCTCCTCCGGCAACGTTCCACTATCGGACACCACACAGAAGGCATTCATCTGCAGGCAGTTGTAGTCATGGAAGCCCAAAGGCTCATGCTGGATGACACGCTTGTCCAGCTGGAAGCCACTCTCCTCCAGACGTTTCCGGCTGCGAGGGTGGCAGGAATAGAGAATCGGCATATCATATTTTTCGGCCATTTTATTAATCGCGGTGAACAGCGAGGTGAAGTTTTTCTCGGTGTCGATATTCTCTTCCCGATGGGCAGAAAGCAGAATATATTTACCCTTTTTCAGTCCCAGACGAGCATGGATATCGGATGCTTCGATTTTAGCCAGATTCTGATGTAGAACCTCTGCCATCGGGGAACCCGTCACATAAGTGCGCTCTTTGGGTAGTCCAGTGTCAGCCAGATAGCGGCGGGCGTGCTCGGAGTAGGCCATATTCACATCGGAGATGATGTCCACAATCCGGCGGTTCGTCTCCTCCGGCAGGCACTCGTCCTTGCAGCGGTTGCCGGCCTCCATATGGAAGATGGGAATATGCAGACGCTTTGCACCGATGACACTCAAGCAGCTGTTGGTGTCGCCCAGCACCAGCACAGCGTCCGGCTGGATGGTGACCATCAACTTGTAGCTCTCGGCGATAATGTTGCCCATGGTTTCGCCCAAATCTGCGCCTACAGCATTCATATAGACTTCCGGGTCTGCCAGCTGCAGATCGTGGAAGAACACACCATTCAGGTTATAGTCGTAGTTCTGACCGGTGTGCGCCAAGATGACATCGAAATATTTGCGGGTCTTATTGATGACCGCTGCCAGACGGATGATTTCCGGACGGGTGCCAACAATAATCAGCAGCTTCAGCTTGCCATTATTCTTAAATGATACATTACTGTAATCAACCATTGTTTTTTCTCCTTTTACACCGGCTCGAAGAAGGTGTCCGGGTGGTTGGGGTTAAAAATCTCGTTGCAGGTCATCACCGTCACCAGATTCTCTGTCTCCGACAGGTTGATGATATTGTGAGTCCAGCCGGGAATCATGTGGACAGCCTCGATCTTCTCCCCGGAAACTTCAAACTCCACCGTTTCGCCGGTATTGATGTTTCGCTCCTGAATCAAACCGTGCCCAGCCACCACAATGAACAGCTCCCACTTGGAGTTGTGCCAGTGCTGCCCCTTTGTGATCCCCGGGCGGCTGATGTTGATGCTCACCTGACCGCAGTCAGCAGTGTGTACCAACTCCGTGAAAGAGCCACGGTTGTCCATGTTCATCTTGAGGGCATACTTGAACTTGTCGGTGGGCAAATAGGTCAGATACAGGGAGTACAGCTTCTTGGCAAAGGAGCCATCCGGCATTTTCGGTATCATGAGCGTAGTCGGCTGTGCCTTGAACTCTTGCAGCAAGTCCACGATCTCGCCCAGCGTAACCTTGTGGGTCACGGGAACGCAGCAGTAGCGGCCATCCGCTTGCAGAACTGTCTCCACGCCGTCAAATTCACAGTGCTGCTCCTTGCCTTCCAGCAGGTCGAACATCCCTTCTACCAGATCATCGATGTACAGCAGTTCCAACTCAGTGCTGCGGTCGTTGACGGTGAACGGCTCATCATTGGCGACTGCCCAGCAGAAGGTGCTGACGGCACTGTTGTACTTAGGGCGGCTGTGGCCCATCAGGTTGACAAAGCGGTAGACTGCAACCTTTGCCCCCGTCTCCTGAGCATACTGGAAGAACAGTTCCTCGCCAGCCTTTTTACTGCGGCCGTACTCGCTGTTACCGAAACGACCAGCCAGAGTAGCCTGAATGGAGGAGGACAGCATGATGGTGGCCTTGTTATTATGTTTTTTCAGGCAGTTCAGCAGGTCGGATGCAAAGCCGAAATTACCCTTCATAAAATCCTCGGGGTTTTCCGGACGATTTACACCTGCTAGATTGAACACAAAGTCCGCCTTCTGGCAGTACTCGTCTAGCTCCGCCGGAGTAGAATCCAGATCGTACTCATAGATTTCTTCAATATTCAGTGCCGGGCGAGTTTTATTCTTCCCATCCCGGATGTTTTTCAGGTTGTTGCACAGGGCGGTTCCCACCATGCCCTTGGCACCTGTGACTAGAATGTTCATCCTTTTACCTCTTTAATGTACTGCGGTGCAGTCCGGAATGTCCGCGCCATCCGGCACGGTTGCTTTATTGCAGAT
>OJKP01001967.1_pt1 | contig 10474 bp, 7 predicted proteins | sample 1596521 | NCBI WGS metagenome assembly OJKP01 (sample SAMEA4350130, study PRJEB24818) | metagenome | biome: human; feature: gut; material: faeces | place: Denmark | collected 2013-09
AAGTTCGTCTTCTTTTGCATGACAGAATACGATGTCCTCAAAGGCAGAATTACGATCTACCATATATTCTGGAAGATTCATTATAGTTTGACCGAATCTTCCAGAATAAATATGGCATTCTTTATTTAGAAAATCTGATACAACTGCTATGCCTTCTGTTGCTAATGCATAACCATTTGCACACGCTTTTGCTTGAGCGAGTAATAGTTCCCTGTTATCCGAGGCTTCAAACTCTTGATCTGTCAAAACCGATTTTAGTTCATTTTCTTGCTTCATTCTGAATTGATATCTATTCGCACCATTACGGAGTAGTGCCATTTAAATTTTGTTGCAAAATTACTAATAATAATTGATTTAGATCACAAGTTTCTCTTAAAATATATTAATAGAACATGAACTCGAAATAGAGTTGGTTATCATTAAATGTTGCTTAACCCACTTGAACAACTTATGACAAGCTTTTATATATTTGAAGCCTATCATACAGAGAGAATTGACTATGGAAAATCTGTTTCATTAGTATTTTCGAGGAATTTAATAACATTTTGCGAATGATTTGTCGGATATATCAGAAAAATGAGTTAACTTTGCACTCAAAATATAAATAATATAAAAATAAGGTTCAAACAAAATGGAACAGAAATTATTGATCTACAACACTCTCACTCGTACGAAAGAGAGATTCACTCCGCTCCACGCTCCTAACGTGGGCATGTATGTTTGTGGCCCAACTGTGTATGGCGATCCGCATCTGGGTCATGCGCGTCCTGCCATCACCTTCGATATACTCTTCCGCTATCTCAAGCATCTGGGCTATAAGGTTCGCTACGTTAGAAACATTACCGACGTGGGCCACCTGGAGCACGATGCTGATGAGGGCGATGACAAGATTGAGAAGAAGGCACGCCTGGAGCAGTTGGAGCCAATGGAGATTGCGCAGTACTACACCAACCGCTACCACGATGCCATGGAGGCGCTGAACGTACTCCCTCCTAGCATTGAGCCTCATGCCACAGGCCATATCATCGAACAGGAGCAACTGGTACAGGAAATCCTGGACAATGGCTATGCCTACGAGAGCAACGGCTCTATCTACTTCGATATCGAGAAGTATAACAAGGATCATAAGTACGGTATCCTCTCCGGACGTAACCTGGAGAACGTAATCAACGAGAGCCGCGAACTGGCTGGTATCGGCGAGAAGAAGAACCAGGCTGACTTCGCTCTCTGGAAGAAGGCTTCACCTGAGCACATCATGCGCTGGCCTAGTCCTTGGAGCGATGGTTTCCCAGGATGGCACTGCGAGTGTACTGCAATGGGCAGAAAGTATCTGGGCAGCCACTTCGATATTCACGGTGGCGGCATGGATTTGATTTTCCCTCACCACGAGTGCGAGATTGCGCAGGCTGTAGCTTCTCAGGGCGACCAGATGGTTCGTTACTGGATGCACAACAATATGATTACCATCAATGGTCAGAAGATGGGTAAGAGTCTTGGCAACTTCATCACTTTGGAGCAGTTCTTCACTGGCAATCACGACAGTTTGGAGCAGGCTTATTCGCCAATGACCATCCGTTTCTTCATCCTCTCGGCTCACTATCGCAGCACAGTAGATTTCTCTAACGATGCCTTGAAGGCCAGCCAGAAGGGATTGGAGCGCCTGATGAATGGTTTGAACGACTTGGAGCGTGTGCCTGTGGCTAAGCAGAGCGATGAGCAGGTGAAGAAGTTCGTAAGCGAATTGCGCCAGCGCTGCTACGATGCGATGAACGATGACTTCCAGACTCAGCTTGTCATCAGCTACCTCTTCGAGGCTTGCCACGTAATCAACACAGCCCTCGACCACAAGGCAAACATCTCTGCTGAAGACCTGAAGGAACTTTCAGACACCATGCATCTCTTTACCTTCGACCTGCTCGGCCTGAAGAGCGAGAAGGGGGCCAATAACGATGCCCGCGAAGAGGCTTACGGCAAGGTAGTAGATATGGTTCTCAACCTTCGTGCCAAGGCTAAGGCTGATAAGGACTGGGCTACCAGCGACCAGATTCGCGATGCTCTGGCTGAAGCCGGATTCGAGGTAAAGGACACCAAGGATGGTGTTACCTGGAAACTAAATAAATAAAAATACTCATAAAGAAGATATGCCTATCTCATAGTTTTTATGGGATAAGTCGTATCTTCTTTTGCTTTTATAATGACTTTTAACGCAATACAAATTATGAAATTGTCTATAAGAATTTTAGTTAAATTGTCACTTATAGTTATTGTCCTTTTGGGTAGTTTCTCGATGGCCCAAGCCCAAAAGCAGAAGAAAATCTACAATCGCCCACATTGTAAAATATTCCTAAAGAATGGCAAGGTTGTAGATTCCTATTTGATGGCAGGGCATAACTTGATTCATCGTACAGATTCTGCCATCAAGTTATCGAATAATCCGAATGCCTTTTTCCCAAAAACAGAGAAATATTATAATGAGGAAGTTGACAGCATGCTAGAGTGGAATGACCGCAATCCTGAATACATACTCCATTATGTGCCAGTTAAGATTCGTTATTCTTATACAGAAGATTCTACTGCGGTAGATTCTTTAAGTTATCCTGTTTTGGCCATGCGTTTTTATAAGGGCAAGAATGTGGAAGGATTCATGATATGGGATATGTTGAACGGCTTCCGTTATCTCTATAAGACTACAGAGATGAATGTGGCCCATGCCTATATTGGAGAGAAGCATCGCCTCACCGAGAGTCGCAAACAGACGATGGCAGAAGAGTTTAAAAAATATCCAAGGTTTGTGAACTTCATCAATAGCCAGAAGGTAAATTCTTTCAAAGATAACCCACCCTATATCTTGAACCAATTAGATGTTATTATAGAGGAAGCCAAGCATTAGCGTGCTTGGCTTACCGGTTCTTTATTCTCTTGCTCGTAATAGTGGGCATAATTGGCGAACGGCTCTGTCGTTACCTCGTCGCTCGATGCCGTATAGGTATTTCCGTATGGATCGGATGCCTTGATGATGATTCTGGCATTCGGATTCCTTGGAGTATAATAATATAGGTGGTTCATGATGAGATAACCATTCCCCTTACTCACGAAACGATAGGATACACTCTCGCTGTATTTATGATGATAGCCGGCGGCAAAGGCATCCTGACCCTTGCTGCTGATGCGGCGCATCAGATATTCCTTGCCATCCTCTATGGCTACCACGCGCCAGTGACTGGTGGCATTGAAGACATTAGCTACCAGGATATTCCTGTTGGTTGCCAACTGCCAGTCCTTGGCATATTTCTCGCCGTTGAAATCTGTCTGCGCACGGAACAAGGTCATCTGCTTGCTCTTGTCCCAGAAAGTTCCCTTGTAATAGCAGTTGCTGATACTGGTACCCACAAAACTATAGACATAATATCCGTTCGGTGTGCCGCAGATGTTGATGTTCGACTGCCAGATATTGCCACAGGCTGCAGCATGACAATGCTCCATCACATCCTCGCCCTCATAATTGATCTCGTGGTTGCAGGCAAAATGAGTATGTCCGCAGAAGAGTTCATAGCCTCCCTTAAACTGCTTCAGCAGAGAGAGTAGGAGAAAGAGGCGGGAAGAGGAATAATGCCCCTCCTCATTGGCATTGGTCAGCGGCTTCGCCTTGCTGAAAGGCGCATTGCCGAAGGTAAAAGGAATGTGATAGCAGAGTACCACTTTCTTATCCTTGGGTGTAAGAGCCAGATTCTGCTTCAGCCAGCTCACCTGGCGCTCACGCAATTCTCCAGGAGAATAATAGGACATGCCGCGATGGAAGAAGCAGTTGTTGATGCAGACATAATGCACATCGCCACGGTCGAAGGAAAAATCGGTAGGACCGAAATTTTCTTCCCATTTCCTGCGGTAGAGCGCCTTCCCATCCTGGTCGTGATTGCCGATGACGGAGAAGAGACGCATCTCTGAAGAGCCCAATGCCTGGCGTATCTGACGCTCCAGTTTGGCATTATAGCCGCCATAATACTGTACATCATCACCCATGCTCAATCCATATACGGGAGTTCCGGCAGGAAGACTCTTGATGGTTTGCTTGATGTCTGCCATCGTCTGGGTTGTGAATCTTTCTACATCGCTTTTCTTGATAGGATTATCATCCGGAGAAGTATAGTAAGGGCTGTAGGCATTGGTAACCTGCGGGTCGCCGATGACTATCATCTTGTAATGTGTCTCCTTGCCATTTGGCAATCGCTTCAACGTAAAATTATAAACTTTCTTCTTCTTGGATGCAGTTTGGTAGAAATAAGCCGTTCGATCGGTTTTAGAATGGGTAGGAACTTCGCAATCTGCTGGTACTGAATAGTATATGAATCTAGCCAGGCTATCTCTCTTCATCTTGTATCGTCCCAGCGAATCGGTTTTTACGCATTTATATCCGTCACTCACGATGACATCAGCCACGCCTTTTCCCTCTGTATCCCGCAAAGTACCGGAGATGTTAAAATCCATCTTCTTGACAGTTTTTTTCTTCTTTACGGTATCTGCCACCTGTGGTTTAAGATGGAGTACTGGTGGAGTTTTAACCAGGTTCTGTATCTGTTTCTTGGGGTAGAACAGGTGCAGGGTGATGCCTATTGCTACGAGTACGCAGCAAACAATCGACAGGACCCCTATGTATAATTGTTTCTTTTTCATGCCCACAAAGGTACGGTTTTATCATGGTGATACAAAGAAAAAACATTAAAAATAGATTAAATCCTTTGCTATCTGCCCGTTTTTTCTTATTTTTGCATTTATATTAAAGGATTTGCCGGTAGGATGGATTTCAACCGGAAATGAAGAGAATAAGAAATAAAAACTAAGATAATGGCAAACGACAATAAAGGGCTTACACCGATGATGCGACAATTCTTCGAGATGAAAGCAAAGCATCCCGAGGCATTGCTGCTTTTCCGCTGTGGCGACTTCTACGAAACTTACTGCGAAGATGCGATAGAGGCTTCCCGAATACTTGGCATCACCTTGACCCGACGTAACAACGGTGGTTCGGCTGGTGGAGCAGAGATGGCTGGATTCCCTCATCATGCTCTCGATACTTATCTGCCTAAATTGGTGCGTGCAGGTAAGCGTGTGGCTGTATGCGACCAGCTGGAAGACCCGAAGAAGAAACGACTGGAAATAAAGGGTAAGAAGGGACTGAGCCAGATGGACAAGATGGTGAAGCGCGGTATTACCGAGCTCGTCACTCCGGGTGTGGCGATGGGAGATAACGTGCTGAACTACAAGGAGAACAACTTCCTGGCTGCCGTCCATTTCGGTAAAACCGCCTGCGGTGTAAGCTTCCTGGATATCTCGACCGGAGAGTTCCTGACCGGCGAAGGTACCTACGACTATGTAGAAAAACTGATGGGCAACTTCATGCCGAAAGAGGTGCTCTATGACCGTACCCGAAAGAATGACTTCGAGAAATATTTCGGCAGCAAATACTGTACCTTCGAACTGGATGACTGGGTTTTCACCGAACAGACAGCCCTGCAGAAACTCCTGGGACATTTCAAGACAAAATCTCTGAAAGGTTTCGGTGTAGAGCATCTCAAGAACGGCGTGATAGCCAGTGGTGCCATCATGCAGTATCTCGAGATTACCCAGCATACACAGATTAATCATATCACCGCCCTTTCACGTATCGAAGAAGATAAGTTCGTGCGTATGGATAGGTTTACTATCCGCAGTCTGGAGCTGGTTGCCCCTATGCAGGAAGACGGTTCTTCTCTCCTGAATGTCATTGACCGTACGGTAACGGCGATGGGCGGACGTATGCTCAGACGCTGGCTGGTCTTCCCATTGAAGGACGTTAAACCAATCAACGAGCGTCTCGACATCGTGGAATATTTCTTCAAGGAACCGGAATTCCGTCAGCTTCTCGATGACCAGCTGCATCGCATCAGTGACCTGGAGCGTATCATTTCCAAAGTAGCCGTGGGTAGAGTTTCGCCACGCGAAGTGGTTCAGCTGAAGAATGCACTCGAAGCCATCCAGCCTATCAAGGTGGCTTGTCAGCATGCCAAAAATGAAGCCTTGAAACGGGTAGGGGAGCAGCTGAATGTCTGCGAGACCTTGAAGGATCGTATCGCCAGAGAGATTCAGCCCGATCCGCCACAGCTTGTCAATAAGGGTGATGTGATTGCCGATGGTTTCAATGCCGAACTCGATGACCTTCGTGCCATCAGCCGTCATGGCAAGGATTATCTGCTCAAGATACAGGAGCGGGAAATAGAGAAGACGGGCATCACCAGCTTGAAGGTAGGTTATAATAACGTTTTCGGATATTATCTGGAGGTGAGAAATACCTTTAAGGATAAGGTGCCTGAGGAGTGGATTCGCAAGCAGACGCTGGCTCAGGCAGAGCGATATATTACCCAGGAACTGAAGGAATATGAGGAAAAAATTCTCGGTGCTGATGAAAAGATACTGGTATTAGAGGCACAGCTCTTCAACGAATTGATTGTTGCCATGCAGGAATATATTCCTCAGATTCAGATCAATGCCAACCTCATCGCCCGTATGGATTGTCTTTTGTCCTTCGCCAAGACATCGGATGAAAACCGCTATGTGCGTCCTGTTATCGACGATTCTGAGATTCTCGACATCAAGCAGGGTCGTCATCCGGTGATAGAAACCCAGTTGCCTTTGGGCGAACGCTATGTTCCGAACGATGTGTTGCTGGATACAGAGAAGCAGCAGGTGATGATGATTACCGGTCCTAATATGGCAGGTAAATCGGCGCTTTTGCGTCAGACGGCTCTTATAGTCTTGCTGGCTCAGGTAGGATGCTTTGTTCCGGCAGAAAGTGCGAGGGTAGGACTGGTTGACAAGATATTTACGAGAGTAGGAGCCAGCGACAATATCTCTCTGGGTGAATCAACCTTTATGGTAGAGATGACCGAGGCAGCTAATATATTAAATAATGTATCGCCGCGTTCATTGGTTCTCTTTGATGAGTTGGGAAGAGGAACTTCCACCTATGATGGTATTTCCATAGCCTGGGCTATCGTGGAGTATCTGCATGAACATAAGAGGGCACAGGCACGTACGCTCTTTGCCACTCACTATCATGAGCTCAACGAGATGGAGAAGATTTTCCCTCGCATCAAGAACTTCAATGTGAGTGTAAAGGAAGTGAACGGCAAGGTTATCTTCCTGCGTAAGTTGGAGCCGGGAGGCAGTGAGCATTCTTTCGGTATTCATGTGGCAGAGATTGCTGGAATGCCTCGCAGCATCGTAAACCGTGCCAATGTGATTCTCAAGCAGTTGGAGGAGGATAATGCGGGTGTTGGTGGTGCCGGCAAGCCTAATGTGCAGCGCATTGATGAGCCTAAGGAGGGTGTACAGCTCAGTTTCTTCCAGCTCGATGATCCTGTGTTGACGCAGATACGTGATGAAATCCTCGGTTTGGATGTCAACAATCTTACCCCGGTAGAGGCATTGAACAAGCTCAACGACATCAAGAAAATCCTGCTGGGCCGATAAGGTCTTCATAGATGACCGGCTTCCGGCACTAGAGGCTGGTCATTAAGGTCAAGGTCATTAAGGGTCATTAAGGTTTTTGGAAACACAAAGTATCTATCGAATGTGAATACGAAAGTTCTTAATGACCCTTAATGACCTTGACCTTAATGACCTGATTAACCATTAGTGTAGGCTAATAATCACAAAAAGTTACCCTAAGGTAAGTTACCTTTGGGTAATTTTTTGTATATTTGCAGGTGGTAAGAATTAAATAAAGCAGGTAAAACGAATTTAATTAGAAGAATATGACAAAAATAACTAAATATACAATACTGATTTTTTTAGTAGCTTTACAAGTTGTCTATTTAATAGAAATAATAGAAAGGGTTATTTTAAATAAATGGAGTGATATATTCTTTCCATGTATTTTTTCTTTATTTATTTGGAATGCTATCTATATATTTTACAGAAAGGCAAAATAATAAAAGGCCGCTAGTTACCAATACTAATAAAAGTTAAAAGTGCGTTCCTTTAGTTTACTCAATGGTAAGAGTTGCGTATTTTAATAAGAATAAGTATGTAGGAAACATATATAAGAAATATACAATGGAAAAGAAAATGATAAAACAAATGATGATGGCGTTGCTTTTGGCGATGATGCCTTTTGCAGCAAGCGCACAGGAATTTTCAATAGAAGGTTCATGGGCTAATGAACCAGCAAAATTGGGTAAAAACAAAACATTAGACACAAGTGTTATGGAATGCATCTATAACTATCGTATTATAGACCATAGCATTGGAGATATGAGAGAGTATTATGCTATATTGGAAATAGGAGATACTGTTTCTAAATTTGAGAGTTATGGTTCTTATAGGCTAGATTCTGTTCTTGTTGGAAAACAACAGATGACTAACGGAGAGTTTTTGAAAACCTATAATATGTATAGACCAGACTTTAAAGAATTCTTGTTAGAAAATGCAAATACAAAACGACTGTCTTATTATGGTAAGGTATCTATAGATAGTTATACTTATCAAGAGGATATACCTCAAATTGATTGGGTATTGTCTGATAGTACAAAGATGATTTGTGGATATTTATGCCATCAAGCAACAGCTACTTTCCGTGGTCGCAATTGGGTTGCTTGGTACTGCGATATACCTAAAAGCGTAGGACCTTGGAAGCTAAATGGATTGCCAGGGTTAATCCTTGCGGCACAAACAGAAGATAAAGAGCATACTTTTACAGCTGTTTCTGTTCGAAAATCAAGTTCACCTATAACAATTCCAGATAAAGAGTACTTCAAGACTACTCGTGAGCGCTTTAATAAAGCTTTGGCTGATAATAAGGCTAATCCCACAAAGTCTTGGAAAAATTCTCCATTGGCTCCAAAGGATATGAATGGAAAGCCGATGCCAATACCAAAGAGAAAGCTATTCTATAGCCCATTGGAAAAGGAATAATATAAGAAAACAATATGAGTCTTACAAAGCATATTGGGATGGTTGTCCTTGCGTTGCTAATAGCCTTGCCTCTCTCTGCCCAAACCACCCTTTCGGGAATGGTAAGGGACGAGTCGGGAAAGGCTCTTGGCAATGTAATGGTCAGAGCCTACAATCAACATAAGAAGTTGAAGCGTTACGCACAGACGAATCGACAAGGTGAATTCCATCTTGCCACCGCCCATGATTTCATCGCCAGCATCACCTTGCACGATGAGGCTATCCAAGCAGGTACGGGAGAGTAATTATAGATATATGTATCATCTCCGTCCTATTGGATACACATTAAGTTTAAAGTATAATTTCTAATAAAGGATGATGACAGCCTTCCTGGTCTTCATCCTTTTGCTGTATAGAAAGCTACTTTCAAAAACACTCTTCACTCTTCACGTTTATGGTGTAAGCTATTGTGTGTGAGGCGTTTATGGTGGTGAAGAGTTGCGGTTGACTCTTCACAACTCTTCACCACTCTTCACCCTCATCATTTTTTAGGAAAACGCATTATTTAAGCAATGGTTTGGTCTTCTATTATGACCAGCTCCAGTCATCAATGATGGCTGAGCTTCGTGATAAGGTGAAGAGTTGTGAAGAGTTGTGAAGAGTGAGCAACCACTCTTCACCTCTCGCAACCCCAGTGTTTATCGGGGTTTCAGGCGAATCTGTGAAGAGTGAAGAGTAAAAACGAGAGTAGGGTTTTTACAAGCAAAAACTACCTTTCCAACAGCCAGAATGCTTCGGGCAAATGGAAGTGGTAGACAGGTTGAAATCTTTCTCCCGACGTATCATTTTGTGCCTGGCAATGGCAAAAAGTTGCCCCAGTAGAGGGCAATATCGTGCCATAGTCAGGCAATAAGTGGAATAAGCCTCTTTTCGACCCCAATAAGACTATCATAACAGCCAGTCAGAGGCTTAATGACAGTCCGTAAGTAACATTATTTCTCTTCCAAAGCTTTGGTTTTCTTATAGCTTCGGGCAATGCTCCATACACCGGCGATGATGAGCGGAATACTCAATATCTGTCCCATATCCATAGGCAGACCTGCCTCGAATGCCACCTGAATCTCCTTCGTATATTCGATGAAGAAGCGGAAGGTGAAGATAAGGGTAAGGCAAAGACCGAAATAGAAACCGGTTCCAACGCTCTTAGGACCTCTCTTCTTATAGATGAAGAGGATGATGAGGAAGAAGCAGAAATAAGCCAATGCCTCATAGAGCTGACCTGGATGGCGTGGATACTGGTCTTCGCGAACGAAGATAAACGCCCAAGGCACATCGGTAACCTTGCCGATAATCTCTGAATTCATCAGATTGCCCAAACGGATGAAAGTGGCTGTAATGCCTGAGCAGATACCCATATTATCGAGCACTACCCAGCCGCTCACCTTCATGTTGCGGCAATAGAGCCAGATGCCGACGAACATGCCGAATACGCCTCCGTGGCTCGCCAGTCCCTCATAACCCGTAAACTTCCAACTGCCGTCTGGCA
>OJKP01001969.1_pt1 | contig 10460 bp, 10 predicted proteins | sample 1596521 | NCBI WGS metagenome assembly OJKP01 (sample SAMEA4350130, study PRJEB24818) | metagenome | biome: human; feature: gut; material: faeces | place: Denmark | collected 2013-09
ATATGGTAGTAAACGGTGTAGAAGTAGGTGGTGGCTCTATCCGTATCCATGACTCAGAGTTGCAGGCTAAGATGTTCGAAATCTTGGGCTTCACTCCAGAAAAGGCGGCAGAACAGTTCGGTTTCTTGATGAACGCCTTTAAGTTCGGTGCGCCTCCTCACGGTGGTTTGGCTTACGGTCTCGACCGTTGGGTGTCACTGTTTGCAGGTCTTGATTCAATTCGTGACTGTATCGCATTCCCGAAAAATAACTCTGGACGCGATGTTATGCTCGACGCTCCTGGTTTCCTCGATCAGAAGCAGCTGGATGAATTGAATCTGAAACTCGACATAAAAGACAAAGAATAACAATTAATATTGTTCTAAACTAAAACAGAAAGGCACGGGCTTGATATCGAACCCGTGCCTCTGTTTGCTTGATAATAGTATAATCCAACTTATTCCTACTAAATGAAAGAATCTGTACGTATAGCACGCTTTGCAACCATAGGCACGCTGAATGCCATAATTACAGCTTTAGTGATATGGCTGATGATGTGTTTTGCTGGAGAGCATTACACCATTGCCAATGTCGTAGCATACGTGGTAGCTCAGATTAATAACTTTATATGGAGTAAATATTGGATATTCCCTCTACATCCCACCATAGAAAAGAAGAATAATCTATGGCGCCAGATATTATATTTCTCCGGCGCTTTTGCTGTTGCATATATCGCTCAATTCTTGTTCTTGATATTACTTGTCGAGGCATTCGATTGCAATGAATACCTTGCTCAGTTCCTTGGATTATTCGTGTATGGTGCCATTAATTTCCTAGCAAATCGTCATATTACTTTCCGTTGATTTACAAATGCTTGTTGGCTTATTGTTAATGTATAACTATAAGTCTTTCAATGCCTCATTGGTAATTATTCCGCTGTTGATTTTATCGAAATAGCGTAACTCTACATAGCAGTCGTTGAAACTTCTGTGGGCTATTGATAAATTGATAGTGCCTTTAGTAGATTTAAAGGTACTATTGTATTTGCATTCGTCTAATGATACTTGGGTCATTCTTGATCCATCATCGTTTAAAGTGTTATCATGAAATTTTTCCGTGCAGGCTGACGGTTTTCCGTATTTTTTCGTAAGCAGCTTTTTAAGCACATAGTAATCGCCTGAGAGCTTTCCCCAGGTTTCTCTCTGTGGAAACCATACTGTGATATGACTTACTAAATCCTTTTGGTCTAATGTGGATACGGTAACGGTACAACCTTTATATCCGGCGAAATCACCTGTAAGCATAGCGGCTCCACCTTTATCTCCATCGTGATAAAAGCCTGCCTTTTCCATTCGGCGTACAAAATTCTTCAAAGTACCGTCTATTGGTACTCCTTTAAACGTAAGGTGGTTTCCGTTTACATTAGTGTCTTCTTTCTCTAATTGTGTTTCATCTACTTCAGTTTCTACGGTTTCTACGTTCTCTTCTGTACTCGAAGATTGATGCTTAAGAATGAAAATGTACATGAAAGCACAAATACAAGCTGCGATAAAAATCAGTTTTTTCATAGACTCAGTTTAAATGTTTATCGCAAATATAGTAAATAAGCATAAGTAAACACTATTGTCTGGTATGTTTTATTTTATGAAACAATCGTGGTAAATATTAGGTAAACGCTGATTCGTTTGCGGCGGTAACCGGAAAAGTTTTTCATAACTAAAAATTAATTAAATTAATTATTTCTTTTATCGGTTTTAAAATCAACGAAATAACCCTCGAATAGGGCAGAAGACGCATTGAAGGGCATAAATAAAAACTCTGATAAAGTTTGCACAGTTCAAAAATACCCTCTATATTTGCACCGCGTTTGAGAAAAACGCTGTCAGCTGAAGACTTGGAAGTTTGGGTGAGTGGCTGAAACCAGCAGTTTGCTAAACTGCCGTACGGGTAACCGTACCGGGGGTTCGAATCCCCCAGCTTCCGCGCTTCATAACGTAAAGACATGGCGCTTTCGTCTAGTGGCCTAGGACGCGGCCCTCTCACGGCTGAAACACGGGTTCGATTCCCGTATGCGCTACGAATGAAAACATAATTCAGCATTCCGGAAGTTTGGGTGAGTGGCTGAAACCAGCAGTTTGCTAAACTGCCGTACGGGTAACCGTACCGGGGGTTCGAATCCCCCAGCTTCCGCACTTCGTAGCAAAGGCATGGCGCTTTCGTCTAGTGGCCTAGGACGCGGCCCTCTCACGGCTGAAACACGGGTTCGATTCCCGTATGCGCTACGAATAAAAAACATAATTCAGCATTCCGGAAGTTTGGGTGAGTGGCTGAAACCAGCAGTTTGCTAAACTGCCGTACGGGTAACCGTACCGGGGGTTCGAATCCCCCAGCTTCCGCACTTTAAAAGCTTGTTCTATTCAGTTAGAGCAGGCTTTTTTCTGTATCTTCTTTTTGATTTGTAGTGCATTGTTTCGATATTTAAAATCTGGCTATTTAGGGCATATACACCCATTTATTCGGGGTTAAACACCTATATCAAACCAAAATTTGCTATAAAATTGCTTTCTACACATTGCAAAACCGCCGCAATCGGGTTGTGGCTCTTGTATTGGTTCTTATTTAAAGAATTATTTCCATAATAACCTCCGTTTTTGTTGTGGCAAACCGTTTTTTTCCTTTAATTTTGCAACAAAATTTAAAACCATTATTTTAAAACCCGATATGGCTAATTTAATTAAATTGCGTAAAGGTCTTGACATAAACCTGAAAGGTAAGGCTGCGGAAGAAGTAATGAGTGTGAAGTCACCAGGATGCTATGCATTGGTACCCGATGATTTTACAGGAGTTACTCCGAAGGTAGTCGTGAAAGAACAGGAACATGTGATGGCCGGAGGACCCTTGTTTATTGACAAGAATCATCCAGAAGTTAAGTTCGTTTCGCCGGTAAGTGGCGTAGTGACTAGTGTGGAACGCGGTGCCCGTCGTAAGGTGATGTGCATTACCGTAAAAGCAGACGCTCAGCAGGAATATCAGGATTTCGGTAAGAAAAACGTTGCCGGAATGGATGCTGCGGCTGTGAAGGCTTTGTTGCTCGAAGCAGGTATGTTTGCTTTCATCAAGCAACGTCCGTATGACGTGGTAGCAGATCCTACAGTTGCTCCGAGAGCAATCTTTATCTCTGCTTTCGACACTAACCCATTGGCACCAAATTTTGAATTTGCTTTGAAAGGAGAAGAAGCAAACTTCCAAGCTGGTCTTGATGTTTTGGCTAAGATTGCCAAAACTTATCTGAGCATTAGTGTTAAACAGACATCTGCAGCTTTGACTCAGGCTAAGAATGTTACGGTAACCGTATTCGACGGACCTAACCCTGCAGGAAACGTAGGTGTACAGATCAACCACATCGCTCCGGTAAACAAGGGCGAAACTGTTTGGACTATAGATGCACAGGCAGTTATCTTCATCGGTCGTTTGCTTAGCACCGGCAAGGTTGACTTGACTCGCACAGTTGCCGTTACAGGTTCTGAAGTTAAGAAAGCAGCTTACTGCAAACTGAAAGTAGGTGAGTCTTTGGCAGGAGTTTTCGAAGGAAACGTAAACACTGGTAAAGCATTGCGCTATATAAGCGGTAACGTGCTGACAGGAAAGCAGGTTGCAGCCGACGGTTATCTGGGTGCATTCCACAGCCAAGTAACTGTTATTCCCGAAGGTAGCGACGTTCATGAAATGTTGGGATGGATTATGCCTCGTACTAACGATTTCAGCGTAAACCACTCATATTTCAGCTGGTTGATGGGCAAGAAGAAAGAATATGTACTCGATGCTCGTATCAAGGGTGGAGAACGCCACATGATCATGTCTAACGAATACGACAATGTACTCCCGATGGATATTCTGCCAGAATACCTCATCAAGGCTATCATCGCAGGCGATATCGACCGCATGGAAGAATTGGGTATCTATGAAGTAGCTCCCGAAGACTTTGCACTTTGCGAGTTCGTTTGCTCTTCTAAGATGGAATTGCAGCGCATAGTTCGCGAAGGCTTAGATATGCTTCGCCGTGAAATGTGCTAATACTAACATAAGAATTTATTAATTAAATGAACGCATTAAGAAATTATCTCGACAAGATAAAGCCGAACTTTGAAGAGGGAGGCAAGCTGCATGCTTTTCGTTCTGTATTCGACGGATTTGAAACATTCTTGTTCGTTCCGAATACTACATCGAAGACAGGCACGCATATCCACGATGCTATTGATAGCAAACGTATCATGTCGTTCGTGGTTATAGCATTGATACCGGCTTTGTTGTTCGGTATGTATAATGTAGGTTACCAGCACTTCACTCACACTGGTGCAGAAGGTAGCTTCATTGAAATGTTTATCTATGGCTTCTTGGCCGTATTGCCTAAGATCATCGTATCATACGTAGTAGGTCTTGGTATCGAATTCGTAGTAGCACAGTGGAAGGGCGAAGAAATTCAGGAAGGTTACCTGGTTTCTGGTATGCTTATCCCGATGATTGTGCCTGTAGACTGTCCGTTGTGGATGTTGGCTGTAGCCGTAGCATTCTCTGTAATCTTCGCTAAAGAAGTATTCGGCGGTACAGGTATGAATATCTTCAACCCTGCATTGATTACTCGTGCATTCTTGTTCTTCGCTTATCCTACTAAGATGTCGGGTGATGCCGTATGGGTATCTGGCGACAGCATTTTTGGACTGGGTAAATCTGTTGATGGTTTGACTGCCGCTACTGCTTTGGGTCAGGCTTCTACTGCTACCGATGCAATGGCATATCCTCAGTTCTCATTTGATATGGTTACAGGTCTTATCCCGGGTTCTATCGGTGAAACTAGTGTAATCGCTATCGCAATTGGTGCTGTAATCCTTTTGTGGACAGGCGTTGCAAGCTGGAAGACCATGTTGTCTGTATTTGTAGGTGGAGCATTCATGGGATGGGTGTTCAACACTATTGGTCCTGATACAGCAATGGCACACATGCCTTGGTATGAACACTTGTGCTTGGGCGGTTTCTGCTTCGGAGCTGTGTTTATGGCTACAGACCCTGTTACTTCTTCACGTACAGAAAACGGTAAGTTCATTTACGGCTTCCTCATCGGAGCTATGGCGATTATCATCCGCGTGTTGAACCCAGGTTACCCAGAAGGTATGATGTTAGCTATCTTGCTGATGAACATCTTCGCACCGTTGATTGACTATGTAATCGTTCAGAAAAATATTTCACGTCGTGCAAGCCGTGCTATGTCTAACAAATAAAAACCGAAAACAATGAATACCAATAGTAATTCTTATACTATCATTTATGCTTCGGTAATGGTTGTTATCGTAGCATTCCTCTTGGCGTTCGTAAACTCTTCATTGCGCGAAATTCAGGGCAAGAACGTAGAACTCGACACCAAGAAACAAATCCTCTCTTCTCTGGGCATTAAGAATGTACAGGATGCCGAAGCCGAATTTGCGAAAGTAGTTACTTCTGACGAAATCGTAAACGAAGACGGTACAACTTCTACTTACGAAGGTGCATTCGTTACAGCATACGAAAAAGAAGCTAAGGAAAACGGACGAGTACACGTATTCGTTTGCAATATCGACGGACAGACCAAATACGTAGTTCCTGTTTACGGAGCCGGACTTTGGGGCGCTATCTGGGGATATGTTGCATTGAACGAAGACAAGAATACCGTGTTCGGTACATACTTCTCTCACGCTTCAGAAACTCCGGGTCTTGGTGCTGAAATCGCAACAGACCATTTCCAGAAAGAGTTCGAAGGAAAACATGTGATGGACGGTGAAACCGTAGCGTTGGGTGTCGAGAAGAACGGAAAGGTAGAGAATGCCGAATTCCAGGTAGATGGTATCTCTGGTGGTACTATTACTTCGAAAGGTGTTGACGCTATGCTGAAAGCATGTATGGCTAACTACACTAAGTTTTTCACTACTAAATAATATAAGGAGGAGATTATAACATGGGAAATTTATTTTCATCTAAAAACAAAGAAGTATTTTCTGCTCCGATTAGTATGAACAACCCTGTAACCGTACAGGTGTTGGGTATCTGCTCGGCGTTGGCTGTAACTTCAAAATTAGAACCGGCTATCGTAATGGGTCTTTCTGTAACAATCATTACCGCTTTTGCTAACGTAGTGATTTCTCTTATCCGTAAGACTATTCCTAACCGTATCCGTATCATCGTTCAGTTGGTAGTAGTAGCCGCTTTGGTAACTATCGTGAGCGAACTCTTGAAAGCATTTGCCTATGACGTAAGCGTACAGCTTTCTGTATACGTAGGTCTTATCATTACAAACTGTATCCTGATGGGTCGTCTTGAAGCATTCGCTATGGCAAACGGTCCTTGGGAATCATGCCTCGACGGTATTGGTAACGGTTTGGGATATGCTAAAGTATTGGTTATCGTTGCATTCTTCCGCGAACTCTTAGGTTCAGGAACATTGTTCGGTTTCAATATCTTGAACTACGATGCCATCAAGAGCATAGGTTATGTAAACAACGGTTTGATGTTGATGCCGCCGATGGCTTTGATCATCGTAGCATGCCTTATCTGGTATCAGCGTGCAAAACACAAAGAACTGCAAGAAAAAGAATAAAAATTAGAAAGAAATTATGGAACACTTTTTGAGTTTATTAGTCCGTTCTATTTTTGTGGACAATATGATTTTTGCGTTCTTCTTGGGTATGTGTTCATATCTGGCCGTATCAAAGAACGTAAAAACCGCCCTCGGACTGGGTATTGCGGTAACTTTCGTGTTGGTAGTTACGCTGCCGGTCAACTATCTGCTGCAGACTAAAGTGTTGGCTGCCGATGGTATCTTGGGCGTAGATTTGAGCTTCTTGAGCTTTATCCTTTTCATCGCTGTCATCGCAGCCATCGTACAGTTGGTAGAAATGATAGTAGAACGCTTCAGCCCGTCGTTGTATGCGTCATTGGGTATCTTCCTTCCGTTGATCGCTGTAAACTGTGCCATCATGGGTGCATCTCTGTTTATGCAGCAGCGCATCACACTCGGCCCGAGCGATCCGAAGTTTATCGGTGACATCTGGGATGCTCTTTCTTATGCATTGGGCTCAGGTATCGGTTGGTTGCTCGCTATCGTAGGTTTGGCTGCTATCCGTGAAAAGATGGCTTACTCTGATGTACCTGCTCCGTTGAGAGGTTTGGGCATCACTTTCATCACCGTAGGCTTGATGGCTATGGCATTTATGTGCTTCTCAGGATTGAACATTTAATAGGAGGAATAAAACAATGGATATGAATTTTATATTGGCAAGCATTGGAGTATTCCTCGTGACTATTCTTGTGCTGGTTATAATCCTGTTGGTAGCTAAGAAATTCTTGGTTCCATCAGGAAAAGTCAAATTGACTGTTAATGGAGAAAATACACTCGAAGTTGAATCGGGTTCTACATTACTCAACACATTGGCGGTAAATAATGTATTCTTGCCTTCAGCTTGTGGTGGTAAGGGTTCTTGCGGTCAGTGTAAGTGTCAGGTAGTAGAAGGTGGAGGTGAAATCCTTCCTTCAGAAGTTAGCCACTTTAGCCGTAAGCAGCAGAAAGACCACTGGCGTCTGGGCTGTCAGGTAAAGGTAAAGGGCGACATGGAAATCAAGGTGCCAGAATCTGTAATGGGTGTAAGAGAGTACGAATGTACAGTTATCTCAAACAAGAACGTGGCTACCTTTATCAAAGAGTTCAAGGTGCAGTTGCCTAAGGGTGCTCACATGGACTTCTTGCCGGGTTCTTACGCTCAGATCAAGATTCCTGCATTCACTATGGATTATGACAAGGATATCGATAAGAGCTTGATTGGCGACGCATACTTACCAGCATGGCAGAAGTTCGGATTGTTCTCATTGAAATGTGTCAATCCGGAACCTACTATCCGTGCTTACTCTATGGCTAACTACCCTGCAGAAGGCGACGTATTTATGTTGACAGTACGTATCGCAACTCCGCCGTTTAAGCCAGACCGTAGCGGATTTATGGATGTTAATCCGGGTATCGCTTCTTCTTACATCTTCACCCTTAAACCGGGCGATAAGGTAATGATGAGTGGTCCTTACGGAGACTTCCACCCGCACTTCGATTCTAAGAAGGAAATGATTTGGGTAGGTGGTGGTGCCGGTATGGCTCCGTTGCGTGCACAGATTATGCACATGACTCGTACTTTGAATTGTCGCGATCGAGAAATGCATTACTTCTACGGTGCACGTGCATTGAACGAAGTATTCTACTTGCAAGACTTCTTGCAGCTGGAAAAAGACTTCCCGAACTTCCACTTCCATTTGGCTTTGGACCGTCCAGACCCAGCAGCAGATGCAGCGGGCGTGAAGTACACAGCAGGTTTCGTTCACAATGTAATGTACGAAACATATTTGAAAGATCACGAAGCACCAGAAGACATCGAATACTACATGTGTGGTCCTGGTCCGATGTCGAAAGCGGTCGTTGGAATGTTGGATAGTCTTGGTGTTGAGCCTGCCTCAATTATGTACGACAACTTTGGTGGCTAAACAACAAACCACAACAAACCTATATCATACATTAACAAAGTCGCTGATTTTCAGCGGCTTTGTTTTGTTTATAGGGGTTGCGTTTCTACGGTTTGTTATTGGTTTGTTACGGTTTGTTTGGGAACAAATCTGTCCCATAGTTGTCCCATGCATCTGTCCCACGAAATAAATTAGATTATGAAAGGTAAAGATTTTAGTCCAGTCCATGTAAGGACAAGAAAAATTGCACAAGGAAAAGAGACCATTTATCTGGACATCGTGATGGATGGTATGCGCAAAAAAGAGTATCTCGGTTTGTATCTCGTACCTGAAAATACGCGTGCAGACAAAATCGCAAATCGGGCTACCATGAGAATCGCCGAGGAAATCAAGGCGAAGCGCCTGGTTGAATTGATAGCAAAATAGTATTGGATTGATGCAGGATATGATGCCGGTGCTGCTGTCATTCCATTTGTTCCTGCAGGCGTATCCAAAGTTGTAAAGGGTGGAACAAAAGTTGCTAAAGGTTTAGGCGAAGTATCAAGTACACGTAAAGGATTAAAGAATGCAGATGCTATTGCTGAAGGTTGAAAATTTGAAGCGGATGAATTGAAACGAGCTATCGGTAGTGGTAAAAATGTATCTTCGCAAACACGTTTAGTCCCTAAAATGGAAAGGGAGACGTTAAGGGTATTATTATGATAATTTAGAAGATATTTTACAATATTTAGAGTACACTCAATTATAAGTAGTGTTTTTTAGTATGCATATTATATGTCTATTTGTAGCATCAATTAAAGATGCAGGCAAGAAGTTCCAACTCGCCAATGTGAAGGATGTGAACTACCGCACGGAAGAAACTCCTTCCGAAAGCGAGAATGTGAACAACAATCACGCATACGAGTATGATACAAATGGCAATCTTGTCTATGTCAATACAAGCCGTACAAAGAAGGATGGCATGGCTGACGAGAAGACCACGGAACGCAAACTCAAATGGGATGAGGAGAACCGTCTTCTTGCTTCTGATGACAATGGCTTTGTAACCAATTATTGGTACGATGCTGATGGTGAGCGTACGGTGAAGACATCAGGCGAGAGTGACCAAGTCTATGTGAACTCCGAGTTTGCTGGAGGTCGCACAAATACAGCCAAGTTCTCACTCTATGTATCTCCTTACCTTGTTGCCAACCAAGGCGGACGCTACACCAAGCACATCTATATCGGTAGCCAGCGTTCGTTTCCAAGATTGGTGACTTCGACTCTTATGGTTCAGATCCTCGCCGCATTCAGTATGCAGGTAGCGAGACTGACGGCTTGTCTGTTGATTATAAAGTTAAATATGCCGGGCAGTTGCAGGCTATTAAGGATTATTATGCTACCTTTGCAGTGCCGTACAATGGCGAGGACTACAACGATTATGTCGATGGCAAGGGCTTCTGCTGCAATGACGGCAGCTTGGAGGCTGCGCAGTCACGTGTAATGGCAAGAGCAATGAAGAACAACTTCCAAGAAGGCGACTCGTACGAGAAGATGCAGTTCTACTACCACTCAGACCATTTGGGTAGCAGTAATTACATCACCAACCTTAACGGCGAGGTGGTGCAGCATATGAATATGTTCCTTTCGGTGAAGTATTCATAGAGGAACGCAACAACATCTGGAATACACCTTATCTCTTCAATGCGAAAGAATTCGATGAGGAGACGGGATTGTATTACTATGGGGCAAGATACTATGACCCAAGGTTGAGTTTGTGGATTTCTGTAGATCCATTAGCAGAAAAATATCCTGCATTCAGTGGATTTAGTTTTGCTGCTGATAATAGTGGTGCTGAGCCTATAAAGAAATAAAATATGGAAAACTTTAAAATTGATTTATTTGAAAAAGAAACGGGGGAGTTATTTCCCTCGTTTCAAAAATTGAATCAAACAGACTGTAATATATGCTAC
>OJKP01001983.1_pt1 | contig 10386 bp, 9 predicted proteins | sample 1596521 | NCBI WGS metagenome assembly OJKP01 (sample SAMEA4350130, study PRJEB24818) | metagenome | biome: human; feature: gut; material: faeces | place: Denmark | collected 2013-09
ATACCACAAAGGAACTTGCCACCGCCAGCGGCCGGGAGGCGGTGCGGCTCAGCCGCATCACCGAGAACCTGCTACGGCTGACGCGGCTGGACGGCGGCGTGGTGCAGGCGGCTTACCCCGTGGCGGTGGGGCCTGTTTTGCAGCGGGTGGAGCGGATGCTGGGCATGGTGGCCGAGGAAAAGGGCGGCACCATCTCCGGCAGCGCATCGGAGGACGCGGTGGCACTGGCCACGGATGACGACGTACATCAGATCCTATACAACCTGATGGAAAACGCCATCAAATATTCCGCCGCGGAAAACGGCTTTGTGCGGGCGGAGGCACTGGTGCGGGACGGTCAGGTAGTCATCACCGTCACCGACAACGGCATCGGTATCCCCGATGAGGATCTGCCCCATGTGTTCGACCGGTTCTACCGGGTGGACAAGATGCGCTCCCGGGAGGTGGGCGGCACCGGACTGGGTCTGTCCATCGTCAAGGACACCATCGAGAACCGGGGCGGCTCCATTCAGGCGGGACACGGCGCAGGCGGCGTGGGTACGGTGTTTACCGTGACGCTGCCGCTGGCGCAGGAGGAGGAGCTATGCGAGGAGTGAAACGCATCGCCGCGGCGCTGCTGGCAGCGCTGCTGGTGCTGAGTCTGGCGGCCTGCGGGACGCAGAAGACCGGGCTGCGGCTGTACTATCCGGCGGATCTCAGCGCAAAGCATAAGAGCGTCGGCGGCAGCGACGCCATCACCAGCGTACTGGTGAACTGGAAGAAGGTGACGGGGGACGACCGGGGCCGTCAGCAGCAGGCGCAGTACATCATGGAGCTGCTGCTGGGCGGGTGCAAGGCAAGCGGCTTCACCAGCCCTGTACCCACCGGCACCACGGTGCGAAGCTGCACCGTTACAGGCGGCACGGTGTCGGTGGATCTGAGCGGCGAGTACGACCAGCTGGTGGGCATTGACCGCACCATTGCAGACTACTGCATCACCCTGTCGCTGCTGCAATTAACGGGTATCTACGCCGTGCGGATCACGGTGATGGATATGCCGCAGGAGGAGGACCATGTGTACACCTCGGCCCAGGTGCTGCTGACCAGCCCGGAGGATATTGTCCGCACCGTGGAGGTAACGCTGTATTTCCCGGACGAGGCCGACAATCTGGTGGCCGAGGCGCGGCGGCTCACGGTCTATGAGGGTGAGACGCCGGCAGAGGCGGTGGTCAAGGCGCTGGCGGAGCGTCCCATGGACAACTACAGCGGGCTGAAGCCCCTGCTGCCCAAGGACTTTACGGCGCTGGGCGCCAATGTGGACGGAAATACCTGCTACCTGAACCTGTCTGCCAACTGCGCGGAGCTGATGCCGGAGAGTACGGTACAGCAGCGGATGGTCCTGCGCGGGATCGTGAATTCCCTGTGCTCGCTGGAGGATGTAGAGCAGGTGCAGATCCTGCTGAACGGGGATTACCAGATGCTGCTGGGTACACAGCCCATCAGCCGCCCGCTGCTGCCAAGCGAATAGGCGCAAAATATGTAAACGGAGACAAAAAGAGTGGCTGTACCATGTAGGTACAGCCACTCTTTTTTGTGGTTACAGGATACCCAGCTCTGTGAGCTGACGGCGCAGACGCGCCGCGTCGCCGTGGAAAATGATGCCCCTCATACCGGCGTTTTCCGACGCCTCGATATTGGCGGGGGTGTCGTCGATAAAGAGACACTCCTCCGGCTTCAGGCCGAACTTCTCAAAGAATGCCTGATAGATGGCCGCCTCCGGCTTCAGCAGGTGGTAGTCGGCGGAGATGAACGTGCCGCTGAACCACTGGTTGCCAGGAACATCGTGCCAGTAGGCGTGCTGGCGGGCGGCGGCGTTGCTCAGCAGGTACAGGTCGTACCCGGCGTTTTTCAGATCGCAGGCCAGCGCCGCCATACCGGGAACGGGGATGATGGGGTCGTTCCAGCGGTGGACGAGATAGGCCGCGGTGTCGTGGAGCCGCCGGGGAAGGCGGGCGCACATCCGCTCCAGCGCATCGTCGTCGGAGATGGTGCCTCGGTCCATGCGCACCCACTCGGTGGTGGCCAGCACCTCCCGTCGGATCAGCTCGGCATCCTCCTCGCTGAGATGGAGACGTTCAGCGAACAGTCCGGCGCTGAACTGCAGCAGCACCTGTCCCATGTCAAATACAATGTGTCGGATCATAGCTGCTCTCCCGGTTCCGCCACGCCGCTGTCACCGCTGCGGCGGAACACGCCGGTCATACGGCTCCAGATCCGCTTGCGGCGGGCCTTGGCATCCAGCCGCTCGCCCAGATCCCGGCCGCCCACGCCGTAGACCAGATACAGGATCAAACCGGACACCAGCATGATAAACACCGTGGAGGCGCAGCGCCGTCCGGAGGCGTTGACGTTGTAGCCGTACAGCCCCTCCTCCGCGCACATGGACTGGATGACCATGGCGTAGCTGGTGCCGTAGGAGCTGGCGAAGGTGGCGGACATATCGTACTCCGTGAACAGGGCGTTGAAGTTCAGGGCGAACACCGCCAGCACACTGGGCAGGATGATGGGCAGCTTTACCTTCAGGAACGTGCGCAGGCCGCTGGCGCCCATGTTCCGGGCGGCGTCCTCCAGCTCCGAGTCGATGGAGTAGAAGGCCGCCTTGATCATACGCAGGGAGAAGGGCAGCTTTACCACCGTGTATGCCAGCACGATGAGCAATCGGACATTCTCCGCGTAGTACAGGTTCATGTTGCCCACATACCAGATGGCGTCGGAGTTGAAGTAGGTGCGGTAGGAGTAGCAGATCAGGATGGTGGGCAGCAGCCACGGGAACAGCAGGCAGTACTCCAGCACGATGCCGGACTTCTTGTTGCGGCTCTTGAAGATGTAGTTGCACGCCACCACCACGATAAGGCAGGCCAGCGCCGCCGCCAGTATGGATAGGATGAAGCTCATCTTGATGCCGCCCAGTGTGGCATCATTGGCGAACAGGCCGGAGATGGAGCCCTTGCGCAGCTTGTAGGTGCCGCGGTTGGTCAGGTACTCATAGTCCTGCTTGCCGAAGTAGTTGATCAGCGTCCAATTGCGCAGATCCAGTTTTTTCATGCGGATGGCGCCGTATGTCTGGAAGGAGAAGACGATGATCATCACCACAGGGATCATGTAGATGATGAACAGCACATAGGCGTAGATGTGCGCCAGCACGTTCCACACGGGGTTTGTGATCTTCTGCTTCACCAGCTTGGCCTTGGTCTTGGACACCGACAGATAGTGTCCCTTGCGCTCGTAGGCGGACAGCACCGTCAGAAGGACGATGGTGAACATGGCCAGAATGATGGACAGCAGAGCGGCCCGCGCCTGGGGGAAGGACTCATCCGCCACGGAGGAGCCCGCCAGACGGACGATCTCCGGGTTGATGGAGTCATAGCCCAGAAGGGTGGGGGCGGACATGGCGCACAGACCGGTGATGAAGGTCATGACCGTCAGAGAGAACATGGTGGGTACCAGCGTGGGGAAGACCACCTTCCACAGCACCTTGAAGGGCTTGGCACCCATGTTTCGTGCGGCCTCCACGGTGTTGTAGTCGATGCCGCGGATGGCGTTGCGTAGGAACAGCGCGTGGTTGGACGTACAGGCAAACGTCATGGTGAACAGCACCGCGTTGAAGCCGGAGAACCAGCTGCGGTTAAAGCCGGGGATGGCGTTGGCCAGCGCCGTGGTCAGTATGCCGTTGGGGTCGTACAGGAACAGGTAGCCGGTGACCAGCGCCACGCCGGAGTAGATCATGGTGGTCATATAGCCGAGGCGCAGGATGTTGGCGCCCTTGATGTCGAAATACTCCGTCAGCAGGACGATGGACACGCCCACCACATTGACGGTGACCACCAGGCACAGCGCCAGCTTCAGGGAATTCCAGACGTAGCGGCTCATGTTTCCGGCGAAGAAGAAACGGATGACCGCCCAGGGATCCGTCTCCCCGGCGGCGTTTTTCGTGGTGAAGATGCTGGTCAGCGTGTTCAGGCACGGCAGCAGCATAAACCCGAAAAAGAAGTAGGCGAACAGCACGATACCGATGATCCGCACCACGAAGGCGGCATCGGGGCGCTGGCGCGTCAGGGAGGCGTTACGCATGGGCGGCCTCCTCACCGGCCTCGTAGGCCATGACATGGGCGGGGTTGATGACCACGGACACCTGCTGGGCAGGCTCGTAGATGTTGACGCCGTCGTTCTTCTCAATGACCTTCAGCGTCTGCCCCTCCACGGTGATGTAATACTTGATGTACAGGCCGTAATACTCCCGGCTCTCCACCACGCCGGACAGCGCCAGCTCTCCGTCACGGGGCTCCACGTTGACATGGAGCCGCTCCAGCCGGATGTAGTTGTGCTTGGCGGTGTCCAGACCGGCGCCGCGGTCGTTGAGATGCTGCACCAGCGGCGTCTCCAGACGGTTGATGTCGCCGATGAAGTTGCACACGAACTCGGTGGCGGAGTGGTTATAGACCTCGTTGGGGGTGCCGATCTGCTCGATGACGCCCTTGTTGAACACGGCGATGCGGTCGGACAGGGTCAGCGCCTCCTCCTGATCGTGGGTGACGTAGATGGTGGTGATGCCGAAGTCCTTCTGCATCTTCTTCAGTTCGTTGCGCAGCTGGACACGGAGCTTGGCATCCAGATTGGACAGGGGCTCGTCCATGCAGATGATGGCGGGGTTGGTGACAAGGGCGCGGGCGATGGCCACGCGCTGCTGCTGACCGCCGGACAGCTGGGACACGGCCTTTTGCAGCTGCTCATCGCTGAGATCCACCTTGCGGGCGATGTCCCGCACGCGCTGGTCGATCTCCGCGCGCTTCGCCTTCTTGACCTTCAGGCCGAAGGCGATGTTGTCGTAGACGGTCATGGTGGGGAACAGGGCATAGCTCTGGAACACGATGCCGATGTTGCGGTCCTCGATGGGGACATGGGTGATGTCCCGGTCCTTCACCACCACGGCGCCCTCTACCGGTTCGATAAAGCCGGTGATGGTCCGCAGCGTGGTGGTCTTTCCGCAGCCGGAGGGGCCGAGGAACGTGAAGAATTCACCCTCCTTCACATGGACGTTGATGCCGTGCAGGGCGGTGAAGTCGCCGAACTTCACCACGATATCATTCAAACGGATCATAACACACAAAACTCCTTTGCTCGGTTTCTTTGGCGCTGACAGGGACATTGTACACGTCTGCTTCACAGCTGTAAAGGCGGAAAGGCTTTTCCGCCCTTACAGCTGTGGCGAGCCGGGAGCCGGCTCGCCACAGGAGTTGATGGGAATTACTTACTCGGCCGTCTGGGTCAGAGTCGCCCAATCCAGGTTGTCCCAGTCGGGCTCGTTCACAGCGGCGCTGCTGTCAGCCCAGTAGAAGCCCAGGTTGGTCAGGATGTTGGTCCACTCGGCGGAGTGGGCGGCCACATACTCAGCGTAGGTGGTGTCGCCGTCGACCTTGGTCAGAGCGAAGTTCTTCAGGGTGTAGATGGCGGGCACGCCGTCGGGGTACAGGATGTCAGCGGCAGCGGTGTTGCAGGGATAGGTGTCAAACTCCTCGCCCCAAGCCGCCTGCGTCTCGGCGGAGCCGAACCACTCGGCAAAGGCCTTGACAGCCTCGGTCTCCTCGTCGGTACGACCGGCCTTGTCCAGAATGCCCAGATACTCAGCGATGTAGTAGGTGCCGTCGTCAATGTCCACCAGCGCCCAGTTCTCGGGGGTCATGGTACCCTTCAGGGGGTTCTCGGAGCCGTCGGCAGCGGCGTCGATCTTGCCGTACAGGGCAGAGGAGTAGAAGGCGGAGACAGCCACATCGCCTCTGTTCAGAGGATCGAAGCCATACTTGTAGGAATCATCGGAGGAGTACACGCCGTTGGCGCAGTAGTTCCACAGCGTCTTCCAGCCATCGATGGACACACCGCCGGCAGGGGAGGAGGGATCGACGAAGGAGTACAGCAGGGCGGAGTTGATGTTGGCATTGGTGGTGCCGCCGACCTTGTTCTGACGATACCACTTGTAGCCGCAGTTCACGATGTCGGACCAGTGGGCGAAGTGCAGAGCCTCGCCGTTGGTGCCAAGCTCATCGTTGCGGTACAGCATCAGCACGTTCTGGATGACCAGACCGTAGGCAGCGCCGGGATAGACATACTCGCCCACCTGATCGGCCCAAGTGGGCGTCCAGTCCACCAGGGACAGGTTCTCATAGGTGCCGTTGACCACCTGGCTCCAGCGGGTCTCGTTCAGGCCGAACAGGATGTCGCCGTCCTTGTTCTCGTTGGCAGCCTGAATGGCGGCGGTATCACCGGAGATGACGCTGTTATCGTCGATGGAGATGGTGAAGCCGGCGTCCTTGGCGGCGTTGATGAGCCAAGTGGTGCGCTCGGTGGAGTTGGAGTTGGAGTAGATGCGGATGGTATAACCGGAATAATCCTTGACATCGGGGGTATCATTGCCGCCATTTTCGGCGGGGGTCTTGTTGCCGCAGGCCACCAGGCTCAGAGCCATGACCAGCGCCAGCAAAAGAGCAATAAACTTTTTCATTCCTGAATCTCCTTTTCAAAAAGTCGGACAGCGCGGGATGCACCATCACACCATTATTATACCAGCGCGGCAACGACCGGAAAAACGGGTCATCTCTGCGATTATCCAGACAATTCTGACAAAAGGGACAGCGCGTGTCAAAACGCGCTGTCCTTTTTTGTGCAGTTTTACTAACGACACCGATCCTGATATTCCGATGGTGACATACCGGTGAGCTTTTTGAACGTGCTGCCGAAATAGGCCACGTCGCGGTAGCCCACCATCTCCGCCACCTCGTACACCTTGTACCGGCAGTCCCGCAGCAGCGAGCGGGCCATGTAGATGCGGTACTGGGTGAGATAGCCCAGCGCCGTGTAGTTCGTCTCCTTCTTGAACACATGGCTCAGATGCCCCTCGCTGATGCCGATGTGCCGGGCGATGGCGGCGATATTGATGTCGGCGTCGGCATAGTGCGCGGCGATGTAGTTCAGGGTCTGGAGCACATACTTGCTCTTGTCGCCCTTGGGCAGCAGCAGGGTGTCCTCCGCAGGCTGGGCAGCGCCCTCCTTTTCCCGTACGCGGGCGATGGCGGCCATCAGATCCTGATCCCGGAAGGGCTTGAGCAGGTAGTCCGCCGCGCCGTAGCGCAGGGCGGAGCGGGCATAGTCGAACTCGTCGTAGGCGGTGAGAACGATGAAGTGGGCGGTGCAGTCCCGCTCACGGAGGCGGCGCATCATCTCGATGCCGTCCATGCGGGGCATCCGCACATCAGTGATGATGAGGCTGGGGTTGTAGCGCTCCGCGGCGGCGAGACCCTCCTCGCCGTTGGCGGCCTCACCCACCACCACGCAGTCCATGGAGGCCCAGTCCATGCCCAGCACGATGCCGCGGCGCACCACCGCCTCGTCGTCAACGATCAATACCTTCAGCATGGTCTTCTCCTTTCGTCATGGGCAGGCGCAGTGTGATACAGCTGCCGCTTCCGCCGTCGGAAGCGGCGGTGAGGCCGTAGCCCTCGCCGTAGTACAGGCGGATGATGCGATCCACGTTGTTCAGCCCCAGATGGCCGCCGGGGATGTCCTCGTGGCGGGCGAGGCGCGCCAGCACCTCCCGCTCGCTGCCTTTGCCGTTGTCGGACACCCGCAGCAGCAGGTCGTCCCCGTCGGACTCCGCCCATAGCTTGATGTACCCCTCCTCCAGATCCGCCACGCCGTGGATGATGGCGTTTTCCACCAGCGGCTGAAGCACCATCTTAGGCACGATGCAGTGCTGGAAGCGCTCGTCCACGTCGATCTCGCAGACGAACCGATCCTCAAAGCGGATCTCCTGAATATTCAGGTACTGCCGGACAAGCTCCAGCTCGTCCTCCAGCGGGATCAGCTCGCTGCCGGAGATACCCGCCCGCAGCAGCGCCGCCAGATCGGTGGACATGGCGGCGATCTGGGGGACGTGGTTGGCCACGCCCAGCCACTTCATGCAGTCCAGCGTGTTGTAGAGGAAGTGGGGGTTCAGCTGTGCCTGCAGCATCCGCAGCTGCGTCTCGTTCAGCTCCTTCTGCCGCTGGACGGAGCGCTCCAGATTCTGCCGGTACTCCTCGGTCATGCGGTTGAAGCTGGCGGCCAGACGCCCCAGCTCATCGGGGCTGTCCAGATAGAGCTGGGCGTCATAGTCACCCCGCTCCACCTGCCGCATGGCGTCGTCCAGCGCATTGACGGGTCGGGACAGGTAGCGGCTGAGCCACCACGCGGCCACGGCGCACAGCACCAGACACAAAAAGCCCAGCGCCGCGCCTACCAGATACAGGGAGCGCAGCACCTGTCCCGTGTAGATGCGGGACTGCTGGAGCAGCAGGGTAAAGCCTCCGGCGCCGGAGGCGGTATAGAACGTACAGTTGTCGCCGGCGGCGCCGGTGAGCCTCTGCCCCGACAGCAGCTGACCACGCAGGGCGGCCACGGTGCGGTCCGCCTGCACGGTGCGGGTGTAGTAGACGGTGCGCCACGTACCGTCCAGCACCAGCAGATCGTCGGCGGGCGCCATCAGACCGTCAAAGAGCTGGGCAAAGCCGTCACTGTCCATGCGGGCGGTGACATAGCCCAGCAGCTGCCCGCCGTAGGCGGTGATGGTGCGGGCCGCCAGCAGCCCCTTGCCGGAGCTGAGGAAGACCGTACCGCTGCCGCTCCGGGCAGCGTACAGCGCGCCCCAGTCCGTGTCCAGCGGGGCGGCGGGCAGGGAGGTGTCCGTCGTATAGAGACAGACGCCCTGCGCGTTGTAGATGTCCAGTGCGGCGTAGGGTCGCAGCGGGGCGGCGCGGCGGTAGAGAAACTGGTACAGCAGACGGGAGTCCTGTTCCGTCCGGCGCAGGACGCTGCGTGTGATGGTGCTGGTGGCCAGCGCGTCCAGCGTATCGCCGCAAAGGGCGGCAGCGCTGTCGAAGCAGGCGCACAGGGCGTGCAGGGTTTCCTGTCCCTGCTGCGCCTGGGTATGCTCGGTACGCGCCACGATGACCCGCATCATCACCACGTCGCACAGCAGCAGCGGCATCAGGGTCACCACCAGAATAGTGGCGAAGATCCGGTTGCGGAAGGAGCGGCGGATCCAGTTTTTCAGCTTCATGATGCCTCCTCCGCCGTCAGGCTCTGCCAGAAGGCAAAGGCCGCCAGAAATCCCCCCAGCAGAGTGTACCAGAGGGCCGCCGCCCAGGCAGCGGCCGGGGTACTTTTCCATTCCATCGGGCGGCCTCCTTTTCCAATTTCTTCAAACTTCGTCCATCGTCGTTTTTACAGCTTCCAGTCCCGCATCAGCTGGCGCAGGCCCTCGTCCCGAGCCAGGCACAGCACCCGGTCGCCGGGCAGCAGCACCGTGCCGCCCCGGGCGCCGATTCCCTTCGTGCCGGGGCGCACCCGCTTCTCCCAACCCTCGCCGCGCCCTGCGCCGCAGCTCATTCTCCCCGCCGCGTCCACCCTGTCGGCCCCGCCATCGCCGCACATGGTCACGCAGCGCCCGTTTTTAATGATGATATCCGCGTACATAGCGTCCCGTCCTCCTGTTGAAAGCCGTGTTGTGTTATGGCCGTATTGTACACCAGGGCGGGCCGTCTGTCCAGTGGCGCTGTGTCCCCGGCGGCAAATGTACCAAATCGTTTGTTGAAAAGCACGGCATGATTTGCTAAAATGTTTAGTAACAACGGAAATTCAACGCTTTTCCCACGCGCGGCGCAACATCTCCCGGTTACAATGACATCAAACTGAGGCGGAGCACGGCCGGCGCGGCCCCTCTCCGCCCTCCCGAAAAAGCGAAAGGACAGGGATGTATATGAGCGTTTTGATTTTGAACCGCGAGCAGGTCAAGCAGGTCATCTCCATGAAGGAAGTCATCCAGGAGGTGCGCGAGGTCTATCGTCTGAAATCCCAGGGCAAGTCCGTGATCTGGCCGCTGGTCAACTATGAATTCGTGGACGAGCACGCCGCCATGGACATCCGTTCCGGCTATATCAAGGGCGTACAGCTCCACGGCCTGAAGATGCTGAACAACTTTCCCGAGAACCGGGAAAAGGGCCTGCCGCCCTTCAACGGCATCATGATGGTCTACGACTCCAACACCGGCATTCCCGTCAGCGTCATGGACGCCTCCTACGTCACCTGTATGCGTACCGGCGCCGCCGGCGCGCTGGGCGTGGACCTGCTGGCCCGCAAGGACGCCAAGCACCTGTTCATCCTGGGTGCCGGCAAACAGGCCCCCTTCCAAATCGCCGCCACGCTGCTGCTGCGTCCGGCCATCGATAAGGTCTACATCGCCGACCCCATGTTCCCCGACAACGCGGTGCAGTTCGCCGCCCACATTGCCCAGCAGCTCTCCGATGACGGCCACCGACA
>OJKP01001989.1_pt1 | contig 10349 bp, 7 predicted proteins | sample 1596521 | NCBI WGS metagenome assembly OJKP01 (sample SAMEA4350130, study PRJEB24818) | metagenome | biome: human; feature: gut; material: faeces | place: Denmark | collected 2013-09
ACAAAGTGGTGACGACGTATCCGATTGTTTTTTGTTTTCAAGCAGAGGTGGGCATACGAGATCGAGTACGGTCTCGGGGGCTGGGAGGTGGGTTTAAGAACGTGACCAACGGCATCGCTTACCGCCGCTGGCTGCTGGCCTCCAACCCTGAGCTGTGCAAGCTGCTGGACGAGACCATCGGCGACGGCTACAAGCACGATGCTTCCGATCTGACCAAGCTGAACAAGTACGCCGACGACAAGACCGTGCTGAAGAAGCTGAACGAGATCAAGCTGGCCAACAAGAAGGATTTTGCAAGTTATCTGGCAAAGAGCACCGGTCAGATCATCGACCCCAATTCCATCTTTGACTGTCAGGTCAAGCGTATGCACGAGTACAAGCGCCAGCACCTGAATGCGCTGAACATCGCTGCACAGTACCTGTACCTGAAGGAGAACCCCAACGCCGACTTTATCCCCAAGACCTACATCTTCGGCGCAAAGGCTGCTCCCGGCTACTACATGGCAAAACAGATGATCCGCATGATCTGCAAGCTGGGCGATCTGATCAACAACGACCCCGCTGTGCGCGACAAGCTGCGCGTGGTCTATCTGGAAGAGTACTGCGTCTCCCTGAGCGAGCACCTGATGCCCGCTGCCGAGGTTTCTGAGCAGATCTCTCTGGCAGGCACCGAGGCTTCCGGTACCGGCAACATGAAGTTCATGCTGAACGGTGCGATCACGCTGGGCACTCTGGACGGTGCAAACGTGGAGATCGCCGATGCTGCCGGCAAGGAGAACGAGCTGATCTTCGGTATGCTGACCCCTGAGGTGAACAACCTGAAGCGGGTGGGCTACCACCCCAACGCCTTTATCATGGGCGACGACGTTGCCAACAGCGCCCTGAACTTCCTGGAGCGCGGCTGGAACGGCGAGAATTTCCACGAGGTCACCGAGAACCTGCGCAGCAGCGACCCGTACATGGTCATGGCCGACTTCAAGGACTACCGCCGTGCACAGGCCGACCTGCAGAAGCTGTATGCTGACCGCGAGACCTGGGCCCGCATGAGCCTGAAGAACATTGCCAACAGCGGCATCTTCAGCGCAGACCGCGCCGTGCTGGACTACGCCCGCGATATCTGGTACGCTTCCCCCGTACCCATGGGCAAGTAATTTTCCCTTGTAAAACCGCAAAGCCCCGGTGGCATTTCGCCCGCCGGGGCTTTTTTGAGAAAGGACGATCTTTTTTGTCTTGTCTGTTCAACAGCTACGACCCCTACTTTAAGCAGCCCTTTGGTGCCGTGCGCGCCGGGCAGACCGTGCACCTGTCCCTGTGCATCCCCGAGGAGCTGGGCTATGTGGACCCGCACCTTGTACTGCAAAAGGAGGGCAAATACGATGTGCCCGTGCACTACCGCATGAAATTTGACGGCCAGACCCCTCACCAGAACCACTTTTCGGTGGATGTTGTGCTGGGCGACCCGGGCTTATACTTCTATTACTTTGACCTGTATACTGACTTCCGCCGCATCGTGCGCGGGGCAGACAACTGCGGCGTGGTCAGCTGGCAGGAGGGCGAAAGCTGGCAGATCACGGTCTACGAGCCGGATTTCCAGACGCCGGAGTGCATCAAGGGCAAGGTGTTCTACCAGATCTTCCCGGACCGGTTCTGCGAGGGCATTGAGAACAAGCCCATGCCCTTCCCGGACCGGCTGTATCAGGCCGATAAGCACGCCGAACCCTTCTGGCAGCCCAACGAGACCGGCGGCCACCTGAACGAGGACTACTTCGGCGGCGATTTAGAGGGCATCCGCATCAAGCTCCCCTACCTGCGGGAGATGGGCGTGGATTACCTGTACCTGAACCCCATTTTTGAGGCACACTCCAACCACCGCTACAACACCGCCGACTACCTGAACGTGGACCCGCTGCTGGGCACCAACGAGGAGTTTGAGGTACTCTGCCGCGAGGCCGCCAAGTACGGCATCGGCATCGTGCTGGACGGTGTGTTCAGCCACACCGGCTCCGACAGCCGGTACTTCAACCGCGAGGGACGCTACGGCGAGGGCGGCGCTTACCGCGACCCCAACTCCCCTTACCGCAGCTGGTACGATTTTGACCCCAAGTACAAGGGCGGCTACCGCAGCTGGTGGGGCTTTGAGACCCTGCCGGAGGTCAACGAGGAGACCCCCTCCTTTGTGGAATTCATCACCGGCGAGGGCGGCGTCATCGACACATGGCTGCGTCGGGGCGCTGCCGGTTTCCGGCTGGATGTGGCCGACGAGCTGCCGGACGCGTTCATCGAGAAGATCCGCACCGCCGTCAAGCGGGTAAGCCCGGAGAAGTTTTTGCTGGGCGAGGTGTGGGAGGACGCCACCACCAAGTTCGGCTTTGACCACCGCCGCACCTACCTGTTGGGCAAGGGGCTGGACAGCGTGATGAACTACCCCTTCAAGAACTCCGTGCTGGATTTTGTAAAGGGCAAGCCCGCCCAGCAGGCCGCCAACGAGATCCTTTCCATCTGCGAGCACTACCCTGCCCCTGCCATCAACACGGCGCTGAACTTTTTGTCCACCCACGACACCGAGCGTGCTTTGACCGTGATTGCGGACGAGCCCGCCAACGGACGCGGCCGGGAGTGGCAGAGCGGCCGCAGCGTGACCGGCGAAGCCTACGAGGAAGGGATGCTGCGCCTGCGCATGGCCTATGCCATCATTTACACCCTGCCCGGCGTGCCTTGCCTTTACTATGGCGACGAGATCGGGATGCAGGGCTACCGTGACCCCTTCAACCGTGCCTTCTTCTGCTGGGACAGCCACGAGGAGCGTCTGCGCCCAGTGCTGGCACAGCTGGCGCAGCTGCGCCACAGCTGCGAGGCCTTCCGCACCGGCGAGCTGCGGGTGCTGCGGGCTGAGGACGGCATTCTGCACTACCAGCGCATCGGTAAGACCGAGACTGCGGAGATCATCGTGAACCGTTCTGAGCACATCATCGTGGAGCCGCTGGCTTCCGGCAAGCACACCGAGGTAAACCCCATGGGCTTCACCATCGTGGTGGAGGAAAACGGCCATAACCCCAACCACAGCTACTACGATATCCAGTGATGCCTGCGAGGCTGTAACCATTTAAAATGCTCTCCGCTTACGCTCTGAGCATCCATAGCGGGATCCTATTCTTTATTTGTAAGTCGGGAGGCTCTGCGGAGCCTCCCGACTTACTTTTTTCACAGGGTGGGACGCAGTGATTTACGGGCTTTTTTCCCATTTTTGTCTATATTTTGTTTTCTGTGCAACGTTCCAGTAAAAAGCTCTTGACCTTCCCCCAAGGGGATGCCGTATAATAGTAGCATAAGGAGGTAACATACCATGCAGATCTCCCCCATTCTCTGGCTGGCTGCAGCCGTGGGCTTTCTGGCACTGGAGGCCAGCACCTTTAATATGACCTCCATCTGGTTTGCCATCGGCTCTGCCGCCGCATTACTGTGCTGCGTGTTCACCGGGTCGTTCCGGGTGCAGGCGGTGGTCTTTCTGGTGGTAAGCATCCTGTGTCTGGCAGCCTTCCGCCCGCTGGCGGCAAAGCTGCGGCTCAAGCATACCGCCACCAACGGCGACCGCAATCTGGGCCGGGAGGCCATCGTGCTTTCCCCTGTCACTGCCGAGGTCCCCGGCCGGGTACGGCTGGACGGCGTGGACTGGAACGCCCGCTGCGCCACCCCCGGCGACACCCTTGGCCCCGGTTCGCTTTGCCGCGTTACCGAAATCCACAGCACCCTGCTCATCGTAGAGCCTGTTCTGACCGAAAGCCGCAACCCCCACACAACCACCTGACAAAGGAGATGTATTATGGTCCTGTTTTTTGTCATCCTTGCGCTTGTTTTTGTTCTGGTGCTGGTCATTGTTTCCAACATCGTCATTGTGCCGCAGTCCAAGGTATATGTCATTGAGCGGCTGGGCAGCTACTCCGATACATGGACTGCCGGCCTGCACGTCAAGATCCCCTTTATTGAGCGCATTGCCAAAAAGGTAAGCCTGAAGGAGCAGGTTGCAGACTTTCCCCCTCAGCCTGTGATCACCCGCGATAACGTGACCATGCAGATCGACACGGTGGTGTTCTTTCAGGTCATGGACGCAAAGCTGTACACCTACGGCGTCAACCAGCCCATTGCCGCCATCGAGAGCCTTTCCGCCACCACCCTGCGCAATATCATTGGTGAGATGGAGCTGGATCACACCCTGACCAGCCGCGATGTCATCAACGGCAAGATCACCGCCATCCTTGACGAAGCCACCGACAAGTGGGGCATCAAGGTGAACCGCGTGGAGGTGAAGAACATCATCCCGCCGCGGGAAATTCAGGAAGCCATGGAGAAGCAGATGAAGGCTGAGCGCGAGAAGCGCGCCGTCATCCTGAAGGCAGACGGTGAAAAGCAGGCCGCCATTACCGCCGCCGAGGGCGAAAAGGAAGCCGCTATCCTGCGCGCCGATGCTGTGAAGCAGCAGCGCATTCTGGAGGCCGAGGGCGAGGCACAGGCCATTCTGGCTGTGCAGAAGGCCAACGCTGATGCCATCCGTCTGCTGAACGAGGCCATGCCCAGCGACAAGGTGCTGGCCATCCGCAGCCTTGAAGCGCTGGCGAAGGTTGCCAACGGCAAGGCTACCAAGATCATCATCCCCTCTGAGCTGCAGAATCTGGGCGGCGTTGTGCCCAGCATCAAGGAGCTGATGACCGACCCGAAGGACGCCGAGTAAGTGCCCACTTATCCAGCAGTAAGCTAAAACAGCTCCCGGTCACGTTAAGCGGCGTGACCGGGAGCTGTTCTTTTGCTATTTATGCTTTATCCGGGGGATCACTTCTCCCCTTTTTCCTCGTTCTCCTGTGCCTGTTGTTCGCGACGCAGCTCTTTGATGCGCTTTTTCTCGCTCTGGACGTGGGGCCACGGCCAGAAGAAGCCCTCGTTCTGCTTGCACCAGCGGGTAAGGGGGTAGAAGGCAAAGGCCAAGCCAAAAATGTACAGCAGGGCGTACAGCAGGGCATCCAGCGTGATCAGGGCATCCAGTGCACCGATCACCGCCACAACGCAGCCTGCCTTTAAAAAGAACTGTCCGTTCTGGCGGCAGTATTCCTCAAAGTTTTCAGCCTTGACCGCCCTGCGCCCCTGATCGCCCCACACGCGGGGATTTTTCATCACCGAAAAACCGTAAAAGGCCATCATCAGGCCAAGGGTAAGCTGAAAGCCAAAAAACATGGGTCATACCTCGTTTTTATCAGGATACAAAAAGCGGATCAGTCCTCAAACAGGGGCTTCATAAAGGGCAAAAAGTCCAGCGTTGCAAAGTAATCGCGGGGGGTCTGGGCGCGGCGGATCAACCGGTGAGAGCCGTCCTCGCACAGCAGCACCTCGGCGCAGTGCAGCTTGCCGTTGTAGTTGTAGCCCATAGCGGAGCCGTGGGCACCGGTATCATGGATGTAAAGGATATCCCCGATGTCGATCTTGGGCAGCATCCGGTCAACGGCAAACTTGTCGTTGTTCTCGCACAGACCGCCCACCACGTCGTACTTGTGGTCGCAGGGCTCGTTTTCCTTGCCCAGCACGGTGATGTGGTGATAAGCGCCGTACATGGCGGGGCGCATCAGGTTTGCGGCGCAGGCGTCCAGACCGATGTACTCCTTATAGATGTGCTTTTCGTGGATGACGGTGGACACCAGTGCGCCGTAGGGGCCGGTGGTAAAGCGGCCCATCTCGGTGAAGATGGCCACATCGCCCATACCGGCGGGCACAAGGATCTCCTCAAACTTTTTGCGCACACCCTCGCCAATGGCCATGATGTCGTTCTCGGTCTGCTCCGGGCGGTACGGGATGCCCACGCCGCCGGACAGGTTGATGTAGCTGATGTGCGCACCGGTAGCCTGCTGCACCCGGACAGCCAGCTGGAACAGGATGCCTGCCAGCTCCGGGTAGTAGGCGTCCGAGATGGTGTTGGAGGCCAAGAAAGCATGGATGCCGAACTGCTTTGCGCCCTTCTGCATCAGCTTTTTGTAGCTGTCGATCATCTGCTGCTCGGTCATGCCGTACTTGGCATCGCCGGGCTTGTCCATGACCTGAAAGCCCTCTTCGCTCTCGCCCAGCTGGAAGGTCCCGCCGGGGTTATAGCGGCAGAAGATCTCCTGCGGCACCCCGGCCACCCGCTCCAGAAACTCCACCATGGTGGCGTCATCCAGATTGATGTAAGCGCCCAGCTCGTAGGCCTTCTGCATATCCTCCACGGGGGTCTGGTTGGAGGAGAACATGATCTCGTGGCCGGTAAAGCCGCAGGCCTCGCTGAGCATCAGCTCGGTCAGGGAGGAGCAGTCCACGCCGCAGCCCTCCTCCTTGAGGATCTGCAGGATGACAGGGTTGGGCAGTGCCTTGACCGCAAAATACTCCTTGAATCCCTTGTTCCAGCTGAAGGCCTTGTTGATGCGGCGGACATTCTCCCGGATGCCCTTTTCGTCGTAGACGTGGAACGGCGTGGGCACATCCTCGATGATCTCCTGTGCCATCGCCTCGGTCAGAAACGGTTTCTTTTCCATAATAACATCCCTCTCGTTTTGCGCAGCCCGGCATATTCCGGCCTGCGGTCTATCCCATGCGGCCCAGTGCCGCAGTTCAACCAGTTACAGTTTCAGGTTCTCCCGGGTGGGGGTAAAGGTGGGGATCATGGCCGCCAGCTGACGCACCACGCCCTCATCGTTGTGGGCAGCAGCGGCTTCCAGCGCCTGCAGCTGCTCGTAGAACTCGGCCAGATCAATGGTGCGGGGGCTTGCCACAAAGATCTTATTGTGCTGGGTGCGGCGCATCTTGTCCTGCTCCTCGTCCATCATCAGCTCTTCGTAAAGCTTTTCACCGGGACGCAGGCCCACGATCTTGATCTCCATATTCACGCCCGGCTCGTAGCCGTAAAAGCGGATGAGCTGCTTGGCCAGATCCATAATGCGCACCGGCTCGCCCATATCCAGCACATAGATATTGCCGCTCTCTGCCAGTGCACCCGCCTGCAGCACCAGCTGGGCTGCTTCCGGGATGGTCATAAAGTAGCGCACGATGTTGGGGTCAGTCAGGGTGACCGGCCCGCCCTTTTTGATCTGGGCTTCGAACAACGGAATAACGCTGCCGTGGCTGCCCAGCACGTTGCCGAACCGCACTGCCACACACTTCATATCCGTGTTGCCCGCAAAGGTCTGGATGAGCATCTCGCAGATGCGCTTGGTGCAGCCCATGACGCTGGTGGGGTTCACGGCCTTATCGGTGGAAAGCTGCACAAAGCGCTCCACCCCGTGCTCACTGGCACTGACCAGCAGGTTTTTGGTGCCCAGCACATTGTTCTTTACGGCCTCGGCAGGGCTTACCTCCATCAGCGGGACGTGCTTGTGCGCCGCCGCATGGAACACCACCGTGGGGTGGTAGGTATCAAAAACCTCGTCCAAGCGCTTTTTATCCCGGATAGAGCCGATAAGCACCGTGACCGGGATATCGCGGCCGTACTTCTGCTGCAGTTCCATCTGCAGCTCGTAGGCGCAGTTTTCGTAGATATCAAAGATGAGCAGCTTGCCGGGCTTGAAGCGCATGACCTGACGGCACAGCTCGCTGCCGATGGAACCGCCGCCGCCCGTTACCAGCACCGTTTTGCCGGTGAGGTAGCCGGAGATCTTGTCGGTATCCAGCGTGACCTCCTCGCGGGAAAGGAAGTCGGCGGGGTTCAGTTCACGGAACACCTCCTGCTGGGGTGCGCCGCTGCCCACCAGCTGCGGGTCACTGAGCAGCTGTACCGCGCAGTGGGTGCTGACGCACAGGTCGATGACATGGCTCAGCTTGCTGCCCTTTAAGGTTGGGATGGCAATGATGATGCTGTGGATGCCGTAGCGATTACACAGCTCCGGAATGTCCTCCAGCGTGCCCTTGACCGGCACGCCGTGGATGGTCTGGTTCAGCTTTGCGGGGTCATCGTCCACCGCCACCACGGCGTGGCCGTATTCCTTGTTGGATTTGCACACATTGATGGCCCATGCACCGGCTTCGCCCGCACCCACGATCAACACCGGGCGGTTGGGGTCCTTGGCGGGCACTTTGCGCATCCGCTCACCCAGCGGATGGTTCAAAAACAGCCGCCATGCCAAGCGGCTACCGCCGATAAACAAAAAGATGAGCACCGAGGCCATGCAGTTGGCGGAATTAAACAGCACACCGTGGATAAAACGGCGGTTCACCACATACACCACGGCGGTGGGCACGGCGATCATCCCGGCAAGGCGGATCAGATCCCGCTCGCCGGCGTACTTCCACAGCACCGAGTACAGCCCGCCTGCCAGGAAGCAGACGATATACACCGCCACGATCCACGGCAGGTTTTCGTACAGCAGGGCACGGTTGTGCGGCCACCACCCGGCCTCCACGGCACCGTCTGCCCGCAGCAGCAGGGCAAAATAAAAGCTGAATGCCACAATGGCTGCATCCAGCAGCACCAGCAGCGCACGGCGCAGCAGCACCTGCGGGGTATTCTTGGTTTTATCTTTCACTTACGATCCTCTTTTTCCCTCTCAGCGCCAAGGGTTTGCCCTGCGCTGCTTTTTCGGCATTGTTCTCCCCCGGCAATGCCGGAAGGATACAACTACACGTTTGTATTATACTCACAATCCCCGCCTGTGTCCAGAAAATTTACGTTTTTATCACTTTCCCCTGTTTTTCCCGGTCTTTGCCTGCCGCAGCACCGCCCGCAGCTCCTCCCAAAGCCCCAGCGGCAGCGCCGCCAGCAAAAACACGATGGCCGTCACCGTGCCGCCCGCCGTCAGCACTGCCAGCTGTTCCCACAGCCCCTGTGCCGGAAAGCCCGTCAGCGCCCGGCGCACACCCCGCCCTGCCGCACCGGCGGCAACAGCAGCCAGCAGCGGCGCACCCAGCCAGCGGCGGAAAGCGTGCCCTGTACCGCTGGAAAGCAGCAGCCGCCCGGTGTTGGCTGCGCAGGTGTAAAAGCTGGAAAGTAAGATCACCGTCAGAAAGCCCCGCATCCCGTACCGGGGCAGCAGCACCGCCACCCCACCAATGCGCAGCACCGCGTCCCACACGCTGTACCGGAAAGCGGCCTTCTGCTCCCCGATGCCCTTCATGGCGCCGTCCACCATGCTTTCCAGATACATCAGCGGCATGGCCGGGGCAAGGGTCTCCAGATAGAACCCGGCCTCCGGGCTATGGTAGAGCAGCTGCGCCAGCGGCCTGCCCCACACCCAGAACAGCGTGCCCGCCAGCATGGAGAAGTATCCCGTAAGCCGCAGCATCCGGTCCAGCAGGGCGTTCAGCCGGGCGGTCTGCCCCTCGATATGCGCCTGCGTGATCTCCGGCATCAGCAAAACAGCCAGACTGCCCAGCAGCCCAAAGGGGAAATTGAGCAGCGGCAGCGCCATGCCCTTTAAGGTGCCGTACTGCTCCAGCGCGGCGGTGCGCCCGCCGGAAGCCCCCAGATACACCGCAAGGCAGGCGGGCACCACCATATTCTTGGCGGTGTGCAAAGCGCTGGAAAGCCGGGAGCTGCGATTGGCGCTGCCGGGCGCGGAGCCGGCGGACGGCCTGCGGACCGAGCCGATGATGATGGCGCGCGAAACGGCGGAAATCGGCCTGCCGGGGGAGATATATACCCCGCTGGCGATGGACTGAAAAGGGCGCGGCGGAACCCCCGGCGGTACCCGGAATAGAACGAAAATAAATTTGCTGAAGGCCTGAGCTCGATGTAGACGAACGGAAAGGCACAATGAGGTAATTCGGAAGCACTGGGAGCAGGACGAGAATGAATTTGCCGAAGGGCGATGTTACGACAGCAAAGGATGAAAGGGCGTGGCAGGATGATCCTGCGGCGCTTGGAAATAGAATAAAAATTCATCTGCCGAAGGGGGCGGGAATGTCCCCGAACGGCAGAAACGATGCAAGGAGGAAACGACGATGACAGCTTATGTATTTTTGGCAGAGGGCTTTGAGGAAGTGGAGGCGCTGACCCCGGTGGATATTCTGCGGCGGGGCGGCGTGACCGTTAAGACGGTGGGCATCGGCGGCAAGACCATCACCGGCGCTCACGGCATTCCGGTGGGGTGCGATATCGCCGAGGAGGATGTCATCCCGGATGAGATCGATATGATGGTGCTGCCCGGCGGAATGCCCGGTACCATCCATCTGGGAGAGTCGCTGACCATCCAGGAGGGGCTGGCCTATGCCGCCCAGGAGGATCTGTGGGTCGCGGCCATCTGCGCCGCCCCCAGCGTGCTGGGAGAAAACGGCCTGCTGCACGGCCGGAAATATACCTGCTATCCGGGCTTTGAGAACGACGAAAAATACCATGGCACCTATAC
>OJKP01001991.1_pt1 | contig 10344 bp, 8 predicted proteins | sample 1596521 | NCBI WGS metagenome assembly OJKP01 (sample SAMEA4350130, study PRJEB24818) | metagenome | biome: human; feature: gut; material: faeces | place: Denmark | collected 2013-09
GGGAACGCCTCGCCGACGGCACGATGAGGGTGGTGGTGCCAAACATCATATTCGCTCCTGAGTTCCTGCGTGAGTCCAAAGCGCTCTATGACAACCTCTATCCGAGCCGCATCATCGTCGGCTACGACAGGGGAGACTCCGCTCTCGAGGAGGCTGCCGGCACTTTTGCCGCACTCATCAAGGAAGGCTCTCTGAAAGAGGATGTTCCGGTGCTGTTCATGGGTTCCACGGAGGCGGAGGCGGTGAAGCTATTCGCCAACACCTACCTTGCCCTCCGCGTCAGCTATTTCAACGAGCTGGACACCTATGCGGAGATGAAGGGACTCGACACGAGGTCCATCATCGACGGCGTGTGTCTGGATCCTCGCATCGGCTCGCACTACAACAATCCGTCCTTCGGCTACGGCGGCTATTGCCTCCCGAAGGACACCAAACAGCTGTTGGCGAACTACGCCGACGTGCCGGAGAACCTTATCCAGGCCATTGTGGAGTCCAACCGCACCAGGAAGGACTTCATCGCCGACCAGGTGCTCCAGAGGGCCGGCTATTATTCCGAGAACAGCCAGTACGACAGCGCCCGCGAGAAGAAATGCGTGATCGGGGTTTACCGTCTCACGATGAAGTCCAACAGCGACAATTTCCGCCAGAGCGCCATCCAGGGCATCATGAAGAGGATCAAGGCCAAGGGCGCCGAGGTCATTGTCTACGAGCCTACGCTGGAGGACGGCACGTCCTTCTTCGGCAGCAAGGTGGTCAACGACATCGCCGAGTTCAAGTGCCGCGCCGACTCCATCATCGCCAACCGCTACGACCGCGTCCTGGACGATGTCCGGGCCAAGGTCTATACCCGCGACCTCTTTGAGAGAGACTAGCCGCCTACTTCACCGGAATATCTATTAATCAAAATTATTTTCCATAATGCTGTCGATCCGCAAGATAGTTGAGTCGTACTTCTCGAAGCGCACGTTCCCGTACTGGTGCGTGCTGCTTCTGGACAGTGCCATTCTGTTTTTGTCCGGAGTGTTCGTCTACTGGTGCTTCAACCGTGGCACCGCCCTTCAGCTGAACTTCTGGCCGTTGACCCACCTGATGCTGCTGTGCGTCGGCATCCACTTCATATTCTTTGCCATCTTCCGGACATATTCGGAAATCATCCGCTACTCATCGTTCAACGACCTCATCCGTGTGGCGCAGGCGATGGGATGCTCCGCATTGGCTGTGATAGCCGTCCATTTCTTCACGAACAGCTGCCCGTCTCGGGTGTTCGCCCACGTGCAGGTGCGGCATATCCTGATTGCGGAAGCCATCGCGACCGGTTTGATGTGGCTGCTTCGCGTTTCTATCAAATGGGTTTACGACACCTATTTCCGGACGGAGGCTGCGAAGAATGTCTTCATCTATGGCATCCGCGCCGGCGGCATCGGACTCGCGAAGGCGATCCGCAGCGAGAAACCGATGCACTACCGTCTCCGAGGCTTCATCTCCCACGATCCGGCGCTTGTAGCCAACGGCACGCGCCTGATGGGCGAGCCGGTCTACGATGTTGACGCCAGTCTGCCGGATGTGATCCGCCGCAAGGGGATCGCCGCCGTGCTGGTCGCTCCGGGCAGGATCGACAGGTTCCGCAACGACACGGCTCTTCAGGACTACATCCTGCAAAGCGGCGCAAGAATATTCTCGGCCAACAATGTCGTTGACACCGAGCATGATGCGATCAAGGGAGCGCCGACCTTGAAGGAGGTCAGCATCGAGGATCTTTTGCCTCGTGACGAGATCTGCGTCGACCTGGAATCCGTGGCCGAGTCCCTCCGTGGGAAGCGCATCCTGATCACCGGTTCCGCCGGAAGCATCGGCAGCGAGATCGTCCGCCAGGTCGCGTCGTTCGCACCTTCGAAGATGATGCTGATCGACTCCGCGGAGACTCCGCAGCACGACATCCGCCGGATGATGGCGCGTGACTTCCCGTCTGTGCCATGCGCCACCGTGGTGACGTCGATCACCAAGGCTGACAGGATGGAGAACATATTCAAAACCTTCCTTCCTGAATATGTTTTCCACGCCGCAGCGTACAAGCACGTTCCGATGATGGAGGACAACCCTTGCGAGAGCATCCAGAACAACGTCCTCGGCACGAAGATTCTGGCCGACCTTTCGGTCAAATACGGCGTTCGCCGCTTCGTGATGGTGTCCACCGACAAGGCTGTGAACCCGACGAACGTGATGGGATGCAGCAAACGAATATGCGAGGTCTACGTGCAGAGCCTCAACAAGGCGGAGCGTGACGGCGTGGTGAAGGGGCAGACCCAGTTTATCACCACGCGCTTCGGCAACGTCTTAGGCTCGAACGGCTCCGTGATCCCGATTTTCGAGCGCCAGATCAAGGCCGGCGGCCCGGTGACGGTGACGGACCCCAACATCATAAGGTACTTCATGCTGATTCCCGAGGCCTGCGAGCTGGTCCTTGAGGCCGGCACGAAGGGCGAGGGCGGCGAGATCTTCGTCTTCGACATGGGCAAGCCGGTGCGCATCGCCGACCTGGCGCGTCGCATGATCGAGCTGAGCGGGGCGAAGGGCGTGGAGATCAAGTACACCGGCCTGAGGGACGGGGAGAAGCTCTACGAGGAGGTCCTGAGCGAGTCGGAGGCGACGAAGCCGTCGTTCCACGAAAAGATCCGCATCGCCTGTGTCCGTGAATATGACTGGTCTGATGTGAGCCGCGAGATAGACGCCCTGATCGCCCAGTCCCACACCTACGACGACATGGCCGTGGTAGCCTCCATGAAGCGCCTCGTGCCGGAGTACATCTCCAACCACTCCAAGTACACCGTCCTTGACCACAAGGCGTGAGTTTGGCTCTGTGTGCCATAGGATATTGTTTCAATAAGCAATTTGGAATTGTATTTAAAAAACATTACGACTTTGAAATGATATTTTAAACCATTAAATATACTTTAATGTTTTTTCTTATATTTGCAAAGTAAACTTTGCTCTTATGGATAAACAGATTATAAAAAAACTAATAATAGAGAAGCAAAAGGCCATTCCGGAATTCTTTATTATTCGAAGGGAAATCCAGTTTGATACTCATGCAAACTATGTGCTTGTCGGTTTAAGGCGTGCTGGAAAATCCTTTATGATGTATCAGGATGCCCAGAATATGATTAAGAGTCCAGGGCTGACACAAGAAAACATACTCTACATAAATTTCGAGGATGAAAGGTTGTCAGATATTTCTTCAGACAGTTTGGGAGAAATATTGGATGCCTATTTCGAGTTATATCCAGAAAAAAAGCCACTGATATACCTTGATGAAATACAGGTTGTTTACGGGTGGGAAAAATTTGCAAGAAGACTTGCAGATTCTAAGTATAGAGTTATGATTACTGGCAGCAATGCTAAGATGCTCAGCAGTGAAATAGCAACTACACTTGGTGGCAGATATATTCCAAAGGAAGTTTTTCCATTTTCTTTTAGAGAGTATCTAGAGTACAAAGGCATAGAATTGGACAGAAATTGGATATATGACCAAGGTGCTTGCTCTCAGATATCAAATACTTTCGATCATTATTTCACTAATGGCGGCCTTGCAGAATCTTTCAATCTTGAAGATAAGAGGGAGTATCTGAATTCATTATGTCAGAAGATACTGCTTGGCGATATAGTGGAGCGGAATAAAGTGCGCAATGCACGTGCTTTTCGTCTTCTCACAAGAAAATTGGCAGACAGTGTGATGCAACCGTCATCCCTCAGCAGGTTAAAACATATTATTGATTCCAGCGGAGATAGCATAAGCCTGCCTATATTGAAAGATTATTTGGAGTATTTAGAGGAGTCCTACCTGTTTTTCTCTATCCCGAATATGAGTTCATCCATATCGGAGCAGTCCACAATCCGGAAAAGATACATTGTGGATAATGGATTGCTTAACTTGTTTCTTTTCAGTGGAGAAACGAAGCTGTTGGAGAATATAGTAGCTTGCAAATTGATCAGAAAATACAGAAACACACCCGAAGAAACGCAGGTTTACTATTATAATAAAAACGTAGAGATAGATTTTTGTATTCCGTCTGCCAAAATGGCTATCCAAGTATCTTACAGTTTGGGAGACGATGAGACCTATAGGCGAGAACTAGGCGCACTGGAAAAGTTCTTAAACGTTTATCCGGATTTTACTGGAGGAAGTCATAAAACTCATGCAAAATATTGTGCACAATATGGGTGCATGATACATGGAAAAATTGCACTTTTTGAGTGCAATTGCTATCTTTGCAATAGTATTGCATAGATATACAAAATTAATTGAGTATGGTTGACGAGGCGTTATACGAATACATGCGTTTGCAGCTGGAACTTACGACCAGCAGTTTTCACAGGTATCTTTATGAACGTGTGAACTGGACTTCCCGTATGATAGCGATCACAGGGGCAAGAGGAGTCGGCAAATCCACGATGATCCTGCAATATCTTAAGGAACAGGCTTCGGATTGCAAGTTTCTATACATATCCGCTGACCATACATATTTCAGCACTCACTCTCTCGTCGAGGTTGCGGATGAGTTCTCGAGGGATGCTGGCCATTTGCTCGTCATAGACGAAGTTCACAAGTATTCTGACTGGTCCCGCGAACTCAAGCAGATATATGACACTCATCCTGACATGAGGGTGATTTTCTCAGGATCTTCCATACTGGACATCATGGACGGTGTCGCTGATCTCAGTCGAAGGGTACTACCTTATACGCTGTATGGTTTGTCCTTCAGAGAGTATCTGGAACTGTTTCACAACATAAACGCATCTAAGTATTCACTTGACGAGATACTCGCGGGCAAGTCACGTATTGACGGTGTGCTTCATCCTCTCCCTCTTTTCAGACGTTACCTTGCAGAGGGCTACTATCCATTTGCATTGGAGGGAGATTTCCCGATGAGGATGCAGAATGTCATAACAAAAACGATAGAATCAGACATCGCACAGTATGCCGAACTAAAGGCACCGACAGCAAAAAAACTAAAAAAGATGCTGGCTGTTATCTCGACACTTGCTCCGTATAAACCTAATGCGGATAGCCTCGCGTCTGAAATCGGAGTCAGCCGAAACAGCGTCTCAGACTATCTCGCGTTGCTGGAGAAGGCTCAGCTGATAGGTCAACTTAGGGACGATACGGGAGGAATGAGGGGACTGGGCAAAGTGGAGAAGGTCTATATTGACAACCCAAGTCTGATGACAGTCTTGTCCGGAGGGAAAGCTGACATAGGGAACATGAGGGAAACTTTTTTCTACAACCAGATGCGTGTGGAGAATGATGTGGTTTCCTCACGTCAGTCTGATTTCGTCATCGGTGACCGCACATTTGAGATCGGTGGCCGGAATAAAGGAAAAAGACAGATTGAGGACCTTCCGGATTCCTATGTCGTAAAGGATGACATCGAATTCGCCCACGGCAACACTCTGCCCCTTTGGTCTTTCGGCCTAAATTACTGATAGCAGACGCGGCTATTTTGACCACATGGATCTTTAAATATATTAACACAATAGCAATGGAACTTAATGGTTAGTGGTCAAATTTTGGACCCGGAGAAAAGCCCCTTACCTTAGCCGGAAAAACGAGACCAATGTACAGCAGCGAAGACTTCTTCGAGGACGTGGTGACAGGCGGCAGGAAGCATCTTGGACACCTGAGGCTTTCATCGCATGCTTGGAATTGTCTTAAAATACATTATCTTTGTGAAAAACATGATGATATGATCACGAATTTTGATCAACTTGATTTTGCCACATATTGCATCGGATGCTTGTCAATGAAGTTGTCATTGCCTCAACCCGATGTCTATCGTCGTTTGAAGAGTTCCGGCATTCTTGATGATTATATTGTCAAAGGTTATGACATACTTCATACCTTCAGCCGAGAGTACTTGATGTCCGACCTCATCTCCTACATGAAAGATAAAGGAGTGCTGTCATGATAGTCTTCCATTCTTCTCCATGCATCGTGAACCATCCGGATGTCTCTTTTTCAAGAGACTATTTGGATTTTGGCAAGGGCTTTTATGTCACGACTATAGAGGAGCAGGCGCGGAAATATGCCAGGCGGTTTTTATTAAGAGGTATGAATGCCTACTTGAACAAGTATGAACTTTCTGATGACCTGCGAAATTACAATGCACGTTACTTCGATTCGTATGACGATTCATGGTTGGATTTTGTGGCGTTATGCAGAGCCGGAAGAGATAAGTCAGACTACGATATTGTTACGGGTGGAATCGCAAACGATAAAGTGTTCAGAACGATAGACCTGTTCTTCTCCGGCGAGATCACAAAAGACGAGGCCTTGCGAAACCTGCATTACGAGACGCCCAATGTTCAGATTTGTCTAAGGTCGCAAGAGCTTTTGGATGCGGAACTTACATACATTTCAAGTGAGGAGATCATATGATTGACGCAAGTAAACAAATCGTGCTTCAGGCAAAGTACGCAAGAATAATTTCACTGATTGCCACTAAGTCAAACATCACTCTTGACCAAGCGATGGAACGATTCTATGGTTCAGAAGTGTTCCTCTTGATACAAGATGGTGTTGCCGATCTGCACTGCCGCAGCGACCAATATCTGGCCGATGAGGTTTGTCGTGAGAAACTTAAACAATAGATGATTGTCCGGATGCCCTTTTTCTCTATCGCAAGGACGGGCGATACCAGATAGACAACAATCTTGCGGAACGTCAGGTGAGACCGTTCACGGCATTGCGGAAAGTGATCCAGCACTACGGCAGTGACGAAGGCGCGGAGATGGCCTCGGTCTATTTGAGCGTGGTGAGCACGGTGAAGCTAGCGGGGGTGTCGGTATGGCGTTTCCTCGGAGACTCCTTCGAGGACGTGGTGACAGGCGGCAGGAAGCATCTTGGACACCTGAGGCTGTCGCCAGCGTAGAAAAAGTAAAAAAATAATCAACAAGTAATACCAAAAACGGACAATTATTGGCCTGGAGACGGGTCGAGCGGACGCTATGTCTCTGACTTTGAGCTGGGCCCCAAAATTGACCACTAACCAGCCTTGGTGTTGCTTTGTCAATATGGGTGTGTGGGGACGGTTACTATAGAATGATGAAATTCACTGGACGGTTGAAGGCTGAAATTCGGGGAATGTCACCCTGCTGTCCGAAAAGAGATAGAATTAAATGATTTTCCCTATCATTAGATAATTATGGCACTTGTATTATCAGCAGAACAACGTAGTATAGAAAAAGTTTTTAGTGCACCTGAAAATTTTGTGATACCGGCATATCAAAGACCTTATTCCTGGGAGTATGACCAGTGTTTCCAGCTCTACAAGGATCTGACATCAGCTTTCGAAGATAATAAGAAAGACTATTTTATCGGTAATGTCATTATCGCAAAGAGTGCTACGGAGCGGACTAATCGCTATGTGGTGGATGGTCAGCAACGTCTTATCACAATATGGCTCTTCCTTCGCATCGCAAATCTACTGTTCCCTGATTTAAAGGTGCTTAGGAAAATGACCGTCATCGAGAGTAGAAAGGAGGGCTTAGCTGACCAGTTGAATATCCGGTCTCTTGTCTTTGAAACAGGCGATGATGAGGCACTTCTTAAAATTTTCGATTATAATACGCAAGAGTCATTTGAGGAAAGATATAAAGAATGCTGTAATCGTAATGGCCGTTTCATGGAATCCCGTTGTAATAGCAGAGTGGAAATTAGTGCCATATGGTTGTATATCTGGCTGAAAAACTTTAAGGAAAAAGATGCCGAAAGGTGTGAAGACTTTATTTTTTTCATTATAGATCAAGTTTTCCTTCTTCCGATAGAACTGACAGGCGACAGTGTTGACGAAGCCAACAACAGAGCTCTAAAAATTTTTGAGACCATCAATAACCGGGGTATGAACCTTGAAGATGCAGACATTTTTAAGGCAAAACTCTACGATAAGGCGGTAGCGAATAATGCTAAAGATGATTTTATCCGTCAGTGGCAAGAGTTCCGTCTTGTTACCGAAGATGAATTGGGACTAAAAGTTGATGATATATTCCGCTATTATTCCCATATTATAAGAGGAATGCAGCGTATCACATCAAGCGAAACCAATATTCGTGAGTTGTTCGTAGAGGCAGATTATTCACCTCTTATCTCAAAAACATATACGGAAGTGATGGCAGCTCTGATGAAGATTATCGACTGTCTGAAATATATGGACTACAAACAGAGCGACCAGTCTGAAATCTCTAAATGGATCCAGGTGATAAAAGCGTATAGTAATCAGTATCCAAATTATGCAATTGTTACCTTTCTTTTTATTAAAGGATTCGATTGCGATTCCAAGTTTCAAGTGTTACTGAAATCTTTGATACGTTATGTCTACTATACAGGTTCCACAACCACGGTTAAATTTGAAATATACAACATTATCAAGTCTATATGCAATAATGAGCCAATAAACGATTACAGAGTCAACCGTGATGCTGACACAAAACTGTATTTCCATCCTCGTTTACGAAAGGGCTTCGCTTTATTGGCTTATTACCTTCAAGGGAAAGAACCACTTGTAGATTATACTTACGATAAGATACTCACATATAAAGACGCTGAGAGAACATCTCCAAATTTGTTCGAAGATAATCAATCTGCTACAAATTACATAGAATCTATCGGCAATGACATTATTGTTGATAAGCCTAAAAAATATCTTGATTGGACGGAGAGGATGAAGTATTATGACATATTGGGCCTTACGGGAATAAGTGAGATTAAGACGGAGGAAGACATCATTGCGTTTATAGAGCATCGCGATAAGCAGATACAGAATACACTGGATAATTATTTCTTTATATAGTTCCATTTTTATTTGGATTTCAACTGGAAAGTATTATGACATATTGGGCCTTATGGGAATAAGTGAGATTAAGATGGAGGAAGGCATCATTGCGTTTATAGAGAATCGCGATAAGCAGATACAGAATACACTGGATAATTATTTCTTTATATATGGGAGCAATCGACTCATTAGAGCTTTACCATTTCAAAGCTTTTGAAGATGATGTGAAGTTCAAATTTGAAGGAAAAAACTCTTTAGTGTTTGGTGAAAATGGCTCTGGCAAGACATCTTTTTATGAAGCACTAAAGTTGGCCTTCTTTAATGACAAACTTGAAAGCTCAAAAATATCATCATTTGATACTCCTGAAGATGCAAACGCGAAGCGCAATCAGATGTATGAGAGCTTCCGAAATGCCAATGATACTAGCATGCGGTTCACTATTAAGATTAATGGTGATGACTACACTGTTTTGGCCAGAAATGACTATCGAGTGTTTCTTGTCACTCATGCAGATTTCGAATTGCATGACGATTGCATTCTTTTGGAGGAGACCTTGGGGCGGTTATTTTTCGACTTTAATGTGGAGACCCCTAAAGGTTTGCTGCAGATGATATGCGATGACTTGGAATACGCAGTCAATACTACTCTCGAAAATCAGTTTTCAGAGACCGTAAGAGTGTCAATTGATAGGGGTGAAGGGTTCCGTTGTATATTGTCAGACTTGGATGGTCATTTGGCTTACGGCACAAACATTAGTCACTATTTCAATGAGGGGAAAATACATCTGATACTGATTATTATCTACATCAATGCATTCTTATTGATGACAGATAGTCAGAAGAATAACATATTGGTTCTGGATGATATCATTACTAGCCTTGATGCAACAAATCGTGCCTTTGTTCTGCGTTTTCTTTTTGACAGCGTAAAGCGACAGGAATCGCTCCAAATGTTTCTATTGACACACAATGTCAGTTTCTATAATCTGACAAAGCATTACATCAACAACTATCTGACACAAGAAGAACAGAACAATTGGACGTTCTATACTCTATACAATCTAGGCAATCAACATAAGCTCTATCCTCAAGATGAGGATACCATAGAGAAAGTAGAGACGGATTTTCAAAGCGGAAATACGCCTATAGAAACTCTTGGTAACAGGATTAGACAGCTGTTTGAAATTGATGTTCAGGAACTTGCCAAAATCATTATTACTGGAGGATTGGAAGAAAGTAAGAATATCCTTGTGAGACTAGCAAATGGCAAACCCATATATTATAAGGATGGGAAAGATGTTTTCGAGCTGGTTAAAATATTGGAGGGCAAGGCTAAGATAATAGCCTTTACTTCCGAACAGTTATCAAAGGAGCTGTTAGATACCATAGAAGATTTCAAGAACGACCCTGACTTAGCAAACATAAGAGAGTTATTAAGGCATATGACTCTTTTCCAAAAGATTTCATTACACCCAACTTCTCATGGGGTACTTGGTTTGACACCAGTTTCTACCAAGGA
>OJKP01001992.1_pt1 | contig 10344 bp, 9 predicted proteins | sample 1596521 | NCBI WGS metagenome assembly OJKP01 (sample SAMEA4350130, study PRJEB24818) | metagenome | biome: human; feature: gut; material: faeces | place: Denmark | collected 2013-09
CAGCCAGCGTATGCTTAACGCTTTGCTGCCGGGAACGGTGGTGGCTGTGCATCGCCATCCCCGGTCGGCGGAGACGGTGGTGTGCCTTCGCGGAAGGATGGACGAGGTGATTTTAGAGGAGCGTGACGGGCGGCTTGTGGAGACGGAGCGCATACGGCTTTGTCCGGAGGAAGGGTGCTATGGTTGCCAGGTGCCGCCGGGCGCATGGCACACGGTGGAGGTGGTTGAGCCGTCGGTGATACTTGAGGCTAAAGACGGCGCCTACGGAGCTGACGGCAGTGAAATGTGGAACAGTAAACAATAAAAACAACATACACGATATGAGCATTTTTGCAGGAAAGACATTGATGATAACGGGCGGAACGGGCTCGTTTGGCAATGCTGTGTTAAACAGATTTTTACGTACTGACATCGGCGAAATCCGCATTTTTTCGCGCGATGAGAAGAAACAGGATGATATGCGCCATGAGTATCAGGTGAAATATCCGGATGTGGCGCATAAGATAAAGTTTTTTATCGGGGATGTGCGCGACCTTCAGTCGTGTCGCAATGCGATGCCTGGCGTTGACTATATCTTCCATGCGGCGGCGCTTAAGCAGGTGCCGAGTTGCGAGTTTTTCCCGATGGAGGCAGTTAAGACCAATGTGATCGGTACAGACAATGTGCTTACGGCAGCTATCGAGGCCGGCGTCGGCGCAGTAATCTGCCTGTCGACCGACAAGGCTGCCTATCCAATCAATGCGATGGGTACGACGAAGGCCGTGGAGGAGAAGATTGCCGTGGCCAAGAGCCGTTATTCGGGCAAGACCAAGATTTGCTGTACGCGTTATGGCAATGTGATGTGTTCGCGCGGTTCGGTGATTCCGTTGTGGATTGACCAGATTCGCAACGGCAATCCGATTACGATTACGGAGCCGAGGATGACGCGTTTTATTATGTCGCTCGAGGAGGCGGTAGACTTGGTGCTGTTTGCATTCGAGCACGGGCATAATGGCGACATTCTCGTGCAGAAAGCTCCGGCGTGCACCATACAGACGCAGGCAGAGGCGGTGTGTGAGCTGTTTGGCGGCAAGAAGGAGGAAATCAAGGTAATCGGTATTCGCCACGGAGAGAAGATGTATGAAACGTTGCTGACCAACGAGGAGTGTGCCAAAGCGGAGGATATGGGCAATTTCTATCGTGTGCCTGCCGACAACCGCTCGCTCAACTACGACAAGTTTTTCACAGAGGGCGACCAGAAACGCTGCGATTTGACGGAATTCAATTCCAACAACACTCGACGTCTTGATCTTGAGGAGACGAAGGCAAAGATTGCGGCGCTTGAGTATATCCAGAATGAACTGAAGGGTATTGAAAATATAGCGAAATGAGAATCTTGGTGACAGGCGCGAAGGGTTTTGTCGGTAGAAACCTGTGTGCGCAGCTTAAGAATATCCGCGACGGCAAGGCGCGTTGCTATGGCAACGTGACGGTCGACGAGGTTATGGAATATGATCTTGACACCGACCCTGGGTTGCTTGACGAGTGGTGTGGCAGAGCAGACTTCGTTTTTAACCTTGCTGGAGTGAACCGGCCAAAAGACCAGGCGGAGTTTATGCAAGGCAATTTCGGGTTTGCCTCTACGCTGCTCGACACGTTGAAGCGTTGCGGCAACACTTGTCCGGTGATGCTCTCTTCGAGCATCCAGGCAACGTTGATTGGACGCTATGGCGAGTCGGACTACGGAAAGAGTAAACTGGCAGGAGAAAATCTGTTTTTCGACTACGGCAAAGAAACCGGGGCCAAAGTGCTTGTCTACCGTTTCCCTAATTTGTTCGGCAAATGGTGTCGTCCGAACTATAATTCTGCAGTTGCGACATTCTGCAACAACATTGCCAATGATTTGCCAATACAGGTGAACGACCGCTCGACCCAATTGGAATTGCTATATGTCGACGATCTTGTGGATGAGATGATTGCAGCATTGCGTGGCGAGGAGCATCATTGCGAGTTTGACGGAGTGAATACCGTGCTCTGCAAGGATGGTGCATATTGCGCCGTGCCAGTGAGCCATCGTGCCACTCTTGGCGAAATAGTGGATTTGCTTGAATCGTTCCATTCACAGCCACAAACGTTGATGATGCCGGAGATTGCTGAAGGCTCGTTTGCAAAAAAATTATACAGCACCTATCTTTCGTATCTGCCCAAAGAAAAGGTGGCTTTCCCATTGAAAATGAATGTTGACGACCGCGGTAGTTTCACGGAATTACTTAAGACGGCAGATTGCGGTCAGTTCTCGGTAAACATCTCCAAGCCTGGCATCACCAAGGGGCAACATTGGCACAATACGAAGTGGGAATTCTTCATCGTAGTCAGCGGACGTGCGTTGATTGAGGAGCGTCGCATTGGCTCGGACGATGTGTTGCGTTTTGAGGTGAGCGGAGATAAGATAGAAGCTGTGCATATGTTGCCAGGATACACGCACAATATCATCAATCTGTCGGAAACCGACGACTTGGTGACATTGATGTGGGCAAACGAACGGTTTAATCCAGAAAAACCAGATACATATTTTGAAAAAGTATAGAAACAATGAAACTCGATTATAGTGACATACATTTTGCCGACGACGGTCGATTGAAGCTGGTCATCATCGTGGGCACGCGACCGGAAATCATCCGTCTGGCAGCAGTAATCAACAAATGCCGTAAATATTTTGATTGTATACTTGCCCATACAGGACAGAACTATGACTACAATCTTAATGGTGTGTTTTTCCACGACTTGAAACTGAAGGACCCCGAGGTCTATATGGATGCGGTAGGCGATGATTTGGGCGCAACTGTCGGCAACATAATCAATTGCTCGTATAAGTTGTTGTCGCAGGTTAAGCCAGATGCGATGCTTGTGCTTGGCGACACCAATTCGTGTCTGTCGGTGATACCGGCAAAGCGTTTGCACATTCCTATATTCCACATGGAGGCAGGCAATCGTTGCTTCGATGAGTGCCTTCCGGAAGAAACCAACCGGAGGATAGTCGACATTATTTCCGACGTGAATATGTGCTACAGCGAGCATGCCCGTCGCTATTTGAATGCTTCGGGTGTGGCAAAAGAGCGTACTTACGTTACTGGGTCGCCGATGGCGGAGGTGCTTCATCAAAATTTGGCAGAAATAGAAGCCTCTGACGTACATGCGCGTCTTGGCTTGGAAAAGGGCAAATATATATTACTTTCTGCCCATAGAGAGGAGAATATCGACACGGAAAAGAATTTCCAATCTTTGTTTACTGCAATTAATGCAATGGCAGAGAAATACGATATGCCGATACTTTATTCTTGTCATCCTCGCAGCCGCAAGCGATTGGAGCAGAGCGGATTTAAGCTTGATGGACGTGTGATACAGCATGAACCGCTTGGATTTCATGATTACAACTGCTTGCAGATGAATGCATTCGCGGTTGTTTCGGATTCTGGAACATTGCCGGAGGAAAGTTCGTTTTTCACATCTGTCGGACATCCGTTCCCTGCCGTGTGTATACGCACGTCGACAGAACGCCCAGAGGCAATGGATAAAGGGTGCTTTATCCTTGCCGGCATTGATGAGCGTTCGCTGCTCCAAGCCGTAGATACAGCCGTGGAGATGAACATTAACGGTGACAATGGTATCCCTGTGCCAAATTATATGGATGAAAATGTGTCGACCAAAGTGGTTAAGCTTGTCCAGAGCTACACTGGAGTCGTGAATAAAATGGTTTGGAGAAAATAAAAGTCTTATAGATGAGAATCCTGCTTGTCACACAATACTTCTATCCAGAGCAGTTTAAAAGTAACGATTTAGCTTTTGAACTGCAAAAGCGAGGACATCAAGTGACAGTCCTGACAGGTCTGCCGAATTATCCTGGTGGGAAATTTTACAAGGGATATGGCGTGTTCAAAAAACGGAGAGAAACGGTAGAAGGAGTGGACGTGATAAGGACACTTGTTGTGCCTCGAGGCAATGGATCTGGTGCCCGATTGGCGATAAACTATCTTAGTTGGGCTTTTTTTGCGTCATTACGGGCATTGACGTTGTCTTTCCAAAAGCGTTTTGACGCTATAATCGTTCATGAAACATCCCCAATTACACAGGGCTATCCAGCACTATTGGTAAGAAAAATACAGAGAATTCCAATCTATTTTTGGGTATTGGACCTATGGCCGGAAAGTTTGCAGTCGGCGGGGAATGTCAATAATGAGTTTGTCTTGAATATATTTAAACGCGAGACAAAAAGGATGTATGAACATTCGCATAAGATATTGGTCAGCTCTAAAGGTTTTATAAAATCAATTTTAGAGAAGGGAGAATACTTGGACAAGTTGGAGTATTTTCCTAATTGGGCAGAAGACCTTTTTGAGAATGCAGAAATAAAGCCTATCCCGGATTTGAAAGCTGGGTTCAAAGTGATGTTTGCAGGTAATATCGGAGAAGCGCAGGACTTTGAGCACGTGATGCAGGCGGCGTTATTGTTGAAAAAGGAAAAGAATATACAATTCATTTTCATCGGGGATGGTCGTAGGAAGGAATGGGTTGATTCATTTATTGAAAAGCATCAGTTGTCAGACACAGTAAGCGCTCTTGGCCGCTTCCCAATAGACTTGATGCCGTCGTTTTTTAAGCAGGCGGATGTTATGTTGCTGGCATTAAAAGACGATTATATATTCAGTCTTACCGCTCCAGCAAAGTTGCAGGCGTATATGGCTGCGGCAAAACCGGTGGTGGCAATGATTGACGGAGAGGCTCGGAATCTTATTGCAGACAGCAACTGTGGCGTTTCCTCACCGGCAAAGGATTTTCAAGGCTTGGCAGAAAATATTTTGAAGCTCAGTAAAATGAACGGCGATGATTTGCGGGCCTATGGCGAGAATGGATGGAATTATTATCGCAAATATTTCACCAAAGAAAAATGCATAGACAATCTTTGCGCTATGCTTGCAGATGGCAATAGCAATTGAAACATATCTGAGGCGAGTCGCAACGACGGGTTGTGGCGTAGAAGAGCTTGGCGCGGCGGTAAGGATCTGCAAGGCGGGGTGGAGTGCGCAACTCGATGGGACGCCATTGCTTGATGGCGTGGATTTTGTGAAAACAGGGAATCTGTTGTTCGCGAGAATCCGTGCGAAGCTTGCTACGGAGAATGATGCTGCTGCAAAATGTCTGTTGCTGGCACTTATGCATGATGAAATGACTGGTGTTGGCACGGAGTGGTCGTCAAGAAAGGATGATGTGTTTGTCAATGCGTTTCTGACGGAAGCTGACGGCTGCTGGCGAGAGGCGTGCCGCGAAGACGGATTGCTGAGGGCGTTGTTGTGCCGTGTATCTGCATATTATTTGTATTGTCAGGAAGAGGATACTAATTTGTCGGTGCGAGGATTTGTCGACTCATGTATTGACGGATGGCGGAATTCTCTGACTGAAAATCTATGGGACGGCGCACCTGTTTCGTTGACTCTTGAGCGGCTTGCCGCAATGCAGTCGGCCGCGCAAACGGATGCTGATGTGGAATTGATGAGCCTTGTGGACGAGACGTTGGAAAAATGTTGCGAAGTTGTCATGTCTGGACACTGTGGCTTGAATGACCTTGCGTGTCTTTATGATATGCTGACGGTCGGCGGGCATTATGATAAAGCGTATCATTGTTTGGGCTTGAAGCCAATGACAAGGTCAGATAGTGATGGCTGGTTTGTGCGTCAATCGATGATTTTTGCATCTGAATGTCGTCGTGCGGTCAGTTTTTCGGCGGTTTAATTTTGTAGTTGTTTATTTTTTTGTACTTTTGTGATGTTTAACGAAAAAACAGAGACATAAGATATGAAGACAAAAGACGAACTTATTGACGAATTGCTTGATTTGGCGTTTGCCGAGGATATCGGTGACGGAGACCACACAACGCTTTGCTGCATTCCTGCCGACGAGATGGGCAAGCAGCATTTGCTCGTAAAAGAGGAAGGCATTCTTGCAGGAGTGGAGATTGCCAAGAAGGTGTTCCATAAATTTGATCCAGAGCTGAAGATGACTGTGTTTATCAACGACGGAGCGCATGTGAAGCCCGGAGATGTGGCTTTCGTGGTGGAAGGCAGAGTGCGTTCGTTGCTTCAAACGGAGCGTCTGATGCTTAACATCATGCAGCGCATGAGCGGCATTGCTACTATGACGGCAAAATATATGGAACGATTGAAGGGCTTGAAAACAAAAGTGCTTGACACCCGCAAGACGACTCCAGGAATGCGTATGCTTGAGAAGGAGGCTGTGAAGATTGGCGGCGGAATGAATCACCGGATAGGCTTGTTTGACATGATTCTGTTGAAAGACAACCATGTAGACTTTGCCGGCGGTATTGCAAATGCCATCAATAAAGCGAATGAATACATTAAAGCCAACCATAAGGATGGCATGAAAATTGAAATCGAAGTGCGCAACTTTGATGAGCTTGATGAGGCGCTTGCCACAGGTCACGTTGACCGCATAATGCTTGACAATTTCACTCCGGAGAATACGAAGAAGGCTGTCGACATTGTGGCTGGACGATGTGAATTGGAGTCATCGGGCGGCATAACCTTCGACACGCTCCGTGACTATGGCGAATGCGGAGTAGACTATATCTCTGTCGGAGCTTTGACTCATTCTGTCAAAGGTTTGGATATGAGTTTTAAAGCCTGCTAATTCTGCTTTACAGAAAGCATATCGGAAATATGAAAGCCTGCAAAATCAGTGATGGTTTTGTGGGCTTTCCCTTTTATTGCATCTAGTGGCAGAGTGGTGGCAAGCCCGATAACGGTTGCTCCAGCAGCTTTTCCTGATTCGATGCCCGACAATGAGTCCTCAAAAACGAAGCAGTTCTCCGGGCTGACGCCAATAGCTTTTGCTCCAAGGAGATACGGCTGTGGGTGCGGTTTGGAGAATGTTACCAGATCGCTTGTTATTACGGCTTTGAATTTGTCGCGGAATCCAGGATTCTGGCTATAGAGATTTTCCATTTTCTGCAATGAACTGCTCGTCACAATGGCGCATTCAATGCCGGCTTCGTTAAGTTCGCCGACAAACCTCATGGCTTCGATAAAAGGAGTATAGCGCATATCCTTTTCGAAGCAGGAGATCATATCCAGTATTTGTTGCTGGATATTTTTGTCTGGAAAATATGTGCCGAGGATTTTGGGCAGCGTTGAACCCTTTATTATGTGAGCAAAGTCGGGCACATTTGTTGGAAACACCTTGTCAACATCTTCCCAAAATTCAGTATATATGCTTTCGCTGTCAATCAGAACTCCGTCAAGATCGAATAATACGCCAGTTTTCATTGTGTAAATAAGTTTTAGACTGCAAAGGTAGGAACTTTTGTGATGAATTCGCAAAATAATTTTGTGGAATGGGGAAATGTGAGTAATTTCGGTTGAATTTTTAGAATATGACAAAAGAATTTCAATTACGAGTGGATCCGCGTACGGCAGCCGACAATGAACGTGTAGCTGCATTTGTCGCCCGACAGGGGAATTTTGACCGTGGCAGGATAAAATTGCTGCAGATTTTGAAACGCTCAATCGATGCACGTCAGCGTCGGGTAATGGTCAATTTGACGGTTAGATGCTTTATTGATGAACTCCCGGATAATATAAATCGCTATGAACCATATCGCTATGGCGATGTGAGCAATGCACAGACAGTGGTGGTTGTAGGGGCCGGTCCTGGAGGCTTGTTTGCCGCACTCAGATTGATAGAGCTCGGCTTGCGTCCGGTGGTTCTTGAACGAGGCAAGAACGTTGACGATCGCCGTCGTGACTTGGCTCGCATATCAAGAGAAAACATCGTTGACGAGAATTCGAACTACAGTTTTGGAGAAGGTGGCGCTGGTGCGTATTCAGACGGTAAGTTGTACACGCGAAGCAAAAAACGTGGTTCTGTAGACAGAATATTGCAGATATTCAATCAGTTCGGAGCATCTGAAAACATTCTTATAGACGCTCATCCACATATCGGATCAGACAAACTTCCGGCTGTCATCAAGGCAATGCGGCAGCAGATTCTGAAAAGCGGTGGAGATGTGCGCTTCTCAACACGTGTGACAGGATTGAAGATGGACGGAATGTCGGTTGTTGGTGTCGTTTGCGAGGATGGCTCGGAATTTGACGGCCCGGTCATTCTTGCCACTGGTCATTCTGCGCGAGATGTCTATAGGATGCTTGACGGTCTGAATATCGAAATAGAGGCAAAAGGCATCGCGGTAGGAGTGCGTTTGGAGCATCCTCAAAAGCTTATAGACCAGATACAATATCATTCATCTGAAGGCCGTGGCGAATGGCTTCCTGCTGCTGAATATAGTTTTGTGACTCAAGTTGACGGTCGCGGCGTTTACTCGTTCTGTATGTGCCCGGGCGGAATCATCGTGCCGGCAGCAAGTGGACCGAATCAACTTGTTGTTAATGGAATGTCGCCGTCAAATCGAGGATCACGATGGGCAAATTCAGGTATGGTAGTTGAAATCCGACCAGAGGATGTGGATGAAGAATATGCGAAATATGGCAACTTGAAGATGATGGCTTTCCAAGAGGACTTGGAAAGACTTTGCTATGAACAGGCGGGAAAGACGCAAAATGCCGGGGCGCAGCGTATGCGCGACTTTGTAGAAGGCAGGGCATCGGTCGATTTGCCCCGCACATCGTATGCTCCAGGCATTCACCCGTCGCGTCTTGACAAATGGTTGCCGGAGCAGATTGGCAAACGTTTGCAGCAAGGATTCCGAAAATTTGGAAGTTTTGCGCGAGGGTTTCTTACCAATGAGGCGATATTGATTGGTGTTGAGTCACGCACGTCCTCACCAGTGCGTATCCCGCGTGACAGGGAAACGATGGTGCATATACGCATTGATGGACTTTATCCTTGTGGAGAGGGAGCCGGTTATGCCGGAGGTATTGTCTCTGCGGCGATGGACGGAGAAAAATGTGCGGAGGCAGTTGCGAAATTGTTGAATAATTAAGCACTATAGATATGGAGAATGGTGTAAAGAAGGATTTATATAAATATTTGCGTTCAGTCGGAGAGCTAGATGAGCGTATGCCGGAGTGCCCTGATGTGGCTGACGCCTGGCGGAAAATAGCGGAGGCATATCTTCCGGATGGGATAAGAGAATTTAGTGGCTATCCGATGGTCTCGTTAGGATGGATGATGTTTCTGGGAATGGCGATGGCACAGTTCTGGGATGAGAATTGGACAGAATATGGGCAGAATACCAATATCTATGAGATGCTGAGGGACAAACGTGGATACGATAATATGGATGAATATATTCTTGAGGAGGTATTGCGTCTTGATGCTGAAAAGCGGCGGCAGACAAGCCAACTCGTAGGAGAGTGTGCGTCGCGGACTCTCGCTATATTGAGAAACTCAGACATAGAAGCTGGTACGGAGGACGCTTTCAGGGGCTATGTGGCGTGTTTGCGTCAAATGTATCTGTACGGTGCTGCTGTTCAGCTTAATCGGTTGGGATACCATATGACCTTAATGGGATAAAAAAATCCGCAGAATTAATTCTGCGGATTTTTTTATGTTTCAATTACGATTATTTGATGATATCGTATTTTTTGAATACTTTCTGAATGCATTCAAGAGCTCTGTCGACTTGTTCGATTGTGTGTGTCGCCATAAGGCTGAAACGAATCAAAGTGTCTTGCGACGGAACGGCCGGAGACACAACAGGGTTTACAAATATGCCATCTTCAAGAAGGTCGCGAGTTACTGCAAATGTCTTGTCGTTGTCGCGGATGAAGAGAGGAATGATAGGAGTAGAAGTGTGACCAATCTCACAACCGATGTTTCTGAATCCATCCAATGCATAGTTTGTAACCTTCCACAAGTGTTCGATTCTTTCAGGCTCGCTCTCCATAATATCGAGGGCTGCGTTTACAGCAGCTGTAGACGCTGGTGTGATGCTGGCGCTGAAGATGTAAGATCGCGAGTTGTGGCGGAGGTAGTTTGCAGTCACAGAGTCTGTCGCGATGAAGCCTCCAAGAGCAGCAAACGATTTGCTGAAAGTGCCCATAATCAAATCGACGTCTTTTGTCACACCGAAGTGGTCGCATGTGCCACGTCCTTGATTGCCAAACACGCCGATGCCATGTGCCTCGTCGACATAAACGGCGGCATTATATTTCTTTGCAAGTTCACAAATCTTAGGCAGGTTTGCCACGTCGCCTTCCATAGAGAATACGCCGTCGGTAATAATTAATTTAACTTTGTCGGGATCGCACATTTGGAGCTTTTTCTCGAGGCTTTCCATGTCGTTGTGCTTATATTTAATCTTTTTCGACATAGAAAGACGGCATCCTTCAATGA
>OJKP01001993.1_pt1 | contig 10343 bp, 9 predicted proteins | sample 1596521 | NCBI WGS metagenome assembly OJKP01 (sample SAMEA4350130, study PRJEB24818) | metagenome | biome: human; feature: gut; material: faeces | place: Denmark | collected 2013-09
ATATAGTCGTTTCCGCCCTCCGGCAGCGGGCCGACCGCCACGACCGTGTTCTGCGAACCGACGAGGAAGCTCACGATGACTGCGCGGCCGATGTTGCGCGCGAGCATCCCCTTCCACGAATTGTAGGCCATCTTGTCGACGGTCTGCGACTCTTCGATCTTGTCGGGCGTGGGCTGGAACTGCCCGCTCGCGCCGCCCTGCAGCACGAGCGACATGCCCCCCGCCCCCGACGATCCTCCAAGCATTTCCTCATAGCTCTGGCTCGCGTTGTTGTTACTGTTGTTATTACTGCTATTATTGCTGCTATTATTGCTGCTATTATTGCTGCTATTATTGCTGTTGCCGCTCTGCTGCGCGCTCGCCATGGCGGGCACGGCAACCATCTGCTCATAAAGGCACGGCATGCTTTTTCCCATCTGGATCATAAAAACGTCCTCTCCCTTTCCCGTTGCTGCTGATTTGCTTTTCTCAGGTGTCGTAATACGCGGCGGTGGGGTTATAAAAACAGTGGTCGCCGATACGCATGACGAACGTCCCCACATTTGAAGGAAAATTCGCGCGGCAGGACGGCGAAAACGGGTTAAAGAACCACAGCGCCGTTCCAAGGCCGTTCAATCGGTTGCCCGCGATGGCCCAGTCCGCGATCTCGTAATGGATATCGGTCGGGCGCATGTTGTAGATGTTCTGCGGGTTGTAGCTGCCGCGCTCGGTCTCGCTCGCGCAGACGAACTGCCCCGGCTGAAAGATGATATTGCGGATGCTGCCCTGCCCCACGCGCGCGTATTCGCCGCCCGTCGAGCGCACGCGGTTCATCACGACGCTCGCCACGGCTTTCATCCCATTCTCGCCCTCGCCGCCCGCCTCGCACTCGATGAGGCGGGCGAGCAGTTCCCTGTCGGAATAGGCCATGTCGATCTCCTCCCCCATTTCTTCTTCCCCGACAGTCTATGCGACTCCTGTGCGCGGGGAACCAAACACGCGCAAAAAAGCACCGCAGATGAATTTCATCTGCGGTGCTTTCGCTTTGTTCAGTTTTCCTCGTCCGGCGGCGGAAGCTCTTCCGCTTCCGGCGGCGTCGCGCCGTAGGCGCCCTTCATCTTGAGCTCCTGCCACTGCTCTTTCGTGATAAGCAGCTGGCGGGGCTTTGAGCCTTCGAACGGGCCCACGATGCCGCGCGTCTCCATCTCGTCGACGATGCGCGCCGCGCGCGAATAGCCGAGCTTCAAGCGGCGCTGGAGCATCGAGACGGACGCCTGACCCGTCTCCATGACCACGTCGATCGCGGCGGGGAGCAGCTCATCCACATCGTCGGCGGCGTTCTGATCAGGCGCGGCATTGCCGCCTCCCTTGGCGCTGCCCTTCTCCTTTTCGGCGACGGCGGCGTTGATCTTGTCGATGACGGATTCGTCGTAGTCCGTCTCGCCGTTTTCCTTGACGAAGTTGACCACGCGCTCGATCTCCTCGCTCGAGATGAAGCAGCCCTGCACACGCTTGGGCTTACCTTCGCCCAGCGGGGCGTAGAGCATGTCGCCGCGGCCCACGAGCTTTTCCGCGCCCGCGGTGTCGAGGATGATGCGCGATTCCATCGCGGAGGCGACCGCGAACGCGATGCGGCTCGGGATGTTGGCCTTCATCAGGCCCGTGATGACGTCCGCGGACGGACGCTGCGTCGCGATAACCAGGTGCATACCCGCGGCGCGGCCCATCTGTGCCACGCGGCAGATCGACTCTTCGACCTCCTTCGCCGCGACGAGCATCAAGTCGGCCAACTCGTCGATGACGACGACGACGCTCGGCAGCTTTTTGAGCGTTTCGTCCGTCTCCGCCACCTTATTGTAGGAGGCAAGGTCCTTGACGTTGTGCTCGGAGAACATCTTGTAGCGCTTCATCATCTCGTACACGGCCCATTGCAGCGCGCCCGCAGCCTTTTTCGGGTCGGTGACGACGGGGATGAGCAGGTGCGGGATGCCGTTGTAGGGCGCAAGCTCGACCATCTTCGGGTCGACCATGATGAAGCGCACCTCTTCGGGCGTTGACTTATAGAGCATCGAGACGATCAGCGAGTTCGTGCACACGGACTTACCGGAGCCCGTCGTACCGGCGATAAGCACGTGCGGAAGCTTCGAGATATTCCCGACGATGTTCTTGCCGCTGATGTCCTTGCCGACGGCGAAGGCCGTGGTGGAAGGATGGGTGGTGAACTCCGTGGATTCGAGCACCGTGCGGATGCTGACGGGCGAAACGAGCTTGTTCGGCACCTCGACACCCACGACGGAGATCTTGTCGGGGATGGGCGCGATGCGCACGCCGCTCGCGCCCAGCGCAAGGGCGATATCGTCCTGCAAATTTGTGATCTTCGAGAGCTTCACGCCCTGACTGAGCGTGAACTCATAGCGCGTGACCGACGGGCCGCGCACCACATCGCCCGGCTGGGCGTCCACGCCGAAGCTCGTGAGCGTCTGCGCCAAGCGGCGGGAGTTGTTGCGCAGCTCCGCGCCCGCCTCAGCGGCGTTCGTCACGCTGCCCTCTTTTAAGAGCGTGATGGGCGGATACTGATATGCAGGCGGCTGGGGCTGCGCGTCGCTGCCCTCAATCTCGCGCGTGACCTCCTCGCGCGCGGCATCGACCTCGGCGCGGCGGAGCTTGTCCTCCTGCTTGTCGGTCAGCACGGCGGGAACCGTCGTTGCTGCTGCGGCTGCGGCGACGGGTGCGCTCTGCACGCTCGGCGTGGGCGCGGCAAACGGCGTGTGCATCACAGGTACGGGTGCCGGGACGACCGGCGCGGGCGCGCTCGGCGCTGTATCAAACGGCGGCAGGTCGAAGTCGTCGGCCTCCACCGTCACAGGCTTAACGGGTGCGGACGGCGCAGCGGCGGGCGAAACGGGTGCAGCGATCTTTGTCTCCGCGGCACTTCCGCCCGCTAACAGCTCGTCGGGGCTCTTGATATTATCGGACTTCTTGCGGAAGAAGCCGCCCGTGGGATTTTTCCTGATGACGCGCTCCTCGCCGTCGAGCGGAATGTCGATGGCGGCGTCCGGCGTATGGATCGGCGCACTGCGGCGCGGTGCATGGGTGTGCTGCGGCGGAAGGTCCTCTTCCTCCACTGGCTCATAGGGCACGCGCTCGTGCGAGCGCACGGCCTCGATCACGGCGGCAGGCGTCAAGCGGAACGCCATCATCAAAAACGCGACGAACAGCACAACGAGCAGGATCATCGCCAGCACCTTTTTCACCAGCAGCACCAGCATGATCGCAAGCGATGCAGACACCGCGCCGCCGGACTCGAGCGCGTTGCCGCTCGTCCACAGAAGCTTCAAGATGCCATCCATGTTGACATACTTCTCTTTGCAGAGGGCGATGTGCATGATCGCGCCGAACACGACCGGCAGCAGCGCCGTGCCGACAAGGCAGGACGCGACGTTCCGCCCACGGTGGAAGAGCAGAATATAGCTCCCCAGCAGCAGTGCGGGCGCGACGAGGTAATAGCCCCAGCCAAAGAGCGACCGGCACAGCTTCGCCGGCTGATCGAGCAGCCACGCGCCCGACTGGAAATAGCTAAAGCCCAGGCACAGCGCCAGCACCAGCAGGATTGCGCCCGCGACCTCGCGGCGGATGGGGCGCTTTTGATTCTTCTTCGCCGTGCGCTTGCCGGAAGACGAGGAGCGGGAGGAACCCGTCGTTTTCTTTTTCGTTGTGGTGGTTTTTTTCTTCTGTTGTGCCATGATTCACCTCAGAATCAAAAATTAGTGCAGGATCGTGAGCACCAGCGTCAGCACGCCGGCGGCCCAGCAGTAATAGGCAAACGCGCCGAAACGGCCCTTGTCGGCAACATAGCGCAGCAGGCGGATGCTCGCATAGCCCGACACCGCCGCGACGACGACACCGACGAGGTACACGGGCACGCTGGAGAAGTCGATGCCCGCGTCGATCGCGTCCTTGAGTGTCAGGATGTTCGCCCCCAACACCGCGGGGATGGAGAGCAGAAATGCAAAGCGCACAGCGAACTTGCGCTCAAAGCCCGTGAAGCAGCCCGCCGTGATCGTCATGCCGGAGCGGGAGATTCCCGGGCACAGCGCGATGGCCTGACCGATACCAACGAGCAGCGCGTCGAGCATTGTGGCGGTCTTTTCCGTCTTGCGGCCATGGCGCACGCGGTCGCTCGCGAAGAGCAGGATGCCCGTGACGATCAGCGCGCCGCCGATAAAGTACATATTATCACTCAGCTCCGTGAAAAAACGGCGAAACGGCACCATGACGAAAAGCGGCAGCGTGCCCACAATGATGAGCAGAATAAGGCGGCGCGCAGGCGGCACGGGGTTCGGCGTGCGATGATGGGCAAGGTCGCCGATGCCGGTGAAAAACTCCACGATCATATCGCGGATATCATCCCAGTAAGCGGCAAACACCGCCACGAGCGTGCCGAGGTGGAGCAGCACGTCGAAAAAGTTGGGCACGTTGCTCGCGCCCTGGATGCTTAGTAAATGCTCCGCGATGGCAAGATGGCCGGAGGACGAGATCGGTAAAAATTCCGCGATTCCCTGCACAAGGCCGAGAACAACGGCGGTCAAAACTGACATAAAAAACAACTCCTTTTGCGTTTTGTTCTGTAATGGCAATATTCTAACAGGATAATTATAGCACGCTTGTTCGCGGAATACCACCCCGAATTGCCGCATCTTCTTTTTCTTTCCTTTTTCGGTGCATCCCTTGCGAACGCAGGGCGAATGTGCTATGATTGGCGCGGGCTATCAGAAAAGGAGAGATAGAAATGACTTATAACTACCGCACCAAGGGCGTTTGCTCCAAGGAAATGCACATTGAGCTGAACAACGACCACACCATCAAGAGCGTAGAGGTCATCGGCGGCTGCAACGGCAACCTTCAGGGCATTTCGCGCCTGGTCGAAGGCATGAAGGCCGAGGATGCCATCGCGCGCATGCGCGGCATCCGCTGCGGCTTCAAGAATACCTCCTGCCCCGATCAGCTCGCCATCGCGCTGGGCGAGGCGCTGGCGCAGGACAAGCAGTAAGCCGTCATTTTTTGCCCGCGCGGTGCATCGCACGGGCAAAAATGCATAAAATCCTGCAAAATGCCGTTTCCCTCTCTGGACAAACGGCAATAAACTGTGTATACTGTTAAAAAATAAGCATTCAACGCACTATCAACGCAAAACATTTCGCTTTTGCCGGTCTGACGGGGGAACTTCATGGACATTGATATGGATATCAAAGAGCTCGAAGCGTTCGTCTACGTGGTGGAAAACTGCAGCTTTTCCCGCGCCGCGGAGCTGCTGCACCTGACGCAGCCGACCATCAGCTCGCACGTCTCCGCACTGGAGAGAAAACTGAATATCAAGCTCATCGTCCGCACCACGAAGGAGACCTACCCCTCCGACGCGGGCAAGCTCCTCTACAAATACGCCAAGGAGATCTTACAAGTGCGCGAGAATGCGGCCATCGCGCTGCGCAACTTCTCGCAGGAGATGAAGGGTACGATCTCCATCGCGGCCTCCACGGTGCCGAGCCAGTATTATCTGCCGCACCTTTTGCAGGACTTCCGCGCCCGCTATCCGGACATCACCTTCAATATCCAGATGGAGGACAGTCCCAAGGTCGTGGAGCTCGTCGCCACGCGCAGCGTGGAGATCGGCTTCTGCGGCACGATGGTGGCGAGCCACAAATGCGTCTATCAGGATTTTGCCAGCGACCCGATGGTGCTCATCACGCCGAACACCGAAAAGTACCAGGCCTTTGCGGGCAAGCCCTTCCCCATCGAGCAGCTCAAAGAAGAGACGTTCATCAGCCGCGAAAAGGGCAGCGGCACGTATCAGGCGGGCAAGGAACTCTTAAATGAGCTCGGCATCGACATCGCCCAGCTGCGCACCGCGGTCGAGATCCGCTCGACCGAGAGCGTCAAGCAGATGGTCAGCGAGGGTCTCGGCGTCGGTCTCATCGCACAGAGCGCCGCGCAGGACTATGTTCAGTTCGGAAAGCTTCTCGCCTTCCCCTTCCCCGACTCGCGCTTCCGCCGCCAGCTCTATATCGTCAAGCACAAAAACAGCATTTTATCGCCCATTGCGCAGGTGTTTTACGACTATGCGCGCAAAACCAAGGACAAAGCATCCGCCAAATAAGGCGGATGCTTTTTTACAGGGATCGCACGCTTTTTTGTCCGATTTTTTCGCGAAATTGTCATTTACTTTTTTCCCTCTCTGGTATATGATAATGCAATAGGTCAACGGCTGCGCTGCACCGGTAAAGCAGCAGGCCTTACGGGAGGGAGAGCGATGGACTGCCGCGATTCCGCGCTGTTTACAGGCGTGGACGAAGCATCGTGCGAAAATATGCTGCGTTGCTTCAGCGCGTATGAGCAGCGCTTCAGCGCAGGACAGACTATCCTCACCTGCGGGCAGCAGCAGGACATGATCGGCGTGCTGCTCTCGGGCAGCGCGGCGCTTCTGCGCCTGCACGCCGACGGCCACCGCACCGTGCTTGAAAGCATGGACGAGGGCAGCGTCTTTGGCGAGGAGCTGGCGTTCACCGGCTTTCGCGACGGCAGCGCGCTCATCGAGTGCCGCGAGGACTGCCGCGTCATCTTCATGCGCTATGACCAGATCACAAAGCGCTGCGAAAACGCCTGCGCCTGCCACAGTCAGGTCGTAACGAACCTCTTCCAACTGCTCTCGAAAAAGTCCCTGCATCTGAGCCGCCGGGTCGAGGTGCTCGCCTGCCGCTCCATCCGCGAAAAGCTGCTGTGCTTTTTCGAGCAGCTCGCCGACGAGCACGGCAGCCGGACGTTCCCCCTGCCGTTTTCCCTCAGCATGCTTGCCGACTATATCAGTGCCGACCGCAGCGCCATGATGCGCGAGATGCGCAAGATGCGCGAGGAGGACCTCATCAGCACCGAAGGCCGCAGCGTGACGCTGCTTTAGTTTTTTGCAAGTATTTTTCGTAAATGCAAGTTTTCCTGCATCGTCAGAATTTTGATATTCATTGACGCAAGAAAACTTTCATGATATAAATATAGCATCATTCCATATTCCCGGCGCTGCGTCCAGGAATCCCGCCTGCCGTTCTCCCCGGACGGCACGGCGCTGAATCTCAACAAAAAGGAGAATCATTCATGTATCGCATCGTGAAGAAAGAAGCGCTCAAGCCCACCGTGACCCTCTACGAGATCGAGGCACCGATGGTGGCAAAGAAGGCCGAGCCCGGCCAGTTCATCATCCTGCGCGTCGATGAAAACGGTGAACGCATCCCCATCACCATCCACGACTTCGACCGTGAGAAGGGCACCGTCACCATCATCGTGCAGACGATCGGTGCCACCACCGAAAAGCTCAGACATAAAGCCGAGGGCGAGTACATTCAGGACTTTGTCGGCCCGCTGGGCCGCCCGACCGAGACCGAAGGCAAGAAGAAGGTCTGCGTCGTGGGCGGCGGCGTCGGCTGCGCCATCGCTTACCCCGTTTTGAAGAAGTTCCACGACTGCGGCGCGGAAGTCCACGCGGTCGTCGGCTTCAAGAATAAGGACCTCGTCATTCTTGAGGACAAGTTCCGCGCGGCGTCCAGCGTTTTGAAGCTGATGACGGACGACGGCTCTTACGGCGAGAAGGGTCTTGTCACCGATGCGCTCAAGGCGCTCATCGACGCGGGCAACCAGTATGACGAGATCTTCGCCATCGGCCCTGCCATCATGATGAAATTCGTGTCCAAGACCACCGAGCCCTACGGCATCCCCACCACCGTTTCCATGAGCCCGATCATGGTCGACGGCACCGGCATGTGCGGCGGCTGCCGCCTCACCGTCGGCGGCGAGACGAAGTTCGCCTGCGTCGACGGCCCGGACTTCGACGGTCACAAGGTCGACTGGGACGAGAGTCTCAAGCGCGGCAAGATGTACTTCGACTGGGAGCGCCACAAATACGAAGAGACCTGCAACCTGTTCAGCAAGGAGGTTCAGTAATATGCCTAACATGAGTCTGAAGAAGAACGAAATGCCCTCGCAGGAGCCCAACGTCCGCAACAAGAACTTTCTGGAGGTTGCCCTCGGCTATACCGAGGAGCAGGCGCTCGACGAAGCAGCCCGCTGCTTAAACTGCAAGAACCATCCCTGCGTCTCCGGCTGCCCGGTGCAGGTCAAGATCCCCGAATTCATCAAGAAGATCACCGAAAAGGACTACGAGGGCGCCTATCAGGTCATTCATGAGACCTCCTCCCTCCCCGCCGTCTGCGGCCGCGTCTGCCCGCAGGAGACGCAGTGCGAATCGAAGTGCGTGCGCGGCATCAAGGGCGAGCCCGTCGGCATCGGCCGCCTCGAGCGCTTTGTCGCCGACTGGCACAATGCAAACGTGCAGGAAGCGCCCGCCAAGCCCACGCCCAACGGCCACAAGGTCGCGGTCATCGGCTCCGGCCCCAGCGGTCTCACCTGCGCGGGCGACCTTGCCAAGAAGGGCTACGATGTCACCGTTTTTGAAGCGCTCCACCTCGCCGGCGGCGTGCTGGTCTACGGTATCCCCGAGTTCAGACTTCCCAAGGCCATCGTGCAGAAGGAAGTCGACGGTCTGAAGGCCCTCGGCGTCAAGGTCGAAACGAACATGGTCATCGGCCGCGTCGTGTCCATCGACGAGCTGATGAGCGAGTACGGCTTCGAGGCCGTGTTCATCGGCTCCGGCGCGGGTCTTCCGATGTTCATGCACATCCCCGGCGAGAACCTCTGCGGCGTTTACTCCGCCAACGAGTTCCTGACCCGTATCAACCTGATGAAGGCTTATAAGGACGGCTCCGACACGCCCATCATGCCGCTTCAGGGCAAGAAAGTCGCCGTCGTCGGCGGCGGCAACGTCGCCATGGACGCCGCGCGCTGCTCCAAGCGCCTGGGCGCGGACGTGTACGTCGTCTACCGCCGCGGCATGGCCGAGCTGCCTGCCCGTAAAGAAGAGGTCGAGCACGCCGAGGAAGAGGGCATCGTCTTCAAGACGCTCAACAACCCCGTCAAGATCAACGGCGACGAGAAGGGCTATGTCTCCTCCATGACCTGCGTGGAGATGGAGCTGGGCGAGCCTGACGCCTCCGGCCGCCGCCACCCGATCGAAAAGGTCGGCAGCGAACACGATCTGCCGGTCGACTGCGTCATCATGTCGCTTGGCACCACGCCGAACCCGCTCATCAAGAACACCACCCCGGGTCTTGAGGTCAACCGCAAGGGCGGCATCGTCGTGAACGAGGCCGGTCTCACCTCTCATCAGAACGTCTACGCCGGCGGCGACGCCGTCACGGGCGCTGCCACCGTCATCCTCGCCATGGGCGCTGGCAAGCTCGGCGCGAAAAGCATCGACGAGGCACTGAGCAAATAATTTTCGTCAGCGAAAGCGCGCAGAAGCGTACTTCTGCGCGTTTTCTCAATACCATTTCTCACGAAGGGAGAACTATTATGAATCTTTGGCATGATATTGCACCGGCGCGCGTGCGCCCTGAGGACTTTTTCGCGGTCATCGAGATCGAGAAGGGCTCGAAAAACAAGTACGAGATGGATAAAGAGACCGGCGCGCTGCGTCTCGACCGAATTCTCTACACCTCGACTCACTATCCCGCCAACTACGGCTTCATCCCCCGCACCTGGGCGGACGACGGCGACCCGCTGGACGTTCTAGTTCTCTGCTCTGAATGCATCCGCCCGCTGAGCCTCGTGGAGTGCTACCCCATCGGCGTTATTTCGATGGAGGACAGCGGCAGTCTCGATGAAAAGATCATTGCCATTCCCTTCCAGGATCCGACCTACAACACCTATCAGGACATCTCGGAGCTGCCGAACCATGTGGCAAGCGAAATCCGCCACTTCTTCCGCGTCTACAAGAGCCTGGAGGGCAAGGAGACCGTCGTCAGCGACGTCCTCGGCCGCGAGGAAGCCATCAAGATCATCATCAAGTGCCAGAACGCCTATATTGAAAAATATTGCCGTTAAAGCAAAAAAAGGGAAAGGCCGTCAGCCTTTCCCTTTCTATTTTGGCATAAAGAAGGACGCATTCGAAAGAATGCGTCTTTCTTTATGCTGCATCTTCGATTTACTAAATACTCTCCTAGTAACCTCATTAGTAACCTGAAAGCAACTCGGTAACCTCAAAAAACCTCTAAGTAACCCCAAACCTTTACGGCCTTCAGCGGCAAAAAGAGGCATATCCTCACAAAGAAAAAATCCCCGAGACCATGAGTTTCGGGGATTTTCAGCAAATCAGCGCTTGCTGAACTTCGAAAGTCCAAAATATGCCATGCTGAATCTCAGGGAATTTCTTCGTTTTCTGCTTGATTTTCAGCGCAAATCAGCGGTTTTTAGATGTATTCAAT
>OJKP01001999.1_pt1 | contig 10311 bp, 12 predicted proteins | sample 1596521 | NCBI WGS metagenome assembly OJKP01 (sample SAMEA4350130, study PRJEB24818) | metagenome | biome: human; feature: gut; material: faeces | place: Denmark | collected 2013-09
ACCATATTGTCAAGAGAGCTTCGCACCAAACAATTACTCGTAAAGCACGCCTCTTTAGGCTACTGTTGACGGAACAACAGGTTCAGACATCATGCTGAACAATTACTTGTACGACTTCTTGTCGCACAGTATATTGCAAATATATAAACAAAATTTTTTTCGTAATACAAAAAATGTAGCTATCTTTGCGCCCCGAAAAAATAGCGATTAATAACATGCGATGCCGTGAATAGCGGTCGTGTATTCTAGAACACCACGTAAAAAACAGGAACGATGAAAAAAGAAAATCTCGTGTCAGTGCCCTACATGATACTGGGCATAGTATTTTGTGTATGCCTTGTGGCAGCAAATCTGTTAGAAACAAAAGTGGTCTCACTCGGACCCGTAACAGTAACCGCCGGACTGGTGGTATTTCCCATCTCTTACATTATCAACGACTGCATAGCCGAAGTTTGGGGCTTCCGTAAAGCACGCCTTATCATCTGGATGGGCTTCCTCATGAACTTCATGGTAGTAGCCTTAGGCCAGATAGCCGTTGCGCTTCCTGCCGCCCCATACTGGGAAGGCGAAGAAGGCTTCAACTTCGTTTTTGGTATGGCACCGCGCATAGCCGTAGCCAGTCTGTTGGCGTTTTTGGTAGGCTCTTTCGTAAACGCCTACGTAATGAGCCGCATGAAAATATCATCACATGGCAAGAACTTCTCGGCTCGCGCCATCCTTTCTACCATTTATGGTGAAGGCGCAGACTCCATCATCTTCTTCCCTTTGGCGTTTGGCGGACTGATGCCTATAAGCGAATTAATCAACCTGATGCTGGTGCAAGTATTGCTTAAAACCGTATACGAAATCATTGTGCTGCCCGTAACCATCCGTGTGGTTAAGTACATAAAGCGTGTAGACAATACCGACGTGTACGATGAAAATGTATCTTATAACATTCTAAAGATAAACGAATTATGATGCCGATGAATAACGAAGCCGCATTGGTGGTATTCAGTGGTGGACAAGACTCTACCACTTGTCTGTTTTGGGCGAAGAAACACTTTAAGAAAGTATATGCCCTGAGCTTTATCTACGGACAGAAGCACGTTAAAGAGGTAGAATTGGCACGAAGCATAGCAGAGAAGGCCGAAGTGGAATTCGAAGTGATGGACGTGTCTTTTATCGGACATTTAGGCCGAAACTCGCTCACCGATACTTCTATCCACATGGACGAGGAGAAGCCTGCCGATTCATTCCCCAACACTTTTGTGCCTGGACGTAACCTGTTCTTCTTGAGCATAGCGGCTGTATATGCCCGCGAGCATGGCGTAAACCATATCGTTACAGGTGTATCGCAGACCGACTTCAGCGGTTATCCCGACTGCCGCGACTCGTTCATCAAGTCGCTCAACGTAACGCTGAACCTTGCTATGGACGAGCAGTTTGTGCTTCACACACCGCTTATGTGGATTGATAAGGCGCAGACATGGGCGCTTGCCGACCGCCTTGGCGTGCTCGACCTGATACGTCATGAAACCCTTACCTGCTACAACGGCATACCGGGCGACGGATGCGGACACTGCCCGTCGTGCAAGCTTCGCCGTGAAGGACTGGAGAAATACCTTGCCGATAAGCAACGCATTGCCGATAGCCTTGGTATGTAATCACCTATATTAAACGAATAATCTTATGGAAAGAAAAGACGAACTTACCCTGTTGGGCAATAAGAATACTCAGTATAAGCAAGACTACGCTCCCGAAGTGCTGGAGGCGTTTGTAAACAAACATCCAGGAAACGATTATTGGGTGCGTTTCAACTGTCCAGAATTTACCAGCCTTTGTCCTATTACCGGACAGCCCGACTTTGCCGAGATACGTATCAGCTACCTGCCGGATGTCAAGATGGTAGAGAGCAAGAGCTTGAAACTCTATCTTTTCAGCTTCCGTAATCACGGCGATTTTCATGAGGACTGCGTAAACATCATCATGAAAGACCTGATTAAGCTGATGGATCCTAAATACATCGAAGTAACAGGAATCTTTACTCCGCGCGGAGGTATCTCCATCTATCCGTATTGCAACTACGGTCGCCCAGGCACCAAGTACGAGGAGCTGGCTGAATACCGTATGCGTAATCACGATTTATAATTAGTTTGAGCGAGACATACACTATTGCTTGATGTATGTCTCGTTTGTTTTATAGTGTAAGTATTCAAATAATGTATTATATTTGCGCCATAAATCAATTGTAATATGAAACGTTGGATTCTGCTTCTTCTTATGCCCCTGTGGGTACTGTTGATACAATCTTGCCAAGCGCCGGGTTGTGTTGACGAGGGTTCTGTCGTTTCGTATACACATGTCACTTCTAGTCACGTTACCGACTCTGATACTCCCGACGATGTAGACAAAGCTATCTCCACAATTCCGTTAGGAGATATGCTGAATAGCTCTACAGAGAGCCATTTCCACTTGGGAAACCTCTTTCAGCGAGGCCTGCGTCAGCTTGTGCAGCAGTGGAACAGGGAGGTTATGAAAGCCTGCGGACGCTATGCGCAGTGCATAAATATCTTGTCGGCAGATCATAACGCCGTGACATTTCAGATAGGCAGATGCAGTGTAAGGCCTCTGTATCTGTACCACATTCGTCATATCATTATTTAGCGGTTTTATTTTGTTAGCTTGTATCATGTTGTAGCCCATGTGTTTATATGTGGTTAGCATGTGTCGTGTCTTTTCTTATAGCGTATAATATATTTTTTAATAACTTTTTAAAACCGATATTTTATGGAATCATTATATACTTCTTCTTCTGAGAATTTGAAAAAATGTGTCAACGTACGTAATGTGGTATTGTCTGTAATAGCTCTGCTGGTAGGCGGTGCCTTGGCTTATTATTCTACTGTGGTGGCAGATTCTACCATCAGTAGCCTGGTGCTGTGCGTTGGTTCCATCATCATTATATGTGCGCTCTATTGCGTGTTTTTCCGTGCCATGCATTGGGTGTATGCGCCTACGCATAGTGCCATGAAGGCCGATTCTGTTAGTTATGAGGCTAAGCGTTTCGAGGCTTTGTGGAATAGCCTTTCCGATGAATTCGGATTTAGTCGTTTGCGCAGCACTGCCGAGCAGAGTGCTATCCGCATGTATTATATTTATTCTGTAGACGGCAAGTTTGCTGCATTGCAGTTGTTTCAGTATTCATCGTTGCTTTATTCTCCTATTACTGAGGTTTATACGTTGAAGGGAGATGATGCTGGTCGTTTTATCGATCGCATTAGTCGGGAGAATAAATGATGTGTTAGCACTGCTAGTGTATTCGCCCTGCGGATGGTTTTTCTTCTTCTTTTGTCTGATACAAAAGAAGAAGAACCAAGAAGAAAAAATCAAGGCTACGTCTCCGGGGCTACTGCGGAACGGTCGTTCTTTTATTCCGGTTTCTTATGCGCCAAGACGCTTCGCTGTTGGCTTTTGGTGGCGGCTTTGCTTTTTCTTAGTCTTTGTTTCTGTTGCTATTTCCATAAAGATTCGTTTTCCCAACCTTGAGGGAATCCCATGGCGTGTAAATCTACATTAGGGTATTCTGCAAAGAGTTTGAGTAAAGAACTTTTCAAATCCATGCAGGGGGTGATATTTTGCTCTAAGTATAATAAAGTGCACAACTGATGGTACAGCTTGATTGGTTTCAGGCTTGGGGCAATCCAATTTAAAGGAAGCCGATTCGGCAATTGAGGCTTTAAGGCAAAACGTCTGTTCCATATACGTGCATGATGAGCGCAGCAATTACGAAGTACGGTAATGCACCTTATCCAACTTTCCAAATATGTGTATTGAGGAAGGCCAAACTCTCTTGCCACTTGTTTCTTTAACCGATTGTCCTTAAATAGGTAAAACAACTTGGAAAGCGTACCTAAAGATGCAACTTCCAAGGTCTTCCATACAGGAGGGAGAGTTGGGAAGGTATATTTCTCGGAATGTTCCTTTATGAAATCTTCATTTGAGCGTGATACCTCTTTCTTGATGTTGTCAAGACAATCTTCATAAAACTCTGCATTCTTGAACAATGATGAATCCATAAACCAAAACGCCCCATGTTCCATTGAGAACACTTGTATAATCTTGGTTCGGAGAGAAATCTCAATGTCTTGGATAGCCATGAATATAAGTTGGCGGAGTTCTTTATCAAAGAGATAAAGGTTGATGGCTTGCTCGAATGTACTGCCCGACTTGTAAAGATGCTGCTGTCGGTCTTGTTCCATGTATCGGAGATAACTGGCAATACGAAAATAACTGATGTTGCGAAGCTGTAGTTTGGCTGTTGCAATATCTTCAATCATCAGTCCTCTGTTTTGGAGTAATGCCAATTGTTCATCTATATTTATCGGTTGTTTGTCATAGTTCATATATCCACATAAAAAGCGAAGTCCCACCGTGGTACGCATCGTGGAGAGGCGTGGTGGGATTTGTTACTGCAAAGATATCCTTTTAAATTGGATTCTCTAAATATTTTCAGAGAAAACTTCTTGTCTGGCTGGAATTTAACTCAAAAGGTTATAATTACCATAAATTTCTCATTTTATTAGTTTGCGGACTGTCTGCTAGAATTGATTTATCATGCACTTTCTCTATTTTTTTATGTCAGTCCGGTTTCCACTCGCTGCATAATTTATGCCAGCCCTCTATCGGGTCGTGCTCTAACCGGAACTGTTTGATGGTGAGCTTCGCTATTTCCGGATCCAGCTTTGGCTTTGTGCTGCTTGAAGCCTCCTCTATCTCGCCGTAGCATTCGTTTACGAAAACATAATACTCGGCTTTGTCCGGAAATACAGAGTACGTCCAGTAAGAAAAACATGCCCCTCCCGACTTCGCTTTCAAACCGATTTTTCCTCCCTCTATAGACATGGAATAGAACGCGAACTTCATGGGAAAGGTATATGTGGTGATAACTGAAATGGTACTGTCGGCCCTGTCGATGAAGAAGAACCCACCCGTAGCTTCGTCGTCGGATGCCAGATATACGACTTCCAGTCCCTCGGGTTTGTTTATCAAGGGTAGGGTAGTCCACTTGTCGAACGGCTTCTTTATGTTAGCCTCTTGGTGCTGGTTGAACAACCTCACCATTTCTTGGAATTCCTCCTTGGTGAACGGAGTGCCGGCAAAGGCGATACAGGTTTGCAACAATGCAAAAACAATAAGGAATAGTGTACGATGCTTCATAATCTTACGGTTCTTTTACAGTAGGTTGATACTAATGGTTTTATCTCTATGCTACACAGGATGTTGTGCTCCTACAAATATAATAAAACTTTATATAATAGCCTTACTTTTTTGCAGTTATTATGCACGATAAGTACACTCTTTAGCAGAAAAAAAAGACAGCGGCTCATTGTACAGGAATTATCCTACGCATTGCCGCTGTCTTTTCATATCACTTCATTGTGCAGCTATCGATGCTGCTCATCCTCTTTGTCGAGAGGTTTCTTTTTCATTACGGGGCAAGTACCTTCTATCATGTAGGCCAAGCACCGTATAATACGAGATATAATCACCCACACTTTACGTTTCATTGCTCTCCTTTCTTCTTGCGTACCGGTACACGTTCAAAATTCAGAGACGCTACCAAGTCGGACATGTCTTTGCCTGGACGGAATCGGAATCTCGCCTTCTCTATCAGAGAGGTTGTAAATTCCTTTTCGGTCTTTGCGCCTTTACTTTTCAGACCAATCTGAAGGCAACCAACATCACCCAGTCGCACAATCTCTCCGGATGCCAACCCCTGCCTGATTACGGAAGGAAGCGCACACAGCACCGCCATAATATCAGCGTATGTTACTGTACACATCTGTTCTATGCGCTGTCCTATCTCACGAATACCCATCTCGCCTCGGGCTTGCGCCTGTGCGTAGAATAATTTCTCATTACCGTTTGGGTCTTTAAAGTCACGTCTTCTTACCAATGAATAAGCTACTGATCTTTCCATTTTTTTTCTTGTTTTTAGGTTTAACACTGTTTTTTGTAATATTACGTTCGATATCGATTTCGTATTACAAAGATACTATGCCGCCATCCGGCCACTCAGCGGCTTTGAAGCGATTTGGGACTATTAGTGAAATATATTTTTGCGGTGGCATCATTAATTGGACAATGGCGTATTATTGCTTATTTCTTTAATAAATATCGTGTGTGTATCATACTTATGTCATTTAAAAGTGGCAGGCTGAAAGTCCGCAAACTCCACAGCCAAGGGCAGCGCCCTGGGTATATATTGATAATGTAATATTCGCCCTGTATATAGGCAAAAGCCAACACATTTATGATTTTAGTATGGATTACATAATAATCATGGGTTCATTTTACAAAAAAACAATATATTTGCATGAGTCATCATAATAACAAGAAACAAGTTTAATAAATCATTCTTTTGCATGAAAAAGTTTATATCATCCTTATTTTTAATTCTCTGTTTTACCCTGTCTTGTTTTTCACAAGAAAAAAAGGAAACACCAAGTCAACAGTCTGAAGAAGTATCTACCCAACAGGCTAAAATATATTTAGAAGTTAGTAAGATAAAGCTATCGGTAAATCATTCAGAGATAAATGAAAAAGAAGAAATAGTAGAAAAAGCACTGCCACTTAATAATACAGAAGTGGTACGTAAAGTAAAGATAGTAGACATTGATGGTACACCTTATGTGAATGCTAAAATATATATGACAACCGTTTCATTTGTTGATGGAACCAATGCTGTTAAGGTTTCTATATTTGATATAAACAATAAAAGAGTCTGGAAAAAAACTTTAAGTGGTGCATATCTTTATGTCTTTTCCGACGGACAAATTCAAATAGGGCAACGTAATTTTCAACAAGTATTGATATATAGAGAACGTGATACTAATAGTTTTATAGGCCTTATCAGGGCAGAAGAAGGCATATATTAATGACGTAAGCATTTGATAAATAACAGGCATTAAACCTTTATATGCAACAATAGCGGCTGTCACTATAAACCTATAGTTGCAGTCGCTATTGTTTCGTTAACCTATATGTTGCATACTTTAGAATCCAGCTACATTTTCAGCTATTCCTCCAGCAACATTAGGCCATCCTGGGTTTTGATACAAAGGTGAAGAGTTTATATCAGAAATATCAGCAGATGTTATTGTAAACTGACTGATGCCAATAGGAGAAAGATAATTGGCAGGAGTCCATTTCAAACCATCATACAATGCGTTGTTGTCTTTTACGATTTGATAAGGTCTCAAATACAAACTTAACTGAGGTGAAGACACATTAGCTGTATTACCTCCATCACCTATATAATGCAAATTTGAATACCAGTTTTTCATTTCACCCCACAGTTTAAATCCTTCAACTTGATAAGGTTTCTCCATAAGTTGGTCCATTGATCTCCAACGTCTCAAATCATCCCATCGGAATCCTTCAGACATTAACTCACATGCACGTTCTCTACGAATATTGAACATTGTTTTATCAACCAATTGACCAGCAGTATAAGCAGACAATAAAGAACTTTCTTGAGACATATCAGTCAATTGAATAGTACGTGTATAATCCGTATCTACTCCAGCTCTTTTGCGTATTGCTTTCCAATACTTGTCTGCATAATTATCAATTGTTCCATTGAGAGTGTAGCAAGCTTCAATATAATTCAAATAAGCTTCTACAGCACGGTATTCTATAACTCCGGCAACTTGATTTCTTTGTATCTTATCATCAGTAGACATGGTTAATCCTTTCTTTATGTCATAACCAGTTGTTGACTTGTATTCTTCTGTTGTTAAGATTTGTGGTTCTGGGAAAAGAGCATATTCACCGTTGCTCAATTTACTCATAGGGTCACCCTTTATCTTCATAAATTGCACCAAGCGATTATCTCTTCCTTCTTTTACGCTTTCTAAAATTTCATCACCTTTATAGTTAGAAGATTTATAAATGGGGGTACCATCGGCCATCAAAAAACTATTAATGTAAGCACGTGTATAACCTGAACCTGATCCACCTTTAGTATGAGCATATCCATAACCTACTTTATAAGATAATGCATCACCCGCTCTCCAAAAGATTACTTCATCATAAACAGAAAGATCTTTATCTGCAAACATGCGTACATAAGGATTGTTTTCCTCCTCATATTTAGAAAAATTATTTTCGGTCAAAGCAATCTTTTCAGCAATATACTTAGAAGCGCTCATGGATTCATCTAAGAAAAACTTAATTTCTTTATCCAAATCCACATTAAAATTAGAATTATAATTCTTATTCGAACCAGGCCATTTTTGTCCTCCTGGAACAAAAGGAGTTCCCTTAAAATTCTTTAACCAAGACCCAGTATACAAGCCTACTCTTGATTTAAGCATATAAGCCGCTTCTTTTGTCAAACGATTGCGTTTATTCTCATCACTGGCATTAACATCCATCAGTTTAATTGCCTTGTCCAAATCTTCAAGAATGAATCGAGCAACAACATTCATAGGTTTACGCTCATTGGCTTTTATCAATGCCTCTTTATCATTTAGTGCAATGGTATGTTCAATGATAGGGAAATCACCAAACTTCTTAAGACACTTAAAATAAGCGTTAGCTCTAATCATGTACATTTCACCAATGTAATGCTTTATGTCAGAAATACTTCCGCTAATTTCGTTCTTTTCATATTTAGGAAGAACTTCATCGAAAAAATAGTTGCAATTATAGATTTCTCCGAATGTCCATCCACCATCACCATCTGGAACAGTTTGTATACCAGGTACCCAACGATTTGTGCTTCCTGTACTTGAAGCTTGAACGTCCGTATCATTATCATCACGATAAACGCCTAAATCATAACCGCTGCCAAAATGAGCATTGAAGTTATATTGAGATAATACATATGTACCAAGTTGATCAGCTGTTTGAAAATAGGTTACTGGAGTAATCCTATCCAATGGTTCTCTGTCAAGAAAATCATTGCAAGAGCTTATTGACAATGTTAATAAGCCGAAGAGTATATATTTATGAGTATTCATATTTTCTCTTTTAAAGTGAAACATTTAAACCAAATGAAATCGCAGTTTTTAAGGGGGCGGCCTTACCGGAACCTGCTGCATATCCGTCTAATACTTCTGGGTCATAAGCTCCTGCTTTCAAGCCAGAAATAACAAACAGATTTTCTGTAGAAATAAACATTCTTAAATGTTGAATTCCCAAATGGTTAACCCATTGTTTTGGGAATGTATAGCCAAGCTGTATGTTCTTACAGCGCATGTAAGCGGCATTCTGTAAATAGAGTGAACTAACATGTTTGTTATTATTGGCACTGGCTCCAAGAAGAGGTCTAGGTAAATAACCATTCACATTAGGACCAAAATAGCTGTCAGTGTCGGCTGGCCTGAAAAAGTCCATGTTTTCTTTCAAACATGTTGATTGCCAATAACCTCCATCAGCACCCCACATATTCAAGCCTGTTAGCCACTTGTCTCTTTTTAATGTACCTTGGAAAAAGATTCTAAAGTCAAATCCTTTGTAATCAGCATTCAAGGTCAAGCCAAAATTGTAACGTGGTGTTTCATTACCAATAATTTTTCTATCACCAGTATTTCCTAAAACACCTTGTCCGGCATCAATTTTACCATCACCATTCAAATCCTTATACATTATATCTCCAGCAGCCCAATTTGTACCCAAAGCATTTTGACCACCATTAGGAAGTGAAGCCAAATGTGATTTCATTTCTTCATTGGTTTTTGCAAGACCATTAGTTTCATAACCCCAAATCTCACCAAGTTTGTATCCCTTGTAATATTTAGAGATATTATTGGTTTCATTAGGATAAGACAATACTGTAGACATAGCATCCGACATTACGAAAGTTGCACCGTATCCTAGTCCACAAGATAGTTTATCACGCCATGAAACACTTAATTCCCATCCTTTAGTACGCATCTTGGCATTATTTGTATATGGAGATTTAACACCTGCCGAATTAGGTAATTCTTCACCAGGAGCTACCATATCATTTGTTGTACGCCAGAAATAATCAAATGTGCCAACCAAACGATTGTTGAGCATACCAAAATCAAAACCTGCATCATATGATGTTACTTTTTCCCAAGTCAGCAAAGGTGAAATAGGAGCAGGAGGATTTGCTGTATTGGGACGTTTTGAATTTAATAGCCAAAAACCGTTACCTGTACCTAATTTCATAAGTAGTTATTCATAATTATTTCACATATGTCGAAATTGCATTATCTTTGTCTCGAACCAAACCGCAAGACAAATGAAAATCAAGAAATTGACGTTGAGCGATTCCGAACGTCGGGAACTTACCAC
>OJKP01002003.1_pt1 | contig 10281 bp, 9 predicted proteins | sample 1596521 | NCBI WGS metagenome assembly OJKP01 (sample SAMEA4350130, study PRJEB24818) | metagenome | biome: human; feature: gut; material: faeces | place: Denmark | collected 2013-09
TGGTGGTGCTGGCCATGAGCTGGGGCATGGTGTTCCTCACCCGGGCCCAGGGGGGCATGGGGGAGATCAGCCGCCGGAGTTGGCTCTTCCTCATCCTATCGGGGCTGGCCACCGGGGCGTCCTGGCTGTGCTACTACCGGGCCCTGCAGCTTGGCCGGGCCTCTCAGGTGGTGTCCATCGACAAGCTCAGCGTGGTGATCACCCTGGTGCTGGCCTTTGTGTTCCTCCACGAGCCCTTTACCGCCAAAAGTATGGTGGGCTGCGCCCTCGTCGCCGCCGGCACCCTGTTTATGGTGCTGTAAGAGGGTAAGCTCCCTGCAAACAACAAGGCCCTCCCGGGTTTGCCTGGGAGGGCCTTGTGTGCTTGTCAGTGGGTGGTATCTTCTGCCGGAGCCTCAGGGTGGCGGCACTTGGCCAGCATATCCAGCTCCGGCATCAGCTCGGTGCTGATGACCGAGAGCATCTGCTCCATCTTGTCGCAGTCCTCAGCCGGGAAGCGCTTGCGCACACGCTCGATGACCGTGTGCAGGTAAGAATAGCTGATGCTGTAGTAATCGATGTATTTCTGGGTGGGGCGCAGGAAGTATTCGCGGCGGTCGGTGGTGGACTGGATCTTCTCCACATAGCCCTTTTTGACGAGGCTGCCGATTTTATAAGCCGCGTTGGGGGTGGAGATGCCCATCATACGGGAAAACTCTGCAATGGTGGGCTCCCCCATCGCCATGATGCCCTCCATGCAGAAGGACTCCACCGTGGTCAGCGTGGCTTCGCGGGTGGCAAAGCGCTGAAATACATTCTGATAAAAATGCAGCTTGAACTTTGTATAGACGTCCTGAAAGACTTCTTCCAGCATGGGGTTTTCCTCCAGTGAGCAAATAGCTCAAAAAATTTACTCTTTTGATAAGTATACCATGATTTGCGCCGGAGGGGAAGACAAAAATCTACGATTCCGTTAAGATTTTGTGACTTCTTCCTTCCCAGTATGGCCCATCCGCGCCTTGACGATGCTGAGCACGACGAGTTCGATGACGATGGCACAGGCCAGCAGCACGAAGGAGGTCAGGGTGTTGGCGGCATCGCCGAGGACAGCCTGTGCTGCACCGCAGAGCAGATAGCAGCCCGCCGAGATGGCGGCGGCGGTCATGGCGTAGGGCAGCTGGGTGGAGACATGGTTCACGTGGCTGCAATGCGCGCCGGCAGAGGCCATGATGGTGGTGTCGGAGATGGGCGAGCAGTGGTCGCCGCAGACCGCGCCGGACAGGCAGGCGGCGATGGAGACCACCAGCATCTCACCCTCCGGGAACGCATGGCAGACGATGGGGACCAGAATCGAGAAAGTACCCCAGGACGTGCCGGTGGCAAAGGCGAGGAAGACCGCCACCACAAAGATGATGATGGGCAGCAGGTACTGCAGAGCCGCCGCAGAGCCGCTGAGCAGGCTTGCGACGTAGTATTTTGCGCCCAGCAGGCCGGTCATGCCGGAAAGCGTCCATGCCAGCGTCAGAATGAGCATGGGGCTGACCATGGCCTTGAAGCCCTCGGGGATGCAGGCGGCGAAGTCCTGAAAGGTCATGACGCCCCGCACGCGGTAAAACACGAAGGTGAACATCAGCGCAATGGCGCTGCCCAGCACGAGGCCCATGGAGGCGCTGCAGTTGGCAAAAGCGGTGACGAAGTCCACGCCCTCAAAGAAGCCGCCGGTGTACACCATGCCGAAGATGCAGGCCGCGATGAGCACCAGCACCGGCGCGATGAGGTCCACCACATGGCCGCGGGTGTCGCTGCCGTCGTCCGCGTCGTCGCCGTAGGGGCGGTCGTCGGTGGTGAAGAGGTCGCCCAGCAGGGCGTTATCCTCGTGCTTTTTCATGGGGCCGTAGTCGAGGCCGCTGAAGATGAGGAAGAGGCTCATCACCATGGTGAGGATGGCGTAGTAGTTATAAGGGATGGTGCGCAGGAACATGGTAAAGCCGTTGATGCCCGAGCCTTCCGGCACAGAGGACGTGACGGCGGCGGCCCAGCTGGACACCGGCGCAATGATGCAGATGGGGGCCGCCGTGGCGTCGATGAGGTAGGCCAGCTTTGCGCGGGAGACCTTCTGCCGGTCAGTGACCGGGCGCATGACGGAGCCGACGGTCAGGCAGTTGAAGTAGTCGTCCACAAAGATGAGGATGCCCAGCAGCAGGGTGGCGAACTGTGCGCCCGCCCGGGTGTGGATGTGGGTGGAGGCCCAGCGGCCAAAGGCGGCGCTGCCGCCGGCCTTGTTCATCAGGGCCACCAGAATGCCCAGCATCACCAGAAAGACGAGGATGCCGACGTTGCTGGAATCGGACAGCTTGGACACCATGCCGCCGTCTTCGTTGAAGAAGAGGGTGGTCAGCGCCAGCTCAAGATTGCCGTTGGCGTAGAGCAGTGCGCCGGTGGCGATGCCCACCAGCAGCGAGGTGTAGACCTCTTTGGTGTTCAGGGCCAGCACGATGGCTATCACAGGGGGCAGCAGGGACAGCGCCGAGCTGTACACGGCGCAGGTGTAGGTGGAAGGGTCGTCGATTTTGCCGGGCGTTGCGGCGGTACACCACAGCAGCAGGGCAAACACCAGCAACGCACCCACCCACGAGAGATTGGTTTTTTTCATGATAAACTCCTCGGTTGATTTTTTTGCAGCCTGCCGGGCAGACTAACCCTTTAGAAGCCGTTTTCATAAGCATTGCACACCGCCCGAACGGCCTTTTTGCCCGCATACTGCGTTGCTTTCCCTTGCAATCCGCTCAGGATTGCTGCGGAAAATCGCCTTGTCTGCGAGCAAAAATTCTCGTCGTTCGATGCACCCTGCTTACAAAAACAGCTTCTAACGTGATGGGACATGGAAGGGGGTGTTGGCTGCGCCGGACTATAAAGCGATGTATTTAGAGCTGTTCCGTGCCAGCGAACAGGCGGCACGGCTTTTGCAGGAAGCTCAGGCCCGGGCCGAGCAGCAGCTGCTGGCTGCCGACCCGCCGCCCATCGAGCTTGCCGAGAAAAAAGAGTCTTAGCCCTTCTTGCTCTCGGCCTTGGCGGCAAACTTTGCGTCGTTGACCACAAAGCGCTCGTGGACGCCGCCGCCCACAGGGCCTTTCTCGTCGTACAGGGAGACTTTGAACACCAGCTTGCGGCCTTCCACAGCGGTCAGCTCGCTCTCGCAGGTGACGGTCATGCCCACGGGGGTGGGTGCGGTGTGCTCCAGCTCCAGCTTGGTGCCCACAGAGCCGCAGCCCTCATCCAAAGCGTCGGCGACGCTCATCCAGCAGGTCTTTTCGGCCAGCGCCACCAGTGCGGGAGTGGCGAAGACATTCAGCGTGCCGCTGCCCATGGTCTTGGCGGTGTTCTCGGGGGTCACGGCGACGCTCTGCTTGCCGCGGATTCCAGTTTCTAACATATAAAAATTCCCTCTTTCTTAATTTGTCGTGATGCCGCGGTTTGCGGCAGATAATTTCACATTTGTAAGGATACCACAAAACTCACACTATTGCACCTGTTTTCGGGATTTTCCTTCAAAACTCTTTCCGTCTGAGGCCAAACGCGGTATCATAAGCTGGACAAGGAGGGAAAGAAGATGAACGATTTCTGGAAATCCTACGACATCACCCACGCCGAATACGGGGCCGATTACCGATGCTACCCGCTGTATGGCACTGTTCACCTCATTGAGCTGGCCATTTCGCTTGCCTTTATCGTGGGGGCGGCCCTGTGGTATCGCCGCAGTTCTGCCCGCACCCGGCGGCGCATTTTAGTCGGAGTCACCGCTTTGCTCCTGCTGGACGAAGCTGCCCTTCTGCTGGGGATGGCCCTGACCGGCCAGTGGAATTGGAGCTATCTGCCCCTGCACCTGTGCAATATCAATGTCTTCGTCTGTCTGTACAACACGATCACGGACAGAAACTGGTGCAAAGAGGAGCTGTATGCCCTCTGTATCCCGGGCGCAATGCTGGCACTGCTCTGCCCCAGCTGGCTGGATGTCCCCTCTTGGTGGACGCTCATCAATCTGCACTCCGTCAGTATCCATGCCCTGCTGGTACTCTATCCAGTCCTGCTGGTGGCGGGCGGCTACCGTCCCAGTCCCCGGCGGGTGCCGCAGGTGCTGGCGTTCCTGTTCGGCTCTGCCCTGCCCATCTACTTTCTGAATAAGTCCCTTAACACCAACTTCTATTTCCTCAATAATCCCTACGGGAACATCATCACCAGCACCTTCACGGCCCTGCTGGGCGAAAAATATTATATCCTGGGCTTCCTGCCTGCCACCGCGCTGGCGCTGTTCCTCATGTATCTGCCGTGGGCGGCGGACTATAAAAAGAAGAAGCGGGCATGAATGCAGTGCTTTAGAAAAAGGCAGTTCGGTCAGGACTGCCTTTTTCTGTTGCCCTAAATTGCACCCTTCCTGCAAAATAAATCTGCAAATTTCTTGCGTTTTGAGGTCTGTTTTATCAATTTTAAGAGAATGCTGATTTTTTATACAAAACTCCTTGACAGGAGCCATACGGCGTGTTATCATGAACACATGAACAGATGTTCATATATTGAAGCGAAAGGATGACAACGATGGCTGAGAATGCTCTTGCCCCAGAACAGAAGCTGCCCAAGGCCCCGCCGGAGCTGCCGGACGATGAGGTGCTCTACGAGCTGGCCGATTTGTTCCGGGTGTTCGGCGATTCCACCCGCATCAAGATACTCTACGCCCTCCACGACGATGAGCTGTGCGTGCAGGACATTGCAAATGCCGTCCAGCTCAGCCAGTCGGCGGTGAGCCATCAGCTGCGGGTGCTCAAGGACTCAAAGCTCGTCCGCTTCCGCCGCGACGGCAAGACCATTTACTATGCACTGGACGATGACCATGTGCGCAGCATCCTCTCCATGGGCATGGACCACATCGAAGAGTGATGCCCCGAAAACGCTGTAAGCTCTGCTGCACCCGGCGGCGGAGCGGGGATATAGAAAGAAAGGCTGGTACTTATTATGAAAAAGAGCTACAAGATCGAAGTTGACTGCGCAAACTGCGCCCAGAAGATGGAGGATGCCGCCAACACGGTCGCCGGCGTTGCAAAGGCTACCGTCAGCTTCATGACCCAGAAGATGAACGTCGAGTTCGATGAGGGTGCTGACGTCAAGGCTACCATGCAGAACGTCCTCTCCGCCTGCAAGAAGGTCGAGGACGACTGCGAGATCTTTGGCATCTGAGTTTCGACTTATACTGCCGGGATGCGCGTGGAAAATGTGGAAAAATAAATCAGCTTTCAACAATTTCCACGGCGTTTTCAACATCCTGGACGCAAAAATAGAAAAATGAACGCGCATTTGCGGCTTTTTGCGGGAAAACCTCGTGGAAAAGCCGGGGGAAAGCGTGGAAAACAAGCCCCTTGTGGGGAAAACCTGTTGAATCTGAGAAAACTGCCCCAAAAGGAGGCTGGGACCCGTGACGAAAAAACAAAAGAAAATGCTGTACCGCATCATCGCCGCTCTGGCGCTGGTGCTGGTGCTCAAGCTGCTGCCGCCTCTGCCCGTGTCGGTGGAGCTGCTGCTCTACTGCATCCCCTACCTCGTGGTGGGCTGGGATGTGCTCCGCAAGGCCCTTCTGGGCATCAAGAACCGTCAGCCCTTTGATGAATGCTTCCTGATGGCCGTCGCCACCGTGGGTGCCTTTGCGCTGGGCGATTACGTCGAGGGCTGTGCCGTTATCATCTTCTACCAGATCGGCGAGCTGTTCCAGGGCGTTGCCGTCGGCAAGAGCCGCCGCAGCATCTCGGCCCTGATGGACATCCGGCCCGACTACGCCAACATCGAGGGCGAGGACGGCAGGCTGGAGCAGGTGGACCCCGATGAAGTCGAGATCGGCACCCTCATCGTGGTCCAGCCCGGTGAGCGTGTGCCGATCGACGGCGTCATCGTCGAGGGCGCTTCTACCCTCAACACCGCCGCCCTCACCGGCGAGAGCCTGCCCCGGGATGTCCGGTCCGGCGATGAGGTCATCAGCGGCTGTGTCAACATGAGCGGCCTGCTCAAGGTCAGGACCACCAAGGAGTTCGGCGAATCCACCGTCTCTAAAATTCTCGACCTCGTGGAAAATTCCAGCATGAAGAAGGCCCGCGCCGAGAACTTTATCACCCGCTTTGCCCGGGTGTATACCCCGGCGGTCTGCTACGGCGCGCTGGCGCTGGCCTTCATTCCCCCCATCGTTCTGCTGCTGATGGGCCAGCCCGCCCGCTTCGGCGACTGGGTCTACCGCGCCCTCACCTTCCTCGTCATCAGCTGCCCCTGCGCTCTGGTCATCTCTATCCCGCTGAGCTTCTTCGGCGGCATCGGCGGCGCTTCCGCCTGCGGCATCCTCGTCAAGGGCTCGACCTATCTGGAAGAGCTGGCCGATACCCGCGTTGTCGTCTTCGATAAGACCGGCACCCTGACCCAGGGTACCTTCAAGGTCGTCAAGGTCTGCCCCGTGGAGGGCGGTACCGAAGACAGCCTCGTGGAAGCCGCTGCGCTGGCCGAGAGCTGGTCGAAGCACCCCATCTCCCTGAGCATCAAGGCTGCTTACGGCAAGGACATCGACTCTGCCCGCGTCACCGACGTGGAGGAGCTGGGCGGACACGGCGTCACCGCCAAGGTGGACGGCAAGCTGGTCGCTGCCGGTAATGCCCGCCTGATGGCAAAGCTGGGCCTCACCGTCCCCGATGTCCCCCAGACCGGCACCATCGTCCATGTGGCCATCAACGGCAAGTATGCGGGCTATCTGCTCATCTCCGACGTGGTGAAGCCCCACAGCGCACAGGCCATCAAGGGCCTCAAGCAGGCTGGCGTCCGCAAGACCGTCATGCTTACCGGCGACGCAGAGCCGGTGGCAAAGGCTGTCTCGGCAGAGCTGGGCATCGACGAGTACCACGCCGGTCTGCTGCCCGGCGATAAGGTGGACCAGATCGAGAAGCTCCTGGCCGCAAAGAAACCCAAAGAGATGCTGGCCTTCGTGGGTGACGGCATCAACGACGCCCCTGTCCTCTCCCGTGTGGATGTGGGCATCGCCATGGGTGCTCTGGGCTCTGACGCCGCCATTGAGGCCGCCGACGTCGTCCTGATGGATGACGACCCGGCCAAGATCGCCCTCGCCATGCGCATTGCCCGCCGCACCAAGAGCATCGTCTACCAGAACATCGTCTTTGCTCTGGCCATCAAGGCGGCCTGCCTGCTGCTGGGTGCTCTGGGTATCGCCAATATGTGGGCGGCCATCTTCGCCGACGTCGGCGTCATGGTCCTCGCTGTCCTGAACGCCACCCGCGCCCTCTACACGAAAGACCTCGTGAAGAAGGATAACTGAATAAGACGAAAAATACCCGCCCTTTCTATGTCTTCACAGAAAGGGCGGGTATTTTGTGGCTGTTAGGAGAAATGCGCGAAAAAGGATGGAGAGAGCTTTTTATACAGGAATGACACCAACCAGCACTGCGGCAAGAACAGAGAGGATGCTGACGGGCCAAATCCAGCGAATGGAGTATTTGATGTGTTCACCCAGCTCAAGGTCCAGAACACCAAGACCAAGGAACACCGCCGGAGTGAGCGGGCTGATGGTCACGCCGACATTCTCGGCAATCAGGAGCGTATGAGCAACGACTTCTGCCGAAACACCGAAGTTTCCGCAGACGCCAATTACGACAGGCAGCAGGCCGTAGTAGAATGCATCCGTGCCAAGGCACATAATGAGCGGAACGGCGAGGAATGCGACGATGAAGTGGGTATAGGGGCCAAGTGCCGTGGGAATCAGACCAACGATGGCGGTCGCCATGTTGTCCAGAATGCCGGTGTTTTTCAGAACGCCAGTAAAAACACCTGCGGAGAAAAGAGTGACGACCATACTCATGGCGGCAGTGCCGTATTCTTTCAGCTTCTGGTTCTGCTTTTTCAGGTCAGGGATGTTGACGATTAAACCAATGGACAGACCGAGCATAAAGACGAACGCCGCAGGGAGAAGGTCAAGAACCAGCACCACCAGAACGGCCAGCGTAAGGATGTAGTTGACCGCCAGTTTCTAAGCCGGAGATTTTGCTGTTTCCGGGGCAGACGTAAGTTAGGCGTCGGCAGCTGCGGCATTTTCGGAAATTTTGGCCTGATTGCGTGTTGCAATGCGCCCCTGAAGGAAAGCCACAACCAGTAAGAAGAACAGCATCAGACCCTGAACCGGGATCAGGGGAGTCCACAAATCGGACGGAGTCATTTCCAGAACCGTAGCTGCGCGCATAGTCGGGCCGCCCCACGGAACAAGGTTCATCACGCCGATAGCAAGCGAGGTAATGAGCATCAAGGCGCGCTTGTCCAGATTCATCCGTTTGAAAATGGGCAGCATGGCAGTAGTCGTAATGATGTAAGTAGTGGCACCAGAACCGTCCAGATGACCGACAACAGCAATGAGAGCGGTGGCAATCATGATAGCAGTGATATTCTTGCCAGCTGCTTTGGTCAGACGGTTGACAATAATATCGAAGATACCGGCATCGCTCATCAGAGAGAAAAACGAAATGGAAAATACGAAGAGCGAGACGGTGCTCACCATGCCGGAAATGCCTTTTCCAGCGTAAGTACCAATATCTGTGATGGAAAATCCGCAAATCAGTGCTGCAATGACCGGGAACAGAACAAAGGCGATGGGCGGCAGCAGCTTTTTGGTGATAAGGCAATAGACCAGTGCTATTACCATCACAAAACCAACGATGGCCTGAAACATCTTATTTTCCTCCTGTTATACTTCCTTGGCCGTTCAGCAGGGAATGTCCAGCAGAGAGACGTACTGCTGACCACCGTGCATATCCCACTCGTTGCGACTGCCCTCAATGGGAACGCGAGGCAGGCTGATCTTTGCCACAAAAATATTCTTCAAGCAGTAGATCTGCAGATCTTCCGACTTTACCTGAAAGTCGGCTGCGATTTTGGCGCGGTTGTTCTCGAATGCAGCGGCCACGCGCTCGGTGTCCTCCACATTGTTGCAGAAGGCGTCAATGGTCAGCCAGAAGGGGCCAGCGTTTTTGCTGCGGATATATTTGACGGTGGATTCAATGGTATTCATATTTCCTGCCTCCTTAAACTTCATCGTATGCAAAGCGAACCAGTTCCAGCGGTTCTACAGAAACCGTGTGATACAGCTTGAACTCATAGATCGCGCCGCGCTCCATCTCGGCAGGGGAGAACAGAAAACCGTAGGACGGCATCTGCTTGCCCTCGAAGATGTTGTGGTGGAGCAGCAGCGGGTTGAATGCCTTGGTGATCTGGGTTGCCTTTTCCTGCGTGTCGGCGGTGACGGTCAGCATCATCAGAACTTCGTTGGGGACATAGCCCTCCGGGACAGGCATTCCAGAAACGCCGTTGTAGCCGTACGGACGAAGCCAGAAGTCATAGCTGTCGCGGGGAACACCGGCCTTTTCCAGTTTGTCTACGCCTGCGGCAGAGACTGCTTCCACCCACTTCATCGGGTCCTGCATTACCTTGCGGTCACGGATGCCCACCATGCTGACGGTCTGGTAGCCCACCGGGCCGGAGCCTTCCAGCTTCATGGTGTAGGGCAGATACTCAATGGTGGTGCCCTCCACGCGGACAGCGGTATCGGAGAGGGCGGTGTAGGTGGAGTTGGTGGTGTCGATGCGGATGCCCGGCTCGGTGAGCTGGATGGGGTTTGCGTTCTCATAAATCAGATGTGCAGAGACGGAGTAGGCAGAGACTGTCGAACCCGGCTGGACAGAGTGGATGGTAAAACCCTTCTCGTCGATTTCCATGAACACGCCGCCCTGAAGACCTGCGCTGGTGCAGACGCCGCCGCACTCGACGGTCTTGGGGGCGTGCCAGCAGGAAGCGGGGTCGCAGCCGTGCATCAGGGGGTAAGCGGCCATGACGGCGGTATCGGTGGAGCGGCCGCCGATGATGATGTCGGCACCGTTCTTGAAGGCCTCTTCGTAGGCCTCTGCACCCAGCAGTGCCACAATGGTGCTGCATTCGTCGAAGGTCTTCTCGGAGATTTCCGGTGCGCCGTGCAGAGCGGTGATCTTGCCCTCGCGGTACTTGGCTTTCAGGGTCTCCGCATTCTGCTGAGAGTAGATGCGGGCGATTTTCTTGTGGATGCCAGCTTCCTCACAAATCTCACAGATGAGCTTGTAGGCCATGTCCACGCCCTCGTCGGAGCCGCAGTTGCCTGCGGAACCGATGGTCATGGGGATGCCCAGCTTGTCAGCGCCCAGCACCATCCGCTTCAAATCGCGCGTGACGTCACGGATGGAATACTTG
>OJKP01002004.1_pt1 | contig 10280 bp, 9 predicted proteins | sample 1596521 | NCBI WGS metagenome assembly OJKP01 (sample SAMEA4350130, study PRJEB24818) | metagenome | biome: human; feature: gut; material: faeces | place: Denmark | collected 2013-09
GAACCACTTGCAGCAGACCGAGAAAGAAATGGTCTGGGGACAGGTGTGGGTGTCCCCATCGTCAAGGAGCATACAGTTCCCGTCCTCATAACAGCAGCACTCCCGGCAGATCAGGGCGTTTGCCTGTTTCCTCTGTGCCGGTGTCATGCGGTAAAGGGAACCGTCCTGCCTGCGCTCTATGGGCGGCAGTCGTTTATATGGGTTCTCTCTCATGTGTTCCCTCCATTTTTCCTTAGCCGTTCTCCCCGAAAAGGCTTCCTGCCCCATTCCTGCGGCGTGTTCCGGCGTTGGCACGCTCCCCGGACTTCGGGACATTTTGTCCCGAAGTGGCTCGTTGCGGTGCTTCCCCTGCCGGGGTATCCCTTTCGGCCGGTCATTCTGTTTTCAAGGTGCAGCTCATCGATTAACTACCTCAAGTGTATGCTTTTTTGACCGCCTGTGCCGTATGTCCATAAGGTCGGAAATTAGCCCGGAAAACTCTCTATTTCCACGCTCTCGGAATTGTGGTAAAATAAAGATAGTAGAGCGATAAATAGGAGATTGGAGAGCTTTTATGAATGAATATTTGAAAAGATACATTGAATTGAAAAAGCAGTTTGTTGCAACCAATAACAGTCCAGACAGCGTCCGTTCTCTTTATGCTTTTAAGGAAGAATTGGAATATATGGAGGAGGAGCAGGCAAAGGAAGTATTGGTGGATGTATATGACCTACTGGACTTTAAGAAGGATGCCTACGACCTGCTCTGTCAAATCGGAAATCGCTCCGATAAAAAAACACTCAAGCGGTTGGGTACGCTGAAAGACTATGCGGAAAATTGGGGAAACCATTATGCTATCCCGAAACCCAAAACGCCAAAAGAAAAGCAGAGCGAGAAAGAACAGCGGCTCCAACTGGGTCTGCCTACCTTTCGGTATCACCCAGACCCTTTGGATACTGGGGCTTTTGATGAGTCCAAAGAGGGTGTTGTCTGCGACTGTTGCGGTAAGACCACCCATATCTTTTATACCAATCCGTTCTTCTCCATTGAGGATATTGCGTATCTGTGTCCAGAGTGTATCGCTAGTGGTGCAGCAGCCCGGAAGTATAACGGTAGCTTTCAAGATGATTTGTCTTTGGATGATGGTGTAGATAATCCAGAGAAGTTGGACGAACTTATTCACCGCACTCCTGGTTACTCCGGTTGGCAGCAGGAATACTGGCGTGCCCACTGTGGTGACTATTGCGCCTTTTTAGGCTATGTAGGCGCCAGAGAATTGCGGGCATTGGGTGTGCTGGAAGAAGTGCTGGATGACTCTATGTGGGATGAGGAAGAGAAAGAAATGATACGGGAATCCGTCAATGGAGGTCATTTACAATGTTATCTGTTCCAATGCTTACACTGTGGAAAGCACTTGCTTTGGATGGATTTTGATTAAGGGGCAATACCCAAATTATTAAGCAGACAAGGAGGGAGAGCATGGAACTATCCATACAAGAACGATTGAAAGACCTGCGTGTGGAGCGTGGGCTGACGCTGGAGCAGCTTGAAGAACAGGTAAATCTCTCCAAGTCTGCGTTGGGCAGTTATGAAGCAAAGGACTTCAAGGACATCAGCCACTATGCCATTATCAAGCTGGCGAAGTTTTACGGCGTGACCGCCGATTATCTGCTGGGACTGTCCCAAACAAGAAATCACCCAAACGCCGATCTTGCAGACCTGTGTTTGAGTGATGATATGATTGAACTGTTGAAAAGCGGGCTGGTGGATAATTCCCTCTTGTGTGAGCTGGCGGCGCACCCTGATTTTCCCCGGCTGATGGCTGACCTCGAAATCTATGTAAACGGTATCGCAGGAAAACAGGTGCAGAGTGCAAATGCCATTATAGATGCTGTGAGCGCAACCATTATGAAGCAGCACAATCCCAGCTTGTCCGACCCGCAGCTAAGACAGCTTATCGCCGCTCATATTGATGATGACAGCTTTTGCCGCTATGTGATACAGCAGGACATAAACAAGATAGCCCTCGACCTGCGGGAAGCCCATAAGGACGATTTTTTCAGCGTTCCGGAGGACAACCCACTGGAAGATTTCTTGCAGACCGCCGAGGAAACTGCCAGTCCAGACAGCGACCCGGAGCAAGCAGCTTTGGCGTTTATCTGTAAGCGGCTCAAATTGAATTTGAAAAAGCTGTCCGAAGATGAAAAGAAGTGGCTGAAAAAGATTGCACAGAAGTCGGACTTGCTGAAAAATCCAAACCCACAGAGGGGGAGGAAATAAGAGAGCGATAAATTGGAATGAACTGAGAGGAATTTTGTCTATGAAAATAAATCTATCTAATTTTGAAACATCAGATGTATCTTTGTTTGATGTATCAATCGTGCAAAGAGATGTTGGAGGCGGGAAAACGGAGAAAGAGGACATAGATTGTTTAGAGGAATATCCAACAGCAAAATCGTTGATTATATCGGGACTAAATCAGGAATGTTTTGAATATTTAATCAAACATTATGGTAGTCAGTTTGAAGCTATTTCCTTTTGGAAAAATAAATCAGTCAGCGACTTGTCACCATTAGAGGATTTAACAAATGTAAAATTCATTCATTTTTTCTTTAATCAAAAAGCTACGGATTTGTGGAATATGGAGCGTAATGAGAAGTTAAGTGGCTTGTCCATTTATGATTTTTCCAAATTACATTCGGTTGTAAAAGTTGCTACCGCACCATATTTGAATTATTTTTCCATAGGAAATCGTGTCTGGCCCAAAATGGAAATAGAGAGCCTAAAGCCTTTAATTCATAGTCAAATTACACACTTTGGATGGTGGGGAGCAAAAATTTTGGATAATGATTATCTGTGTTTAGCGGATAGTCGTATTAAAAAATTAGATATGTTTATTAGGCATTTTACGATAGATGAACTGGCTCGACTGGTTGCTAACATTCCAGATTTAACAGGAGAAATAACGAAACCTTACAAGGAGTGTAGCATTATTGAAAGCGGGGAAAAAACGACCTATTATCTTCTCTGCAAAGGGAAACGAAAACTAATAAAGGGAAAAGATGATGATAAATTAAAAAAGTATTTAGAGGATTACAATAGCTTAGTTGAGAAGTACAAAATAGAATATACATAACATCGGGGAGATAGCAAAGCCAGCCGAGCCAGTCAACGGTCAAGATGAACGGTGCATATAAATGCACCGCCGTTGACAGCCCCGCCCGTCTTTGCTAAAGGGTAATCAAGGCGGGAAAGCCCTAAAATGGCTTCCCGCCCATTTCAATTTTGAGAGAAAAATCTGTCTGCTTTTTCGTGAGTGTGTCCACAAGTTCGGGACATTTTGTCCCGAAGTCCGGCGTAGGACGAGGGACGGGGCTTTCATATACGCCCTGTCTGCTGATGAAACCAGTCCTGCGCTTGCGGCTCCACGCCACGCAATCACAGCCCTGTTTTCCTGCCGTTTCAAATGCCCTTGCCCTCCCCGGCGGCAACGGCATTTTTACGGCAACGCCGACAGAGCGTATAACACACTACACTTTGCAAGCAAAGTCGTGTGCCAAGGGGCAAGCCCCTTTGGAAACCCCAGACAACAAAACAGGCTGAATATCTCGCACTTTCCCGGTGCTTGATATTCAGCCTTTATTTGTTGTCAGCAGCCCCGTTCAGTGGTTTGTGTGTAGTTCCTTGTAAACTGACCTAACGGTCTGATAAAATGCCGATCCATGGCGTTTCTTTGGCGTTTATCATAACAGAAGCGTGCGCAAAAATCCAGTGGAAAAACAGCCGGTTCTGCCGATTCATCTTATTGCAGGCCCGTCAGCGGATTTTCCTGGCAAAATCCGTCGGTCAAACTATAGGACATGCCAAGCGTTCCAAACGGGAAATAGTGAACCGTATAATAGGCCCGTCCCGCTGAAAACTGCTCGATGGAAATGTAAATCGGCAGCAAGGGCACTTTCTTTGAGTAAACTCCCACCGACTGCGCGCGGATCTCAGCGACATACTCCTCCGGCACCTCGCACCTGCGTGAAACAAAAGGATGGGAAGAAATGCAGGCCAATATCATACCGAACAGGGCTACGATCAGCAGTGCGATCATCGCTTTTTTGTGTTTCTTCATGTTCTGTCACACCCCTGTGCGTTCCTCTGCTTTCTGCCTCTTCTCCATACGATGATCGCATGGATGATGAGGGACGCGACCGATATCGCGACAATCAGAGAGTGGGATGTAAACGGCTTGCAGTACCATTCCATCGGGTCTAACTGCGACAGCTTTGCCGTCAAATAAGAAGAAATAAAGCTCAGTATATTTCCGATAAAAATGATCGGAACGTTGTCTGTTTTCAGCGCGCAGCGGTACAAAATCACAAAGCTGACGATCATCACACCGTAATACACCATCGTCCCCGAAGTAATATCACCCTTCACAGAGAAAAATGCAAACGGTACGCAATACGCGGTGAGCAGCAGCGCTCTGATGAGCCACGATTTTTTCATAAAAGCCTCCCATTTTTCTCTCAAAATCTCTCTTTCGTCATCATATCAGGTCTTTTGCGCAAAGTCTACCATATAAAAAGCGCCCGAAGGGAGAGTCTTCGGGCGGTTCCCATATTCACTTTTCCGTGCCGTAGAAGAACAGCGCCACCGTTCCCGGGCCGACATGGGCGCCGGTGACGGGCTCGTAGACCACGTTCAGGCATTTGCCGGTGAAGCCCTTGTCCCGCAGCAGCGCGATGAGCGCCTGCGCGCCCTCTTCATTGTCCGCGTGGGCGATGCCGAGCATCTCGCTCTTGTCGAGCGCGCGGCCGTCGTAGTAATTCGCAAGCTCCTGATACGCGCGCTTCATGCCGCGCACCTTGCCGCAGGAGACGATGTGTCCCGTCTCGTCACCGCGCAAAATCGGCTTGATGCTCAGCACCGTGCCGATCAGCGCCGTCGCGCTCGAAATGCGGCCGCCGCGCTTTAAGTACGCAAGGTCGTCGACCGTGAAAAACTGGCACATGTGCGGTCTTCTCGAAAGGAGATGCGCTTTGATCTCATCGAGGCTCTTTCCCTCTTCGATCATGCGCGCGGCTTCGAGCACCTGTAACCCCTCGCCAAGGGAGGCGGCGTAGGTGTCGATCGTGACGATCTTCCGCGCGGGGTATTTTTCCGTCAACTCGCCCGCGGCGATAACTGCGGCCTGCGCCGTGCCGCTGATGCCGCCGGACATGCCGACGTAGAGCACATCGTCACCCTGAGAGAGCGCACGTTCAAAGTAGTTCGCCATCAGGTCGGGATTGACCATTGAGGTCTTGACGACCGCGCCGCGGCGCATCGCGCCGTAGAACGCCGCGCCGTCGAAATCCACATCATCGGGATAGTCCGTCTCCTTTCCATCCACCGTGTAGGAAAACGGCACGACGGTGATGTGGTGTTGTTTCGTCAGCGCGACCGGCAGGTTCGCGGACGTATCGGTGAATAACTGGAGCATGACTCTCTTCCCTTCCTGATCCTTTGGCATTCTGATAGCTTATCACGCCACGCTCGCTTATGCAAGCAAAACCGCAGGAAACTTTACAATTTGTTCAACATTGTATGACTTTTTGGCAGAAAACGCCCTCCCACGGCACGTGGGAGAGCGCTTCTCGGAATCTCAGAATATTTTCTTACGCCTGCTCAAAGATGGCCTTCATACACTTGTAGGTCATGTAGCAGTCGAGCTTGGCGACCGTTTCATACGGTGCGTGCATCGAGAGCACGGGCACACCCGCGTCGAGCGTGTCGATGTTGCGCTGGGCCATGAACTTGGCGACCGTACCGCCGCCGCCTGCGTCGGTCTTGCCCATCTCGGCCATCTGCCAGAAGACGCCGTTGTCGTTCATCAGCTTGCGTACCTTGCCGACGACCTCAGCGCTTGCGTCGCTCGCGCCGCCCTTGCCGCCGGAGCCGGTATACTTGCACAGCGCCACGCCGTAATTGACGAAGGCGGAGTTGCGCTTGTCGTACACGTCGGCAAAGTTCGGGTCATAGGCCGCCGTCACATCTGCGCTCAGGCAGAAGGAGTTGGCAAAGCAGTCAGAAAGCGCGACGCCCTGCGTGCGGCACATGTCGCCCATGAACCACTCAAACGCCTGAGACAGCATACCGGACACGCCCTCGGAGCCGATCTCCTCCTTGTCCGCGAAGATGCAGACCGCGGTCTTCTTCGGGGACACAGCGTCAAAAATACCTGCAAGCTCTGCATACGCGCAGACGCGGTCGTCGTGACCATAGGACGCGATGAAGCTGCGATCAAAGCCGATGTCGCGCGCCTTGCCGGCGGGGACGACTTCGAGCTCGGCGGAGATGAAGTCCTCCTCCGTAATGCCGTACTGCGCGTTCAAATACTGGAGAACGCCGAGCTTGAAACGGTCGGAGCAGTCCTTATCTTCAAACGGCTTTCCGCCGAGCAGCACGTTCAAGCTCTCGCTCGGGATGGCCTCGTTGAGCGGCTTTTTGCCCTGCTCGCGGCCAAGGTGCGGTAAAAGGTCGTTGATGATGAACTGGGGATCGTCCTCCTTGCCGCCGATGTGGACGTCGACCTTCGAACCGTCGCGCAGCACGACGACGCCGTGCAGCTCGAGGGGGATCGTCACCCACTGGTACTTGCGGATGCCGCCGTAGTGGTGGGTCTTGAAGTAGGCCATCTCGGCTTCCTCGTAAAGCGGGCGGGGCTTTAAGTCGAGGCGCGGGGAGTCGGTGTGCGCTGCGCCGATGTTCGCGCCGTGGCTCAAGTCCTCGCTGCCGATGACAGCGAGCATGATGCCCTTGCCGCGGTTATTGAAGTAGACCTTGTCGCCGGCGCTCAGCTTCATACCCGCTTCGTAGGCCTTGAAGCCCTTCTTTTCCGCCAGCTCGATGCAGTACTCCACGCAAAGGCGCTCGGTCTTGCCGTTGTTGAGGAACTTCTTGTAGTCCTCGCAATAGGCCTCCATCGCTTTTTCATCCTCTGCGCTCAGGCGGTCATAGCCATTCTTGGGGGCGTAGAGCAGTTTTTCAGCGAGCTTGTTCTTTTCACTCATCTCTCAGTTTCCTCCTTCAAATTGTTGATGATCGTGTTGATATAGACCTCTGCCGCGTGTTCCGCCTTTTCAGCGGTCGGCAGATCGTTCACAAATTCATAATCGCACTGCGCGCGGAAATAGTCCGCGTCCTTCTGTGCCGCGATGCGCGACCTTGCATACTCCTCGGTGATGCTGTCGCGCGCCATGATGCGCTTGACCCGCACCTCTTCAGGCGCCGTTACGGCGACGGTCGCGTCGCAGATCGCGCCAAGGCCGCTCTCGATGAGCTTGATAGCATCGAGGCCGATGATCTCCGCGTTCGTCGCCGCCATTTTCTGCGCCAGCGCGCGCGGGATGTGCTCGTGCACGATGGCGTCGAGCTCGGCGAGCTTTTTTCTGTCCTTGAAGACGATCAGGCCGATGGCGTGGACGTCCACGCTGCCGTCCTGCCGAAAAATGACATCGCCGAACGCCTCGCGCAGCGCGCGCAGCAGCGGCTCGTCATCTTTTAACATCTCGTGATAGACCGCGTCGCAGTCGAGCACGCATGCGCCCTTTCTTTCAAGCGCGCGCAGAAGGCTCGTCTTCCCTGCGCCCGTGCCGCCGGTGATGCCGATGACGATCTTGCCGTCGTCCGCGTCCTCCACATGGAAGCCCGCGGCCTTTTTGAGGCGGTTGCCGATGGCAAGGCCAAGGCCTTTACTGTCCGGACACTGTGCCCAGATCTCGCCCACATTCGTCTCGTCGAACGTCCGCAGCGCGTCGAAGACGTGCTGCGCCTGCGCGCGCTTATCGTCGCTCGCACCGAGGGGGTGGACGATGTGCCCGTCGAAGAGCCGCGCGAACTCGTCAAAGCAGATGATGCCGGACTTCTCGCCCGCGTGTGTGAGCAGATAGCGCGCGCTCGCCTTCGCCCCGCCGGTCACGACCGTGACGGGGGCCTTAGGCGCATAGTGGCGGTACTTCATGCCCGGGGCGCGCGGCTTTTCGCCGTCATTCATCTTCTGCGTGACCGCTTTATCGACCGTCACCTCGCCCAGCGCGTCCATAAGGCTTTCAAGCGGCAGTCCGCCGGGGCGCAGCAGCTGCGGCGGCGTGACCGTCAGGTCGATGATCGTCGATTCCACACCCACCTGGCAGGGCCCGCCGTCGACGATACCGTCGATCTTGCCCCACATGTCCTCGCGCACGTGCTCTGCCGTCGTGCAGCTCGGGCGGCCCGAGGTGTTCGCGCTCGGCGCGGCGACCGGCACGCCGGATGCTTCGATGATGGCGCGCGTGACCGCATGGTCGGGACATCTCATGCCGACGGTCTCGAGCCCGCCGGTCGTGCGCAGCGGCACGCAGGGCTTTTTCTTTAAGATCATCGTCAGTGGGCCGGGCCAGAAGCGCTCGGCCAGCTTGTAGGCCGCGTCCGGTACATCCTCGCAGTAGCGCGTAAGCCAGCTTGCATCCGGAATGTGCAGGATGAGCGGGTTGTCCTGCGGGCGGCCCTTGGCCTCGAAAATGTGCAGCACGGCGGTCTCGTCAAGGCCGTTCGCGCCGAGGCCGTAGACCGTCTCCGTCGGGATGGCCAGAAGCCCGCCGCGGCGCAGAATGTCCGCCGCCTGCGCGATGCTCTCTTTATCCTCCACCGTGCGGAGGGTAAACCATTTTGTCTCCAATGTTCTCTCTTCTTTCTTAAGCCTCGGTGCTCTCGCGCAGCTTTTCGGCCTGCTCCTGCATCGTGAGCGCGTCGATGATGGGGTCTAAATCGCCGTTCATCACGGCGCTGATGTTGAAATTCTTATTGTCGCCCGTCAGGCGGTGGTCCGTCACGCGGTTTTGCGGGAAGTTGTAGGTGCGGATGCGCTCGTTGCGCATGCCGCTGCCGACCTGCGCGCGGCGCTCGCTCGTGATCGCACCCTCCACGCGCTCGCGCTCAGCCTCGTAGAGCTTGCTCGCGAGCATCGCCATACACTTGGCGCGGTTCTGGAGCTGGGAGCGCTCCTCCTGACACGAAACGACGATGCCCGTCGGCTTGTGGATGAGGCGCACGGCAGAGCTCGTCTTGTTGACGTGCTGGCCGCCTGCGCCGGAAGCGCGGTAGACCTGCATCTCAATGTCTTCGGGCCGGAGGTCAACGTCGACCTCCTCCATCTCCGGCAGCACGGCGACCGTCGCGGTCGAGGTGTGCACGCGCCCGCCGGACTCCGTCTCCGGCACGCGCTGGACGCGGTGGACGCCGGATTCAAACTTGAATCTCGAATACGCCCCATCGCCGCTGACGATAAAGTCAGCTTCCTTAACACCGCCCAACTCCGTATCGTTGTAGTTGAGCAGCTCCACGCGGTACCCCCGCTTTTCCGCGTACATCGCATACATGCGGTAGAGGTCGGCGGCAAAAAGCGCGCTCTCCTCCCCGCCCACGCCGCCGCGAATCTCGACGATGACGTTTTTGTCGTCGTTCGGGTCGCGCGGCAGGAGCAGCACGCGCAGCTCGTCAAAAAGGCGCTCTTTTTCCGCCTTGGCAGTGTTCAATTCCTCCTGCGCCATGTCCTTGAGCTCGGGATCGGATACAAGCTCCAGCGCCTGCACGATGTCGTCCTCGCACTTCTGGTACGCGCGGTAGGTCTCCACCACGGCGGAAAGCTCCTTCTGCTCGCGCGTGAGCGCGCGCAGCTTCTTTGGGTCAGCGTAAATTTCCGGCACTTCGAGCAGCTCGCCGATCTCGTCATAGCGGCGCGCGAGCTGTTTGAGCTTTTCCCACATCAGGCCTTGTCCTCCGCAATGAAGTCAGAGCAGGCCTTGACGAACTGGTCTCGCCAGAAGTGGTAGCCCGCGGAATCGGGGCAGAGCGAGACCTCCGCCACGTGCGGCGTCTGCAAATAGAGGTCCATCTGGCGGAAGACGTCCTTATAGTCCTGCTCGCTCTTGTGCGTGATGAGATACGCCGCGTTCTGGATCTCATAGCCGCGGCGCTTCAAAAAGCCGCGAATAACGCTCGAACAGCGGCCCGCCCACACGGGCGTGCCGAGGATGACGAGCTTGTAGTCCGACAGCGGCTTCTGGCATTTCGGGCGCGAAACCGCACTCGTGCGCTTGTGCATCGCGTCAAAGCAGCAGCGAAGGTAGCCCATCGTGCCGCTGCGGTCGACCTTGTCGCGAATTTCGAGACATTCGCAGTCCAGCGCCTCGGCGACCTCCTCCATGGCTTTTTTCGTGTTTCCCGTGCGGGAATAGTAAAGGCATAAAATGTTATCGTTCATACTCAGTTTCCTCTCAGCAGGAGCCAAC
>OJKP01002005.1_pt1 | contig 10279 bp, 9 predicted proteins | sample 1596521 | NCBI WGS metagenome assembly OJKP01 (sample SAMEA4350130, study PRJEB24818) | metagenome | biome: human; feature: gut; material: faeces | place: Denmark | collected 2013-09
GCACCCAGGCGCACAGCAGGATCACCACAACGCGGCCCAGCAGGCTGATAAAATCCTGTCGGTTCTCAGCGTCCAGTCTGCGGCGGCGCACCGCCCGTGCCCCCTGCTTCAGGGCTTCATTGTCCAGCGGGTGCATCGGAATGCGCCTCCTTTTGGGGGTCAGAGCTGTCAGATTCCGGGCTAAACCTCTCAGTCACGGGCTTCGCCGTGACAGCTCCCCTAGTAGGGGAGCCCTTGGCAAAACTGTCAACTTTGGTGAGAGCCAGGTTTACGTTCCTGGGTTCACCGGTGCCAGATGCTTCCGGCTGCGCAGCACCTGTCTTGCCTCCCCTATCAGGGGAGGTGGCAAAGCCGTCAGGCTTTGACGGAGAGGTTTCCAGCAGCACATTGTACCTTGTGCGCTCGGCGCGGATGGCGGCTTCGTACAGGGCGTAAAGCTCTTCCAGCTTCTTCCACATTGCCGCTTCATCCACGCCGCCCAGCAGGTTCTTGCGGAATTTCACCGTCCGGAACCACCGGATGATCGCTTCCTGCTCCGGGCTGATACAGCTTTTCTCTGCACCGGCCAGCCGCTGGGGCGCTTTCTTCTTCGCCATGCGGTCAGCCCCCTTTAGTCATCTTCCTTACGGTGCTTGCGCAGCATCAGCAGGGCCACGCCGCCAGCCACCACAGCAAGGATGACAATGTAAGGCAGGGTGTCGAGGAGGACACCGGTGTCGGGCATAAGGTCGCAGCGGTTGATGACAGTGATCGCGTTGTTCGTCACTTTGGTTCCAGCAGCATAGGCCACCGGGTCACCGTCAGCATCCACTGCCGTGTCCTCCTCCATGCTCAGGAGCATCAGGGCGGCTTCGTCTGCATCACTGGCTGTGGAGGTGTTGGCAGCTGCAGCATAGGTAAAGGTTACATCACTACTACCATCCCGTTCACCGCTTTGCCCGGTGGCAGAGACGGTATAGTGTTTACCGGGGGCAGCTTCCGTTACCTTGATGGTAGCACCAATGGGCACATTTTTCAGCGTAACGGTCTCGTTGTGCCTCAGGGTAAAGTTGCTCAAATCACTAACAGGCACGTTGTTGGCCTTCTCGGCTTTCACTTCAGCAGTGCAATCTTTGTTGTCCTGCGTGGTGATGCTCACACTGAAATTAAAGTCATGCTTGGTATCACCCAGCAGGCCCTTTACCTCTTTGGTAATGGTAACATTGGAGGTTACTTTCTTGTAGTGTGCGTAGAAGTTCACCACACGGTCGTCGGTATTGTTCAGCTCCTCTTGTGTAACGGTGTAGGGCCAACCGACAGCGTTCTCATTCGAGCCGGTGCCATCAGCGTTTTGAGGATACCGATACCAGCCATCAAAGGCCCACACTGAGCCGTCCTCCGTGTTGGTGATCTTATCCGGAACGGTATTATCTCTTACATATTCAGTTACATTGTTGTCAGTCCCATCATGCCACAGGTACAACTTCCTGTTGACAGTTTCATAACCATTTTTGCCGGGTTTCTTCACGTGGAACTTTACGGTAAAGGTCCTATTACAGGTCACCGTTACGGTACAGTCAATGTGCTTATCCGGCTTATCACCACTGTTGTACCTAGAAATTTTGTGGGGAGTGATGGTAAAGGTAATATCCCCTGCGCCCAGTCCAGCAAGTGCATTGTTTACTTCTTGCTTATTCCATCCTTCAGCCTCATACATTTTAACCAGCTTACCCTTGTACATGTCAAGGATCATGTTTTCAAGGGTAGCATGCTTTCCGTTATAGTCTACAGTAGTTTGCCGGAAGTCATCACCCTGCGCAAGCACTCTGGGGCCGGTATACGACTCATCATCCGGCCAGCGCTTAATGTACTTCTTCGCTGTAGCACCATCAGCGCCGCCAATATCCCCGATGAAAATGTTTTGGCTGTCGGCGTAATTGCCTTTTGTCCATTCAGAATCAGCATCGGGCAGGTCACCGAGCTTTGCATGATCACCATCTACCGTCACAACGCCGGTCCACTTGGCCTTAACGTTAGAGTCCGGGTCGGCCTCAGGGTCGAACATAATGTAAAGCCCGGCTTTTTCATACCAGTCCTTTACAGTGACAATCCATGTTTCTTCATAATCCCCCTCAGGATACAATGAAAGTTTACCACCGTCGTAATAGTATGTGTGAGTGATAGTTGCCGTACCATTGCCTACGCCAGTAATAGTGGCTTCGCCTTCGTTGCCGATAACAGTCGCAACATTCGCGTCACTGGTTGTCCATCTATGATTACTGCTTTTTTTCTTATTATTATACCCATCATCTATCGATTTCGTATCACCAACATTGATGGTGCCAAGATTTTTTGTATCGGATGCCCGCTCATCCAGCAGTTCACTATCATACCCATCCGTCCGCACAAGCACAAAGGGGCTGAAGCTGGAGGTCTCAAAGGTCAGGGTGCCGTTGGTATAAGTAAGGACATCCAGAATCTCCACATTGCCATCAGAGGTCTCGTGGAACACCTTCAGCGTGTCGGCAGTTGCACCTTCCATTTCCGGTAGAGCATTCAGACCGGAGACGGTAACGGTGGCCTTCTGGCCCTTGGCAGGCTGCACCTTTTCGCCCTTAGCGTTCTTGGGGGAGATCTTCAGGCCCAGAATGGGTGCCATACTTCCAAAATCATCCTCGTGGCTCTCATAGAAGCTCTCCATATCATCATCACCCATGTGGATGACGCTGAGGTGGTCTGCGGCAGAGGGCAGGTTTTTCACCTCCACCGGCAGATTGACGCTCTTCGTGTTGCCTTCCTCGTCCTCGTAGGAAGCAGAGGCCTTGGTTTCCAGATCCACAGGCACGGGGTTCTTGTCCACCAGATCCTCGTGATCCACATCCTCTTCCTCATCGGAGCCCACGGTACCGTCCTTCCATGCGGCGTAGACGTTCACGGTGGTGGTCTTGTCGTCCAGAATGTTGCTGGTGGGGTCGGTGAGGTTCAGGCGCACCCGGTTGCCAAACTCGTCCAGCGTGTACCAGTAGTCAAACTGCCGCAGTTCGCCCTTGGGGTCCCGGTTGGAAGAGGGGTTCTCGATGTAGCTGCTGTAATCCGCGATGGTCTCTGCCCGGGGCACAGCCTGAATGAAGTACAGGTTCCACAGAACCTCACCGTTCCGGGCCAGATACTCGCTCTCCGTCATATTGTTGATCTGTGCCTGAGCGGTAATGTCCTGCAGGTCAAGGGTGTTCAGCTCCTTCAGCCAGAAGCGGTAGACCACCATATCCTGCAGCTTTTTGATCTCGTCGCCGGAAACGACCACTTTGTCATCAGGCTTTTCCACCACGTCGTCCTCGCCGGACCACTGGGTCTCGGTGCTGGAGCTGGGGTCGGTACCGGTGCTGGAGCTGGGGCCGTACTCAATGACGGTGCCCCACTCTGTTTCCTTAACGGTGGGGCCGCCTTCGAGGTTGTCCTCGCCGCCCTCCACAGGCCGGGTGGCAACTTCGTCCCCGCCGAAACCGGCAGCTTCGCCGCCGTCTACAGGCCGGGTGGCTTCCTCCTCGCCGAAACCGGCAAATTCGTCGTCAGGATAGGATGCCACGCCGTCATCTACGGGCCGGGAGGCCTCTTGATGAACCTGAGGATCGATCAGACCCTCCGTTGCAAACACCGGCACAAGGCAGGTGCAGATGACCGCAAGCGCCAGACAAAGCGCAAAAACGCGCTTCACCAGCCTATCTTTTTTTCCGTGATGATTTTTCCGCACAGTGGAGCCCTCCCTGCATCATAGTATTTTTGGCAAAACCGGAGGAAAAGATATCCAACTTTTGTCGGTTTTCTTTCCCTTGGCAGGTTATTTTTACCAGACACATCATTATCGTAATTATAGCATGTATATCCAGTATTTTCAATAGTGAAATTTTATTTTCCCTTCCCCTTTTCAGACAAAATATTCTGCGATATACAGCACGTTATGAACCGTCGCAATATCATTGTGGGGAGTAGCGCAGTCTAACTTATCCGCACGCCCCGCCGCATTGATATATCGCGCAGTTTTGTGTTGTACATTCGCAGTTTCACTCTCTATAATACATGAAACGCAGATTCCTTTCACTTTTTTCGAGATTTTTTGAAAAAAGTTTTCGGGGCCCTCTCAGTCTCGCAAAGCTCGACAGCGTCCGGGTTAAACCTCTCAGTCACGGGCTTCGCCGTGACAGCTCCCCTAGTAGGGGAGCCCTTGGCAGGCCGTCGCGTTTTCGGGGTCTGGCGCTTCGCTCCTGTTTGCCCTGCTGACGCAACGTTATTTCTGCCTTGCGGCAGATGATGCCCTTGGAACGCCAGCGATCAGATCGAAAAATGAATCTCATGCCAAGGCCTCCCCTACTAGGGGAGGTGGCATCGAGCGTCAGCGATGATGACGGAGAGGTTTTGTACCAAAAAGCGCCCCCATCACTCAAAGGAGCAATGGGGGCGCTTTACCATATTACAATGGGTTCCGCTTACTCAGCCTTGGGGGCTTCGGGAGCCTTTGCTTCCTCAGCCTTTGCGGCGGGCTCTGCCGGAGCGGCAGGAGCAGCAGCGGGCTTCGGAGCCTGCTTCACCACGGGCTTGGGGGGATTCGGATCGTCCTTCAGCGGGAAGAGGATGATGTGCTTGGGGCACTTCTGGGCGCACATGCCGCAGCCCTTGCACTTGTCGTAGTCGATGCGGGCCACGCCGTCCACAACGTGGATGGCATCGAACTTACAGGTGCGCTCGCACATGCCGCAGGCAATGCAGGAAGTGGTGCAGGCCTTCATGGCAACGGGGCCCTTATCCTGATTGGAGCACATGACCACGGGCTTGCGGGGGCCGCCTGCGTCGATCATAATGACGTGCTTGGGGCAGATGTTGGCGCAGGCACCACAGCCGGTGCACTTGTCCTTGTCCACCTTGGCCACGCCGTCCACAATGTGGATGGCATCGAACTTACACACCTTGGTGCAGTCGCCCAGGCCGATGCAGGCAAAGGTACAGGTCTTGGGGCCGCCGTACAGGGTCGCAGCAGCGGCACAGGTCTGGATGCCCTTGTACTCGTAGCTGGGCTTGCAGTGCTCGGAGTTGCCCTGGCACTGGACCACAGCCTTCTTCTCCACAGCGCTTGCCTCGCCGCCCATGATCTTGGCAATGGCGGCAGCAGCCTTGGGGCCGCCGGGGGCGCACTTGTCGCAGGGAACGCCGTCCATAACAACGGCCTTTGCGTAGTCGGCACAGCCGGCGTAGCCGCAGCCGCCGCAGTTTGCACCGGCCAGGCAGGCAGAAACTTCTTCAATACGGGGGTCTTCCTCAACCGCCATGAACTTTGCGGCCAGCACCAGAACAACGGCACCGATCGCGCCCACGATGGTACAGAGGATCACAGCAGATACAATATTCATAATCCTGTTCCTCCCTTACAGCGTCACGTTGAACAGGTTTTCGACGAGGCCGCCGAAGCCCATAAAGGACAGGCTGGTGATGGCTGCTGCGATCAGGGTGATGGGCAGGCCCTTGAAGGGTGCCGGGGGATCGCAGGCTTCCACACGCTTGCGCACGCCGCTGAACATGACCATGGCCAGCATAAAGCCGACACCTGCACCCACGGCACAAACCAGAGCCTCAATGTAGGCAGCGGCAAAGCCAAGGGTAGCAACGTCTGCGCCGTAGTCGTCCACGACCAGAATGGTCACGGCCAGCACGCAGCAGTTGGTGGTGATCAGGGGCAGGTAAACGCCCAGAGAATTGTACAGTGCAACAACATACTTCTTCAGGAAGATCTCGATGAACTGCACCAGCACTGCAATGACCAGGATGAACACGATGGTCTGCAGGTAGCCCAGGTCAGCGGGGTTCAGAATGAAGATCTGGATGGGGAAGGTGACAGCCGTTGCCACCAGCATAACAAAGATAACAGCGCCGGACATACCAATGGAGGAATCCAGCTTCTTGGAAACGCCCAGGAACGGGCAGATACCGTAGAACTTCACCAGCACATAGTTGTTCACCAGGATCATGCTGAAGAAGATCGCAGCAAGTTTGACTAACATCTTATTCTGCCTCCTTCTTCAGGTTGTCGAGGTCGCAGCAGCTCTTGCGCTCGATGCGGGCATCCAGCTTGCCTTCCAGCCAGACGCAGCCGGCCATCAGCACGCCGTAGCAGAAGAATGCGCCGGGAGCCTGGGTCATAATGCTCATCTTGGCCATGCTCTCGGGCAGAACCTGGAAGCCCAGCCAGGTGCCGCTGCCCAGGATCTCACGGATGGAGGCCATCAGCACCACGGTGAGGGTGTAGCCGATGCCCATGCCGATGCCGTCCAGTGCGGAATCCACCACATTGTTCTTGCAGGCAAACATCTCGGCACGGCCCAGAATGATGCAGTTGACAACGATCAGGGGCAGGAACACGCCCAGTGCAGTGTACAGGCTGTCCATGTAGGCGTGCATCACCATCTGAACGATGGTCACGAAGCCTGCAATGATGACGATGTAGCAGGGCAGATGGACTTTAGCGGGGATCACGTTGCGCAGCAGCGAGATCAGGATGTTGGAGCACACCAGCACGAAGGTGAAGGCTGCGCCCATGCCCAGCGCGCTGGAAACTGCCGTGGTAACAGCCAGGCAGGAGCAGGTGCCCAGAACCAGACGCAGAACGGGGTTTTCTTTGATGATGCCGTTGGTAAGGATGCTTACCTTGGACTTGTTTTCGCTTGCCATTTCTTACCAACCTCCTTTATGCCAACTCGTTGTAGCAGTTGATGCAATCGTTGATGGCGGCAAACAGAGCCTTAGAGGAAATGGTTGCGCCGCTGTATGCGTCGTAGCCCTGGCCCAGGGTGATGTTCTGGGTGCCATCCATGCCATCGAACTGAGCAAGGAAGCTGTCGGTGGCAACGTTGCTGCCGATGCCCTTGGTCTGGGTAGAAGCGTCCACCCAGATGCCGGTGACAGTGCCGTTGGTGTCGAAGCCGATGATGACGGACAGGATGCCGCCGTCAAAGCCCTTTTCCTCAGCCTTGATGGCCAGGGAGCCGTCGGTGGCCTTTACAGCACCGGTGATGTTCTCGGTGGTGTAGTCGGTCACTTCCTCCAGATCGGAGGCGCTGGAAACGGTGGGCATCACGTCCACATAGGCAGCCAGCGTTGCGGCCTTCTGGTTATCCTCAATGATGGGAGCCGTAAAGGAGTTGACCATGGCCAGCAGCAGGCTGACGATCAGTGCGATCACGCTCAGCACAACAACAGGCTTTACACTGGTCTCCCAGGAAGAATTCTTATTCATTTGCCAGCACCCTCCTTTGCTTTCTTTGCAGGCTTAACATAGCCGTAAGGAGTCTGACGGGTCCAATCGTTGATAAAGGGGACCCACAGGTTCATAAACAGCAGCGCGAAGGAAACGCCCTCGGCGTAGCTGCCCCACTGACGGATGGCGAAGGTGACGATGCCCAGGCACAGGCCGTAGATCAGCTTGCCCTTCAGGGTAAAGGGGCTGGTAACGTAGTCCGTTGCCATGAACACAGCACCGAACATCAGGCCGCCGGACAGGATGCCGACCAGTGCGCCGTGCAGGCTGCCGGTGGAGATCAGGTAGAAGATAAACATGCTGCCGATGTAAGAAGCGGGGATGGCGATGCTGATGGTCTTGGTGGCCACCAGATAAATCAGGCCCAGCAGGATGGCCAGAGCGCAGGTCTCGCCCAGAACACCGCCGTGCACGCCCATGAACAGATCCAGCAGGCTCAGCTTGCTGGTGTCAGCCACAGCCAGCGGGGTAGCGCTGGACAGCTGGTCAACCGCTGCATCGGGGAACACCCAATTGTTCATGGAACCGGCAAAGCTGATGAACAGCACGATACGGCCGACCAGTGCAGGGTTTGCAAAGTTCATGCCGATGCCGCCGAACAGCTGCTTGACCACGATGATGGCAACCAGGTCGCCGATGATGAGCTGGCCGATGGGCATACCCACGGGCACATTCATGGCCAGAATGATGCCGGTGACCACAGCGGACAGGTCGCTGATGGGGTTTGCCTTCTTCAGCAGCTTGCAGTACAGCCACTCAAAGGCCACGCATGCCACAACGGACACTGCAGTGACCAGCAGGGCACGCGCACCAAAGATGATTGCAGAGGCCACCACACAGGGGCACAGGGCAACGATCACGTTGGCCATCAGGCTCTGGGTCGTTTCCTCACTGCGCAGGTGCGGGGAGGCCGAAACAATAAGCTTCGTATCCATTACTTATTGCCTCCTTTTTTGATTTCACCAAGGTAGAACGCCTTTGCCAGACCCATCATCTGGGTGCAGGGGCGCTTTGCCGGGCAGACAAAGGTGCAGGAGCCGCAGTTGAAGCAGTAATCAACGTGCAGCTTGCCCAGCTCCTGAACGTCGCGGGCAGCGTAAGCCTGGTTGACCTCCACGGGCTCCAGACCCATGGGGCAGTACTCCACGCAGCGGCCGCAGCGGATGCAGGGGTTGACCTGCGGGGGCTCTGCAGCAGCGGCGCTGAGCATGATCAGGCCGGAAGTGGTCTTGGTGGTGGGGTAGCTCAGGTTCTCCACAGCGGGGCCCATCATGGCACCGCCGGCAACCACCTTGCCCAGCTCCACGCCGCCCTTGAGGCCGGCAGCGTTCAGAACATCCTCGTAGGCAGTGCCCACGGGAACGATCAGGTTCTGGGGCTTTGCGCAGGCATCGCCGTCCACGGTGATGGTGCGCTCGACCACCGGCATACCGGTAGCCAGGTACTTGCCCAGGGTAGAAACAGAGGTCACGTTCATCACAATGGCACCTGCATCTGCGGGCAGACCGCCGTGCGGCACCTCGCGGCCCAGGCACTTCTCGATCAGGATCAGCTCTGCGCCGGTGCCGTAAACACTGGGCAGTGCCTTGACCTCGATGGCGGGCTTGTCTTTGGTCTTCTGGTTCAACAGCTCGATGCACTCGGGCTTGTTGTTCTCAATGCCGATGATGCACTTCGGGATGCCGGTGTACTTCAGCACGGCCTCGATGCCGCGGACGATATCATCGCTGCAGTTCAGCATCTCCTGCGTGTCGCTGGTCAGCCAGACTTCACACTCGGAAGCGTTGATGAGCAGGGTGTCCACGGGGTCCTTGGGCTGCAGCTTGACGTCAGTCGGGAAGCCTGCGCCGCCCAGACCCACCAGACCGCTCTCACGCACGGCGGCGAGGAAGCTGGCCTTATCGGTCACTTCGGGTGCCTTCACGGCGGGGTCTACGGTCTGCTTGCCATCGGTCTTGATGACCACAGAGTCGCACATCCGGCCATTGGACAGACGGAACGGCTCCACAGCCGCCACGGTGCCCGAGACGCCGGAGTGGATATTTGCAGATACAAAGCCGCCAGCTTCACCGATCTTGGTACCGACGAACACCTCGTCGCCCTTCTTCACCAAAGCCTTGGCGGGAGCGCCGATATGCTGACTCATCAGGATGCGTACCTGCGCGGGCAGAGGCATCGGGACCGGTTTGCTTGCAGCAGTTGCCTTGTCATGCGGCGTATGCGCGCCAAGCGCCGCACGTTTCAGCTTGTTCAACATGGAATTAAATCCCCCATTCTGCTTGAATTGCTGTCCCCACGCCCATGCAGGCGCACTGGTACAGGGACAGTTGCTGCTTAACATGTTTATTGTATCATTTTGCGGTGGGAAGTCAACGACAACAAGGCCAAAATGATGCAAATTCTTTGAATTTCTTAGCTGTTTTTAACGATTAGTCGTAACTAACCGCCCATTTTTTCGTTAGTATCGCACAACTTTTCCCAAAGTCCGGTCGTTTGCCTTTCCGGGAAGAATATGTTATACTACAACCAAACGAACACGCAGGCGCATCCCGCGCCGTGCGGTCTGAGCCGTCAAGGAGGGTCTACCATGAAATTTCTGAAAGTAATGCTCGCTGTTTTGACCTGTCTGGCTGTCACGCTGACCGGCGTGCTGCTCTTTGTGGACAAGCACGGCCCCCGCTATATCCAGATCGACAACAGCGAAGACTGATTTTTCTCCGACGACAGAAGCCCCCGGATGCGGCACCGCATCCGGGGGCTTTCTCGTTTTATCTCATCTTAGTACGGCAGGAGCACCACGCCGCCCTCGTTGGTGAAGGAGATGCCCACCATCGTCACGTCGGCGCTATTGAGCAGCTTGAAGGCCGGGGTGGGCAGCAGATCCATGTTGTTCCAGTCCGTTATATCCCAGCCGCCATTTTCCAGCTTGTAGGAGTAGCAGTCGCCGATGCTGACTTTGCCCTCCACCTTGGTGTCGAGGATGGCCAGCCACTGGGC
>OJKP01002007.1_pt1 | contig 10262 bp, 8 predicted proteins | sample 1596521 | NCBI WGS metagenome assembly OJKP01 (sample SAMEA4350130, study PRJEB24818) | metagenome | biome: human; feature: gut; material: faeces | place: Denmark | collected 2013-09
GTGCAGGACAAGGATTCCGTGATCTTCTTCAACTTCCGTCCCGACCGTGCAAGAGAGATCACCAGAGCCTTCTGTGATGATGACTTCAAGGGATTTGACCGTGTGAGAAAGGATATTACTTTTGTATGCTTCTCCGATTACGATCCTACCATTCCTAATAAAGAAGTGGCATTCCACAAGATCGCCATTACCAATACCTTCGGTGAGTGGCTGGCAGCCCATGACATGAAGCAGGCACGTATCGCCGAGACTGAGAAGTATGCACATGTAACCTTCTTCTTCAACGGCGGCGTAGAGCAGCCCAACGAGGGAGAGGATCGTATCCTAGTAAATTCTCCAAAGGATGTGGCGACCTATGATCTGAAGCCGGAGATGAGTGCTCCTCAGGTTTGCGAGAAACTGCTTGATGCGATCCGCTCTGAAAAATACGATGTGATCGTGATCAACTTCGCGAACCCCGATATGGTAGGTCATACCGGTGTGATCTCCGCAGCCATCAAGGCTATTGAGACCGTAGATGAGTGCGTAGGCAAGGCAGTACAGGCAGTGAAGGATGTGGACGGCGTTCTGTTCATCTGTGCAGACCACGGTAACGCAGAGCAGATGATCGATTACACCACCGGTCAGCCTCATACCGCACATACCACCAATCCGGTTCCTTTCATTCTGGTAAACTACGATCCTGCATACACTCTGAAAGAGGGCGGATGCCTGGCAGATATCGTACCTACCCTGATCAATGTGATGGGTATGGAGCAGCCCGCAGAAATGACCGGCAAGTCTCTGTTAATTAAGAAATAGTAACTGTATCATATTACTATGACAAGAAATGATTCCTCAGGCATTTTGCACAGTGCCTGGGGATTTTATATCTAAATTTTCTTATCAGCAGGAGGAAGAATTATATTATATGGAACAGAAGAGAAATCTGGTAACTTTAGGAAGTACGGGAATTACTGTGGAGAAGAACTCCTTCGGAGCGCTGCCCATCCAGCGGATATCCAAGGAAGCAGCCATCGGACTGCTTCGTAAAGCCTATGCTGCAGGCGTGACCTTTTATGACACTGCCAGATACTATACCGACAGTGAAGAGAAAGTAGGCGCTGCTTTTGAGGGTATGCGGGATAAAATATATATCGCTACCAAGACCGGAGCCACCACAGCAGAAGGCTTCTGGAAGGAGCTGCATACTTCCCTGGAAAAATTAAAAACAGACTATATCGACATTTATCAGTTCCATAACCCGGCATTCTGCCCGAAGCCGGGAGACGGCACAGGATTGTATGAAGCTATGCTGGAAGCGAAGGACAAAGGCATGATCCGCCATATCGGCATCACGAACCATCGTCTGAATGTAGCGCATGAAGCCATTGACAGCGGACTGTATGAGACTCTGCAGTTCCCTTTCTGTTATCTGGCGACGGACAAGGATCTGGAGCTGGTACAGGATTGTAAAAAGGCAGGCATGGGATTTATCGCCATGAAAGCACTGTCCGGCGGACTGATCAATAATTCAGCAGCGGCATATGCATATCTGGCACAGTTTGATAATGTACTTCCGATCTGGGGAGTGCAGCGGGAGAATGAGCTGGATGAATTTCTGTCCTATATAGATAATCCTCCTGTATTAACACCTGAATTGCAGACGGTGATCGACCATGACAGGGAAGAACTGCAGGGAGAATTCTGCAGAGGCTGCGGCTACTGCATGCCCTGCCCCGCGGGGATTGAGATCAACAACTGTGCCCGCATGAGTCTGATGATCCGCAGAGCACCTTCCGCAGCACAGCTGACAGACGAGATGCAGGCAAAAATGCGTAAGATTGAAGAGTGCCTGCATTGTGGCAGATGTAAATCCAAGTGTCCCTATGGACTGGATACTCCGGCACTGCTTGAGAAAAATTATAAGGATTACTGTGAGATCCTTGCCGGAAAAGCGTATTAACGCATAGCAGATCTGAATAATAACCTCCTTATGGGACATACTTACCTAAGAAAAAGTAAGTTAAGGATGCCTGTAAGGAGGTTTTTTATGGAAAAATATCTGGAGATCATCGAAGTACACGGAAGGGAGATCCTGGATTCGAGAGGGAATCCCACGGTGGCTGCTGTCGTTACCGTGAAGGACAAAGAGACCGGAAGATGCACAAAAGGTATGGCGGCAGTGCCTTCCGGAGCCAGCACCGGTCAGTTCGAGGCCGTGGAACTCAGGGACGGTGAGACCAGGTATTTCGGTCTGGGCGTGCAGCATGCCGTGAAAAATATAGACGAGAAAATTGCAAGTGTTTTACTGGGACAAAATGCCCTGGAGCAGATCCGTATCGATAGAATCCTACGGGAAACGGACGGCACGGACAACAAGAGCAGCTTAGGTGCCAATGCCATGCTGGCAGTGTCCATGGCGGTGGCAAGAGCAGCCGCACAGGCACTGGGACTTCCCTTGTATCGTTACTTCGGAGGAATTTCTCCGAGACTTCTGCCGGTACCCATGATGAATATCTTAAATGGCGGCAAGCATGCGGCGAACACCGTGGATTTCCAGGAGTTCATGATCATGCCCGTGCAGGCTAAAAACTTTGCGGAAGGGTTACGGATCTGTGCGGAAATTTATCATAATCTGAAAAAACTGCTGGAGGAGAAAGGCTTGTCCACCGGAGTCGGGGATGAGGGCGGCTTTGCCCCCAATCTGCCGGATGCGGAGAGCGTGCTGGATTTCCTTGTGGAGGCGATCGAGGCTTCCGGATATGTCCCGGGACAGGATATCAAGATCGCCATGGATGCCGCCAGCAGTGAACTATATAATGAAAAAACGGGAATGTATCATTTCCCCGGGGAGAGTAAGCTGAAGGGAGAGGAAGTCCTGCGGGATACCGGAGAAATGATCTCGTATTATGAACGGCTCGTGGAGAACTATCCCATTATCTCTATTGAGGACGGACTGGATGAAAATGACTGGGACGGTTGGCAGGAGCTTACAAAACGGCTGGGGGAGAAGATCCAGTTAGTGGGAGATGATCTGTTTGTCACAAATACAAAACGGCTGGATGCCGGAATCAAACTTCATTGTGCTAATGCCATTCTGGTAAAAGTCAATCAGATCGGAACTCTGTCCGAAGCCTTCGAAGCGGTGGAAATGGCACACAAGAATGGTTACAAGGCGGTGATCTCCCACAGATCCGGCGAGACGGAGGATACCACCATAGCGGACATAGCGGTGGCACTGAATGCCGGACAGATCAAGACCGGAGCACCCTGCCGCAGCGATCGTGTGGCGAAGTACAACCGGTTGCTTGCCATGGAAGAGGAGTTAAAGGATGCCGCGGCGTATATGGAGCCGTTTCGCAAGATCTGAATGGCTGCGCAACAAAATGTAAACTACAAAAAATAAAAAATGTATAAACAGGAGGATTTTCATCACCGGAAATCCTCCTGCTTTTATAGTAAAACGATAGAAAAATACATGAGTGAAAGAAAAAATCAGAATTGATGAATGTGTAAATATACATAAAGCAATAGAAAATATGCACTATATACAGAAAGTAAAAATTACGGGCTATTAATGTTGAAAAAGATTCTCATAAATATGCAGACATATGTACGCGATACACGTACATCCAAAGGCACAAAAAGAAAAAGGAAAAGCATGGGAAGTGGCAGATACTTCATGTGTATTTCAGTTGACAGTCTTAGAAAAGTGTTGTAATATAACAAAAGTCGTTGTCGGAAAAGTAAAGTACATTTTATGTATGTGTATACTTGCATACAAATGCGAAAAATGTATTTTATTAATGTCCGTAGGCAAAAGAAAAGCAAGGAGTTGAAGAGATGCTTAAATATATTGCAAAACGTATCGGTCTGGCGCTGATCACGATTTTTACAGTAGCAACACTCACCTTTTTCCTGATGAACATGGTCCCCGGTGGTCCGTTCCTCTCGGAGAAAGCAGTAAGCCCTGCTGCACAGGCAGCCCTGGAGGCAAAATATGGACTGGACAAGCCTTTGTCCCAGCAGTATCTGACGTATATGAAAGATGCTTTGCACGGTGATTTCGGAGAGAGTCTGAAGCAGAGAGGAAGAACCGTTACTTCTATTATAGTATCCAAGTTCCCTGTATCTGCAAGAGTAGGTGGACTTTCCGTTATCGTAGCGCTGTTGGTAGGTATCCCACTGGGATGTCTGGCAGCTACCCATCGTGGCAAGACGCTGGACAGCGTGATCTCCGTGATCTCCACTTGTGGTATTGCGGTACCAAGCTTCGTTATATGTACTCTGCTTCTGTATTTCCTGGGAAGTAAGGTAAAGATACTGCCCACCTACGGAATCGGCACCTGGAAGCATTATGTGATGCCCGTGATCGCACTGGCATTGTACCCAACTGCTTATATTATGAGACTGATGCGTTCTTCCATGCTGGATGTTCTGGGACAGGATTATATGAGAACCGCTACGGCGAAGGGAGTAAAACCTTTCTTCCGTCTGTTCAAGCATGCACTGAGAAATGCACTGCTCCCCGTTATCACCTATGTAGGTCCTATGATGGCTTATACTATGACAGGAAGCTTCGTAGTAGAGAAGATTTTCACGATCCCCGGTCTGGGCAATGAATTTGTCAGCTCGATCATTAACCGTGACTACACCATGATCATGGGTACCACCATTTTCCTCGCAACACTGATGGTTGTCATGAATGTGCTGGTGGATATCGTATATAAGCTCGTCGACCCCAGGATCAAGTTGAAGTAAGATTAACAGGAAGGAAGATACCGATGAAAGAACCGAATGCTATGAGCTTTCATGTAAAATATAAACCGGAAGATTTTATGCCGGCGAACGAAGAAGAGAAGCAGAGCCAGGTCATCATGCGTGAGAGCGTGGGCTTCTGGCAGGATGGCTTCCGCAGACTTCGTAAGAATAAGGTTGCCATGGTCAGCCTCTTCGTTATTATTGTAGTTATGATCTTTTCCTTTATCGTGCCTGCATTTTATCCCTATGATTACAAGACACAGATCAAAGGAAGCGAGAATCTGCACCCCATGCAGTATTCCGAGAAAGAGATAGAGCGTATGGATGCGGGAGAGAAGGTATTCCCCCATGTGCTCGGTACCGATAAAATGGGCCGTGATTATGCCATCCGTGTTATGATGGGAAGCCGTATCTCCCTGTTGGTTGGTCTGATCGCTACTGCCATCATTTTCGTGATCGGTTCCCTGATCGGTTCCATCTCTGCATTCTTCGGTGGATGGGTGGATCTGATCATCATGCGTATTGTGGATATTATCTATACGATACCGGATTTCCTGCTGATCGTGCTGCTGTCCTTTGCGTTGAAGGATCCGCTGGCGAATCTGGCACAGCTTCCCGGATTCGGATGGATGCAGATCGTAGGATCTAACCTGATCAGTATCTTCATCGTGTTCGCATTGCTGTACTGGGTAGGAATGGCACGTATGGTACGAAGCCAGATCCTGACCCTGAAGGAGAATGATTATGTCATGGCAGCCAAAGCTCTGGGAGCAAAGGATGGCCGTATCATTAAAAAGCATCTGCTGACCAACTGTATCGGTACGCTGATCGTTACTACCACACTGCAGATCCCTTCCTCTATTTTTACCGAGAGCTATCTGAGCTTTTTAGGCATGGGTGTGGCAGTTCCCCTGCCTTCCCTTGGAAGCCTTGCAAGTGATGCCATTAACGGAATGATCACATTCCCGTACCTGCTGTTTGCACCCTGTCTGCTGATCAGTCTGATCATCTTAAGCTTTAACCTGTTTGGTGACGGACTTCGTGACGCATTTGACCCGAAGCTTAAGAATTAATGGAAGGAGTAGTGAAGATGGATAACAATTATCTGGTAGATATACAGCATGAACGTCTCTCTTTCTTTACTCCTGCCGGAGAAGTAAAGGCACTGAACGATGTCTCCATTCACCTGAAGGAAGGAGAAGTATTGGGCATCGTAGGAGAGAGTGGTTCCGGTAAATCCGTAACCGCATACAGTCTGATGGGACTGACCGCTTATCCCGGTAAACTGATCGGCGGAGAGCTTCACTTCAATGGACACGAAGTGGAGAAAATGACCGAAAAAGATTTTTCCAAAATGCGTGGTAAAGAGGTATCCATTATTTTCCAGGATCCTCTGACCAGCTTAAATCCCGTATATACCATTGGCAATCAGATCATGGAAGTGATCCGTCTGCATACCGATGCGGACAAGAAAAAAGCATATGCAAGAGCAGTGGAGCTTTTGTCGCTGGTAGGTATCAACGAACCGGAGAAGCGTATGAAGCAGTATCCCCACGAGCTGTCCGGTGGTATGAGACAGCGTGTCATGATCGCAATCGCGCTGGCATGTGAACCGAAGCTTCTGATCGCCGATGAGCCTACTACCGCACTGGACGTTACCATTCAGGCGCAGATCCTGGAGCTGATGATGGAGCTGAAGGACAAGCTGGGCATGGCGATCATCATGATCACCCATGACCTGGGTATCGTGGCGAGCATGTGTGACCGTATTGCAGTCATGTATGCCGGCCGTATCGTGGAGACCGGTACCTGCGACGAGATCTTCTACCATCCGAAGCATGAATATACCAAGGGCCTTCTGGAGAGTATCCCCCGTCTGGACAGCACGAAGCATGAGAAGCTGATCCCCATCGAGGGTAACCCTGTGGATCTTCTGAATCCTCCCGAAGGATGTGAATTCGCCCCCCGCTGTAAGAACTGCATGAAGATCTGCCTGAGAGAGAATCCTCCCAGAACGGATTTCAGCGAGACGCATTATGCACACTGCTTTATGAACCAGAAAGCTGAGATGGAGGGAGGAAATACCAATGAGTGATAAGTTACTTCAGGTTGAACATTTGAAGCAATACTTCCCCGCAGGCGGCATGGGTAAAAACCGTAAGTTCGTGAAGGCCGTGGATGATGTCAGCTTTTTTGTAAATAAAGGTGAGACTCTCGGACTGGTAGGAGAGAGCGGCTGTGGTAAGACCACCACCGGACGTTCTATCTTACGATTATATGAGCCCACCGGCGGCAAGATCACATTTGACGGCAATGTGATCCTGGACGTTGAAAATAAAGTAAAGGTGGATATGCTGCCTTACCGTCAGAAGATGCAGATGGTATTCCAGGATCCTTATGCAAGTCTGGATCCCAGAATGACCGTAGGAGATATCGTAGGGGAAGCCATCGACATCCATAAGCTGGCTGCCAATAAAAAGGAACGTCATGATATGATCATATCCATGCTGGAGAAGGTTGGACTGAACTCTGAGCATGCGAACAGATATCCTCATGAATTCTCCGGTGGACAGCGTCAGCGTGTCGGCATTGCGAGAGCACTGGCAGTGAACCCGCAGTTCATCGTCTGCGATGAGCCGATCTCCGCACTGGATGTATCGATCCAGGCACAGGTGGTGAATATGTTCGAGGAGCTGCAGGAGCAGATGGGACTGACCTATCTGTTCATCGCACATGACCTCTCTGTCGTAAAACATATCTCCGACCGTATCGGCGTTATGTACCTGGGCAAAATGGTAGAGCTGGCAGACAGCTACGAGCTGGTAGCACGAAGCCTGCATCCTTATACCAAGAGCCTGATCTCTGCAATCCCCATTGCAGATCCCATCAAGGCAAGAGCAAGCAAGCGTATTGTTCTGCAGGGAGATGTACCCAGCCCCTTAAATCCGCCTACCGGATGCCGTTTCCGCACCAGATGTCCTTATGCGGATGAGTGCTGTGCACAGAAGGAACCCGAATGGAGAGAAGTGGAAAAGGGTCACTACGTGGCTTGCCACCATGTGGAGAAGATCAATGCCTGAAATTAGGTATTGACAGCTGAGCAATTTAGCTGTTTAATATAAAGCTATACAAAGCATAGTGCTTTTGTATGAAAAGAAAGAGGAGGATAACTTTATGAAAAAGAAGTTAGCTATGCTGCTCACCGCAGCAATGCTGGTAGGTTCTCTGGCAGCATGCGGCAGCAGCGACAATGGTTCTTCTGCAACCGGCAGTGCCAGTGCAACTGACAGCACCAAGACCGATGCAGCAGCAACTGAAGTTAGTACCGAAGGCAAACAGCTTACCGTTCAGATCGGTCCCGATCCCGAGACCATCGATCCCGCACTGAACAGTGCAGTAGATGGCGGTAATATGCTGCTTCACTCTTTTGAGTGTCTTCTGACAATTGACCAGGATGGTAAGATCGCTCCCGGACAGGCTGAGACCTGGGAAGTATCTGAAGATGGTCTTACCTGGACCTTCCATCTTCGTGATGGATTAAAGTGGTCTGACGGCAGTGATCTGACCGCAGACGATTTCGTATACAGCTGGAAGCGTGTATGCGATCCCGTAGTAGCAGCTCCTTATGCTGAGACTGTTCTGGGTATGGTTAAGGGCTTTGACGAGGCACAGGCAGGTGATCTGGATGCTCTGGCAGTATCCGCTCCCGATGCTAAGACCCTCGTTGTAGAGCTTTCCAATCCCTGCCCTTACTTCGAGTCTCTGGCAGCATTCGCTACCCTGAGCCCTGTTCAGCAGGCAACCGTAGAGGCTAACGGCGATGCATGGGCTACCGCAGCTGAGACCTATATCTCCAACGGACCTTTCTACATTACCGAGTGGGTACCCGGTTCTCACATTACTATGTCCAAGAACCCTAACTACTGGAATGCAGATGCGATCAAGCTTGGCAGCATCAAATTCGTACTGATGGAGGATTCCAATGCAGCTTATACTGCATACCAGTCCGGTGATGTACTGTTCATCAAGGATGTTCCTACCCAGGAGATCCCCAGCTTACAGGGTAACCCTGAGTTCCATGTAGAGCCTAACCTGGGAACTTACTATCTGTCCATGAACCTGGAAGATCCTGCATTCGCAGATGTAAATGTTCGTAAGGCTCTGAGCCTGGCAATTGATCGTGATTATGTAGCAAATACCCTGATGCAGGGAACCTACTCTCCCGCATACAACCTCGTAGGTGAGGGCTGGGTAGATACCGACGGCAGCTCCTTCAATGCAAATGCTAACGGTGGTCAGGGCTATATCTCCGATGATTTCGAGGCTAACCTTGAGGAAGCTAAGCAGCTCTTAGCTGATGCCGGCTACCCTAATGGTGAAGGACTTCCTACCATCACCTATACTACCAATGATGCAGGTTACCACAAGACTGTTGCTGAGTACTTACAGCAGGCATGGGGCGAGCTTGGTATTAACGTAGAAGTAAATATCGTTGAGTGGTCCAGCTTCACTCCGATGAGACGTAACGGTGAGTACATGGTAGCACGTAACGGATGGGTAGGAGATTACAGCGATCCTTCCAATATGTTAGACCTGTTCTGCACCGGCAACGGTAACAACGATGGTAAGTTCTCCAACGCTGACTTCGATGCAGCTATGGAGAAGGCAGCTTCCACCATGGATACCGCTGAGCGTTCCGCAGCTCTTCATCAGGCTGAGGATGTTCTGATGGAGCAGGTAGGATGCATCCCTGTTGCTTACTACAATGACTTCTGGCTGCAGAGCGAGAAGATCACCGGTATCTGGCATTCCGCTTATGGTTACTGGTACTTCATGTATGGTGACATCGCAGAGTAAGTTGCGGATCTGATCATTCAGAATAAAAATAAAGGATCCCCGTGAGATCGTAAAGATTTCCGGGGGTCTTTTTTTGTGCCGTCTTTTCGATACTGTCTTGTAAAATGTTGTTGCAATTGTGTACAATATATGGTAATATAAAATCTGCTTGACATTAGGAGGTGTGAAATGGAAGCATTAAGAGTAGTAATCAACATAATTTTTATATTGGTATGTGTAGCACTGACAGTGTTAGTATTGATGCAGGAAGGTAAATCCGCAGGACTGGGTTCCATCAGCGGCGCTGCTGAGACCTACTGGGGCAGAAATAAAGGACGTTCCATGGAAGGTATGCTGGTGAAGATCACGAAGATCCTTGCAGTATTCTTCATGTTACTTGCAGTCGTACTGAATCTGAACGTATTTTAATCATTACGAAGGATGACACTCTTGTGTGCATGGCATACAAGGGTGTTTTGTTATATTTAACTATTCAGAGCCATGCAAATCATGCCAACATGTACGTCGAATGCTTGCATTCGTAAGAACATTTGACATGATTTATATGGCGAAGTAACTACCATGACTTTAATGCCTACGGATTGCTCCGTGCTACGCACTCCCACAATCCTACCCAATATTCGCATATCGTGGGATTATCATCCCACTTTTATGCTCATATC
>OJKP01002008.1_pt1 | contig 10252 bp, 9 predicted proteins | sample 1596521 | NCBI WGS metagenome assembly OJKP01 (sample SAMEA4350130, study PRJEB24818) | metagenome | biome: human; feature: gut; material: faeces | place: Denmark | collected 2013-09
AGAATACATGCCTGTCACGCATGGGGTCGCGGGTTCGAGTCCCGTCCGCACCGCAAGAGCCTGAAGCATTGCTTCGGGCTCTTTTCATTTTTTCCTAAAAAACAAACAACTATGAAACTTAGACTGATTCTAATCGCACTCATGGCGCTGCTCGCATTCAACGCCTCTGAAACCAGCCTTGCGGTCAACAACACACGCACCTCTGGCAACACGACAACCGGCACCGGTTATTTCCAAAACGGACGTCCGTTTGTAGTTATCTCCAAAGAAGATATGAAAATGCGCGTGTACGACGCGACAGGACGCGAATTGCGCTGCTACCCTATCGCCTGCGGACGCAATGTGGGCAACAAGCGGCGTCAGGGCGACATGCGCACACCGGTGGGACTGTTTAAAGTGCAGGAGATTCTTGACGCGCACACATGGACACACGACTTCAAAGACGGTAAAGGCGTGATTCGCGGCGCCTACGGCCCGTATTTCGTGCGCTTGCTGACAGGGCACAAAGGCATCGGCATCCACGGCACACACGACGAGTCGTCGATAGGCACTCTCGCCACCGAAGGATGCATACGCCTTCACAATGCCAACATCCTGGAGTTTGCAACAAAATTTGCCTACCGCGGAATGACAGTAATCGTGCTTCCATCGAAGAACGACCTTGAGAACGACGGACTCACACTTGAAACAGAAAACGGCTCAGGAAAATAAGTCGGCCAGAACGGCGGGCGAATGCAACTCGCCCAGCGCAGAGTTGTGCAACCGGTAATAGTCGAGCGTCAGCTGCAACAACCGGTTGCGCTGCCCGCGGTTGAAGCGGAACAGGTGCATGTTGGCATACGTGATGCGCGACAGCCGATAGACCGCCTCCGCCTCCACTCCCTCTACATAATGCCCATGCACAGGACGGCAGCTGGAAAAGACGCCGCCCTCCATATCAAACACGCATCCCGGACGATACGTGTCGCGGTCGGGCTCGATTCCGATAAACACGCCCAAATTATAAAGGAAGCAGATGTGGAAATTGGCAATGCCGTCATTTGCCTGGTCGAGAAACACCACCGACCCCGCCACAAAGGAAAACAGCGCGGGATTGCGCTCCTGCTCCACGATGACAGCAGAGAGCAGCTCCGTGACAAACAGCGCCACGGCATTCTTTACAGGATCGGCATGGAGACTGTGCAGCGGATGCAGACAGCGCGCCTCCTTTATACTATACAGGTCGCGCCCTTGTCTGATGTCGGCAACAATCTCAACAAGCGAGAGAGGCTGAAACAACGCCCTGCGCTGACGCGCCACCTTGCCGCTGCCTTGCGGCAGCAGAAACGCCATGACGCCATGCATGTCGGTGTAGACACGCACAATAGCATTCTTGTCGTTGTACTTTATGGTGCGCAGCACCACCCCCTGCAGTTTCTCAATCATTGCAAAATGAATAAATTCCACGCCAAAGGTACACATTATGCGATTTATAATTTCTTAAAATCTATTAAAATCGCCGTTTTGTATGCACGATATTTGGTGGATAAATAAATAACTCCTATCTTTGCACTCGCTTTGACAGAAAAGCGGTTAATAATGTATTGGCCCATTCGTCTATCGGCTAGGACGCAAGATTTTCATTCTTGAAAGAGGAGTTCGATTCTCCTATGGGCTACTAATTTAAAGATTTTTTATAATGGCAAATCATAAATCATCTATCAAGAGAATTCGTCAGACTGAGACACGTCGCCTTCGTAACCGTTACTACGCAAAGACTGCACGTAATGCTGTGCGCCGTCTTCGCGCGTTGAACGACAAGGCTGAAGTAGTAGAAGCTTACAACAAAGTTAGCTCAATGTTGGATCGTCTTGCCCGCAAGAGCGTTATCTCAAAGAACAAGGCAGCTAACTTGAAGAGCAAGCTCGCTAAGCACGTAGCTAAGGTTCAAGCAGCATAATCAAGCACGTCGCTTGATTCTTGTTGGCCCATTCGTCTATCGGCTAGGACGCAAGATTTTCATTCTTGAAAGAGGAGTTCGATTCTCCTATGGGCTACATTAGTGTATTGGCTGATTTTCCAGCCGATACCTTTTTTCGTATATATACACAGCCATTCCAACAGTGAACAAAAGCATCCTCAAAATAGCAGTACCAGCAATCCTGTCAAACGTCATCGTGCCGCTGCTGGGACTTGTCGACCTCACCATCGCCGGCCACATCGGCGACGCCGTGACAATCGGCGCGGTTTCGGTGGGCGCAACGATGTTCAGCCTCACATACTGGAACTTCGGATTTCTGCGTATGGGGACAAGCGGACTGACAGCGCAGGCATACGGCGCGCGCGACAGGCGACAGATGTCGGTGATGCTGTTTCGCTCAGTGGCACTGGCACTGCTGCTCGGCATCGCCATCGTGGCACTGCAGTCGCCCATAAGATGGCTGCTGCTCGCCGCCATCTCCCCAAGCGAGGCAGTCCACACCCATGCCTCGCAATATTTCTCCATCATAATCTGGGGCGCGCCCGCCACCCTCGCCACGATGAGCCTCACAGGATGGTTTATCGGCATGCAGAACTCCACCTACCCTCTCGCGGTGTCGATGGTTGTAAATGTGGTCAACATCGTCTGCAGCATATGTTTCGTGTTCGCCATGCGGCTTGGATTCATCGGCATCCCCTTAGGCACACTTGCGGCACAGTGGTGTGGATTCATCCTTTCCGCTTTTTTCGCCGCCAGAATGATGCGCAGGGAAACCCTCGGATATGCTCCACGCGTCGACGAGATGCTGCGCGGTCTGGGACGTTTTTTCAGCGTCAACCGCGACATCTTCCTACGCAGCCTGTGCGTAATGGCTGTGATGCTGTTTTTCACAGCTACGGGTGCACGCTCCGGCAACATGACGCTCGCCGTCAACGCCCTGTTCATGCAACTTTATCTGCTCTACTCCCATTTCATGGACGGGTTTGCATACGCCGGCGAGGCTCTCGTTGGTAAATATGCCGGCGCCGCCGACAAGCATTCGCTGCGACGCTGCGTGTCGCATCTCTTTGCATGGGGATGGAGTCTCGCCGCAATATTCGCTTTCGCCTATGGCGTCTTCAACCACGAAGTAATGTCGCTGTTCAGCGACAAGCCCGAGGTCGTAGCGTTTGCCGCAGCCTACCGATGGTGGATAGCCCTCGCTCCGATAGCAGGTATGGCGGCGTTTATCTGGGACGGCGTGTTTGTCGGACTTACCGCCACCCGACAGATGCTGCTGTCGCTCGCAGGCGCGACAGCAGTCTATTTCGCCATCTATTTTCTTTCCCCTTTTCCCGACGCCAACAGCAGTCTTTGGACAGCCTTTTTGACATATCTCGCCGTCAGAGGCGTGATATTATGGCTATGTTTTGCCCGCAAGAACGAATATTGACGTTTATATTTTTCATATAAATCGCACCTGTATATCAACGACTTAACGTTTTATCCATTTATATAATGGTTCATCTTGCATTGCTTCATCAGGCACTATGGTGTAACTTAGTGTCATCGAAAGAACCATTCAATATTATTACGCAGCCTCTCCTGTTGTGAAACAATGAGAGCAGACATAAAAAAGCGGAGCCGCAAAGACTCCGCTTTTTGTTTTTATACTGAAACCGTATCCTTACTTCACGATAAGTTTCGCTGTGCTTACACCGTTGGTTGTTGCCACGCGCACAAGATACATTCCTGCCTGCAGACCATCTGTCGACACAGCGGCAGTTCCGTTGATCTCAGCCTGCGCTGCCACAGCACCACCAAGAGTGAAAATCTGCACGTTTGCCTCGCCGTCAGCCTCAACTGTCACAGCCTCGCCAGCCTTTACAGGATTAGGATATACGCGCACGCCCTGAGCCGCCTCGATGCCGGCAACGCTGCCGCCACCTGCTGAATATACAGCCTCGAAACCAGGCACGAGGATTTCAAACGCCTGACCCTTTGCCGAAGCGCCCATGTCGAGACGGAGAGTGTTGACAGTCAATGGATACACACCGATATCTGTCAAATCAAGATTATCAGAAAGGTTGAGCTCCAATGTCGAAACCGTGTTTTTCGGAAGTTCGTCGGTAGTAAAAGCCCAAGCCGAATAAACTTTGCCATATGCGTCGGTCAATGTCGACGACACCTTCTTCACTGTTGCATTACCCGGGTTGATGCGCACGCGGAGTTTCTCAGGCAAACTCCACACGCGGCAGCCCTTTTCCAATTGGATATATGCGCCACGACCCGTACCATTGCCTGTATAGTTGATTTTCACACCGTTTTCAAGAGCAGAAACGACAAGGTCGGTACCGCCAAACTGCGAGTTTTTCCATTCGCCGTCTTTGTATTCAGCGACAGGCATAACCTCAGCTGCAGGAATCTCGACAGACACATTTGCAGTTCCCACAAACGAACCTACCTTTCCGGTAATAGTTGTGGTTCCGTTTGCCACACCACGGAGCACACCGTCAGCAGCACCGATTGTGGCAACACCGTCGTTTTCCGACGACCAAGTAAGTGCCACAGGGTTAATCGGCATCGTTTTCTCGTTAACAATAGCCTGCACCTCCATCGGATATTCGCGTTTGTTGTCAATCACGATGTTTTTCAATCGGAAAGCAACATCATCGCTTGCCGACACATTTACAGGAAGCACTGCCTCAATACCGTTGTAAGTAGCCTTCAAAGCACCCATACCTTCGCCTGTGCCATAGAATGTGGAGCCGTCGTTGACAATCTCGCCGAGAGCCTTGTCGCAGCTGAGCTTAACGCCCTGCAAGTCTGTATCGACAAGCACACCATACTTGTTGTAGCCATAGAATTTCGGAGTATAGATACCGTATTTCGGGAAGTTCATCGCCCAGTCTACGAAACGCACCTCAGCGACAGTCTTGTCGTCAGGCACATTGGCAACGACAAACAGACCGCTTGCCACAGCACGCTCATGACCGTCGCTCGTCTTGTTGAGCACACCAAGAGGCGCTGTATACATTGTCGAAGAGCCACCGCCGTCAACATTGACAGCCTCGTCGGCACCAGCATAGTAAAGCATTCCGGCAAGTTCCTGAGTGTGTACACCGGCGGAAATTGCGCTACGTCCGTCGATAACCATCATCACCAACTTGGTGTTATCTGTTGAATAACCGATACCTGTGCGCGGATGGCGCGCGCTGGCGTCGCCACGGTCGCCTTCAGAGTCGAGCACCTCGCCCGCTTTCAGAATCCATGGGTTGCCGCAAGCCAACTGAGTCGGGAACACCTCAGTGTCGCCGATAGTCACTTTCACATATGCCGACACCTCGTCGCCAACTTTCAAGCCGCTGAGCACATCTTGTGCAGAGCCGCGGGCAAGAAGCACATACTCACCGTCGTTGATAGCGCAGTCGCCGTTGGTACCTGTAGCACCGCACACCTTAAACTTCAGTGTTTTGCCGGCACCTACATAGTCGCCTTCCTCAAGAGTCACAGGCACTGTCACACACTGACCGTTAATCCACGGCTGGTTGGGAGTGCCATAATACTTCGGTGTATAGATTGAAATACCATTGTCAGGAGCGTCGTTGTTGATTGCCTTGAGAGTGGCAGTCTTTCCGCCCGCTGTAACCGTTCCATTTTCAAACGAGACAGCACCGATGTTCATCTTGCCGTCGCGGTCAACAAAGATGTTTGGCCAGGATGTAGAAGCCGAACCGCTGCGATAAATCTCGCCGCCGGCAACCGAAGCCCTCACAGGCGCACCTACAATCGACTTGCCATTGCTTGCCGAGCCGGAAGTGTGGAAGAAGTCGGTGTTGACACCGCAGAAATAGTTCTTTCCTTCCACAGTGTGGCTCTTAGCCATGCTGCTGACAGTTCCACCGCCAGGCACCTTGTCCTGAGCCACGATAGCCTCGATTGAAGTGTTGGGGTTGGTTAAGTCGGTTGTCAGATAAAACACACGCAACTGTTGCCCGGCCTCGTTGACAAGATGCAACGAAGTTTCCGTAGTGCCCGGACCCACCTTCGCATGAAAAAGCGTATCGACAGAATATTCGACACCTGCGAGCGCAACGGTTCTACCGCCACGTTCCGCCGCGCTCATTGTAAGCGCCGCGCCCAGCAACAATACGCTGGATAGAAAGATTTGTTTTCTCATAATTATTTTATGGGTTATGTTAGTTTCTATTCCACAAAATTACGCATTTCTATTCACCTCGCCACAATTTGCCTATAAAAAATCAGTAACAAAACGTTAATCGATGTGAAACGGCGCATACTGCGCTTATCTTCAAGTGAATCAGCCAAGAAATCCGCAACCTTATAAATTGCAGAACAGCCGTAAAACCGTCATTGTATTGACAATTTTACGGCTGTTTTATCGAAAATCAGGAAATTTCCTTTCTTTCCTATGCCACGCATTAAGACCATTGTCTTGTTGATTTCTTCAACAGAACGCGATTCCTCATAATGCCCCATTCTCGAGAAGCCTCAAACAACTTTGGCATAACGGGTCCTGCTATTACACCATAAGCAATTGGATTTTACCACAATGCAACCTTTCCTGCAATGCCCAAGTCAATAGTTGCAGTTACCACGCCCAATGCCTTGAACACCCTTCTCATAGTTGGTATTGTTATGCTATAACCTCTTTCCAACCGAGAAATCTGCGCTCTTTTTACACCGATACGTTCCCCCAGCTGTTCTTGGGTCAAGTTCTGTTCAATACGAGCTTTTTTGATAGCCTCGCCTAATCTATAAGCATGCAAAGCCACATCCACATCACTTTCGAATGCATCGCGTTTTGGTGTTCCTATTTTACCGAAATGCTTGTCAAGCACATCGTCCAATGGAGTAAGATTCATCCGTGCCATAATCACTTATTTTTGAAATATTCTCTTCTTATTGCTTCTGCTTTCGCGATTTCCTTACTTGGCGTCTTTTGTGTCTTCTTGACAATGCCATGAGTGGCAATCACCAATGTTTCTTTATCCTTGTCCCAAAAAGCAAATAAACGATAAGTGTTTTATTATACAATGTACGGAACTCCCATATTTCCGAATTTTCCAACTTCTTGAAAAGCTCTTTATTGCGTTCTCCTCCCGCAACACGCTTAATGTTGTAGTATATCTTGTAAGATACCGCTTCGGGTAAACTTTCAATAAAGTTTTGTGCCTCGTCTGTCAAGACAAGTCGGAAGATATTTTGTGTCATAAATTATCATTGTTGCACAAAGGTAAGCATATTGTTTCATAAACAAGAAACAACGAACACTTAAATGTGATTCTATGCTCTTTTTTAACACATCTACATCTGACAATTGCTCAGAAAGGGGTTAAATCAATCTTTTTCGGCAGCCGACGGGAGGTCGAGGCGCACAAGTTCGATACGGGTTGCCGACTTCTTCAAGATTGTGAATTTCAATCCGTCGATATCAAACGTGTCGCCCTGCTGCGGAAGTGCTCCGAGACGGAAAATGATGTATCCGGCAAGCGTCTGATACTCCTCATCCTCCGGTATGTCAAGGTTGTAAGTTTCATTAAGATGCTCAATTTCAATGCGTCCCGAGAATTTAAACGACGTGTCGCTGAGGCGCACTTCTGTAAGACGACGCTTGTCGTGCTCATCCTCGAAGTCGCCGAAAATCTCCTCCACCAAATCCTCAAGTGTGACAAGTCCACCCGTGCCGCCAAACTCATCTACAATCACGGCAATGCTTCGTTTTTCGGCAAGCATCTTGCGCATCATCGTGTTGGCAGGCATCGACTCTGGAGCGAAATCCACCGGTTTTATGCATTTCTGCCACTCGGTGGCGGTGTTGAAAAGCTCGTTGACGTGGATATAGCCGATGATATTGTCGATGTCGTCGGTATAGACAAGGATTTTCGACAGTCCGGTGGCTGTAAACCTGCGACGCAGACGCTCACGGTCGGTGTCGGACGACACTGCCACAATCTCGTTGCGCGGAATCATGCAGTCGCGCAGCAGCGTGTTGCTGAAGTCGAGCGCGTTCTGAAAAATCTTCACTTCGTGCTCAATCTCCTCCGCTCCTGTTTTTCCGGCATTTTTGTCGTCGATGGTCTGCTGGATGTAGTCGTCGAGTTCGCTGACAGTGAGCAACGCCGACCGTGGCGCCGAGGCTTTGGCTCCAAACAAGTGCATCAACGACTTCGACAGCCACGATGAGAACCATGATATCGGATACAATACCAGATAAATCACATAAAGCCCCACGGCGCAATGGCGCAGCGAGATGTTTGGATTGATGCGGAAGATTGTCTTCGGCAGAAACTCTCCAGTGATGAGGATTATGCCTGTCGATATGATGGTCTGGCACACAAGTATCAGCGCCTCGTTGTCGCCCACCACGCTTTTTATGCCCGGTTCGAGCAGCACGGCGATGCCTATACCGTAGACCACAAGCATAATGTTGTTGCCCACGAGCATCGTGGAAATAAACATGTCCTGACGGCTGTAGAACGTGTTGATGATGCGGCTTGTCAACCCTTTTTTCTGTGAGTCGACACCTGCACGCACCTTGTTTGAGGAAATGAAGGCAATCTCCATTCCAGAGAAAAATGCAGAAAAAGCCATCGACACGAGTGTGATTATCAAAGCAGTAGCAGTATCCATAGCAATCAACTTAAACTGGAGGTGTTGTCTCCTGACGCTTCGGTATCGGGAAGATGCCCGAAGGCTTCTTTATCAAATAATTATGCAAATTCTCGTCCGACTTGAAGCCATATCCCTCAAGGATGCGGTCGGCGCGTTCGATATGCACAAACGAGTCGCTGCGCACCTCATGGAAAGTCTGGTCCCAATATATCTGCTCGGTCTCGATGAGTTCTTTTTTCGTGTTGCGTATCACGACATTGCCGTCGAGACGCCACAGCTTGTCATTCTTGAAGTAAAAAGCGGAGTCGCAACGTATTGTCGCCTCAACCTTGAAATTGTCGTCAAACTTTTCAAGAAACAGACCGTAAGGAAATTTCCAATTCGGACGGCGCGCCTCGTCGTAGACAAGCCACAGCTTTGCCGTGATGCGGTAGCGCGTCATGCCCGAGTCGCTGATCAGCGTCATCACGTCGCGCGTCTTCATCGACACCACACTGTCGCGGTTTGCCGGAGTGGCCACCACATCGCGTTTCACCTCCTTGCAAGCCGGCAGCAACGCCGTCAGCAGCGTTGCCAAGAATAATATGCTTGTTGCTGTACGCATCTGCAAATTAGCGGATTTTCTCCTTCCAGAAAGCAAATTCCTTGAAGTTTATGCCAAGCGTGATGTTGAAATAGTTTTCTGTCACGAGGCTTGCAGGATAAGCCTTGCGACGCTTATACTCAAAACCGAGGTTGATCACGGTTTTCTGCGCCACGGTAGGAAATCCGAAACCGCAGCTTACGCCGAACTCTTTCAAATGGTTGTCGCCTATCATCAGATAGTCGCGCGTGTAGGAGCCACCGAGGCGGTAAGCCACACGCTGCAGATACGATCCGCGCATACGCGGCACATACTGCACACCGGCGGCAATGCGCCAGCGGTCGTCGAGACGCGTCTGATACATCACGTTGCCGTCTTCATTTGTCAAGCCCGGGAACGTGGCCTTGCTCCACTGCTGCATCGAGAAGTCGACCTCGGCAGAAAGGCGCTGGTCGAAGTTGTAGTTCAGACCGAAGGCATAAGCGTTTGGCTTGCTGTAGCCCATTGTCTGCAAACGCTCATTGGCGATGGTGTCTGGTTTTGCCGCCCCAGAGGTAGACGACACGTCGCCCGACATATCATATTTCACGCCCCATGTGCGTCCGTGGAAATCTTTCTTCGGCGAATATGTGAAACCGAATGTCAGCTGATGCTTCGGAGCCAGACGCTGCGTGTACTGCAGACCCAGAAGCACATTCCAGTCGCGCACCTGTATTTTCTGCTCATAAAGCGTCGATGTCGACGATATGACGTATTGGTCGTTGACAATCGTACCGAATTGGTAAGAGAAGTTGGCACCAAGCGTCAATCCGCGCACAGGACGCGCGCCCAAACCGATATAAAGCTCGTCGATGCCGCCATAGCCCGACACGCTTGTCGACTGCGACGTCTGCACCGTTCCGTCGTCGGCTTTAAGATTGTTGCCAAACGAGTATCCCACCGTGGTGTAAGGCACCAAGCCGATGCTCGCACCCATATATTTCGTTATCGGAAACTGCAGCGTAAGGTAGTTCAAGCCTCCACCGAAAGCTTTTCCGCTGTTGCCCTCCTCGCTCGACTTCAGCTGCGTAAGGTCAAGACCGATGTCCCAATGC
>OJKP01002011.1_pt1 | contig 10242 bp, 10 predicted proteins | sample 1596521 | NCBI WGS metagenome assembly OJKP01 (sample SAMEA4350130, study PRJEB24818) | metagenome | biome: human; feature: gut; material: faeces | place: Denmark | collected 2013-09
CCCCCCCACTCCCCCCCCTTTGGGCCGCCCCGCCCCGGGCCCGGCGGCCCCAGGGACAAACCCAACCGGGCCGCAAACGCCATTCTGGCGGTCCCCATTGCCGCCTGCCGCGCTGCCGCCGCTTCTCTGGAAATGCCCCTGTACCGCTTCCTGGGCGGCGTGAACGGCAACCGCCTGCCCGTGCCCATGATGAACATCCTGAACGGCGGCGCACACGCCGCCAACACCGTGGACACGCAGGAGTTTATGATCATGCCTGTGGGCGCGCCCAGCTTCAAGGAAGCCCTGCGCTGGTGCGCCGAGGTGTTCCACGCTCTGGCTTCCATCCTGAAGGCCAGGGGCCTGGCCACCTCCGTGGGCGACGAGGGCGGCTTTGCCCCCAACCTGTCCAGCGACGAGGAGACCATCGAGACCATTCTGGCTGCCATCGAAAAGGCCGGTTATCAGCCCGGCAAGGACTTCATGCTGGCCATGGATGCCGCTTCCTCCGAGTGGAAGAGCCCCAAGGGCAAGGGCTTTTACAAGCTGCCCAAGGCCGGCACCGAGTACACTTCCAGCGAGCTGATTGCACACTGGAAGAGCCTGGTGGAGAAGTATCCCATCATCTCCATTGAAGATGGCTTGGATGAAGAGGACTGGGAAGGCTGGCAGGAGATGACCCGGGAATTGGGCGGCAAGGTCCAGCTGGTGGGCGACGACCTGTTCGTTACCAACACCGAGCGTCTGGCCAAGGGCATCCAGCTGGGTGCAGGCAACGCCATCCTGATCAAGCTGAACCAGATCGGTTCTGTTTCCGAGACGCTGGAGGCCATCAAAATGGCCCACAAGGCCGGCTACACTGCCATCAGCTCTCACCGCTCCGGCGAGACCGAGGACACCACCATTGCCGATCTGGCCGTTGCCCTGAACACCTGCCAGATCAAGACCGGTGCCCCCAGCCGCACCGAGCGCGTGGCCAAGTACAACCAGCTGCTCCGCATTGAGGAGGACCTGGGTGCAAGCGCCGTTTACCCCGGCATGGCCGCCTTCAACGGAAAGCGCTGATCTCCGCGGCTGCAACCTGCTTTCTTTCCTGTTTCCGCGCAGAACAAAAGGGAGCGTCCCATGGTTTTCCACCGTGGGGCGCTCCCTTTGTTCAATCCAGATGGATCTGCCGTTTGGCTGTCTGCAGCGCCCTGCGCAGGGGGCGGTAGAGCAGCAGCATGATGACAAAATTTCCCACGCCGTGCATGGCATCGTAGGAAAGGCCGCTGAGCCACCAGCTCAGGGCAAAGGCCGGAGTTTTTGCCACCAGATATACCGCCGCACACAGGCCGCCGAAGCACAGGCCGTAGATGCCGCTGAACACCGCCCAGCCAAGGGCATTGTCCATCCGGCGCAGCAGCCATGCCAGCAGGACCAGCAGATACCAAACATACAGGTACATGGCCCACCACAGCCCAAAGCCGTACAGCACACCCTGCAGCAGGATGAACACCGTAACAGCCCCCGGTGTTTCCCGGGGCAGCTCCAGTGCAAACAGGATGACGAGCAGCGTCACCGGTTCAATGTTGGGCAGGCCGCTCATGGCCTGCTTGCTCACCACCAGCAGCGCACCCATCAGGCCGCTGAGCACCAGCCGCAGCACCCGGATGTGCACAGGCTCCTTACTTCGTGTAGGTAAAGGCATAGCTGTCGCCATCGTGCAGCGCAATGTCTGCCACGCCCACGGTGGTCATCTCGCCGGTGGCATCGGTCAGGCACCACCATGCCTGATCCTTATCCCAGTCGGCGGTCTCGCCGTTGACGGTGGTCACAAAGCCTGCCGCAGCCTCTTCCTCGCTGATAAGACCAGCTTCCACCAGAGCATCGCTCAGCTTCTCGCCATCGGTCACTTCCAGCGTAAAGGTCTGGCTCTCGCCATCCGCGCCGGTCACGGTAAACTCTGCCTTGATCTTGGCATCCTCGGCCTGCCCGGAAGCAGCCTCAGAGGAAGCGGCTTCACTGGAAGCTGCCACAGAGGACACAGCCTCAGAAGAGGCGGCACTGGATGCCGTGCTGGAAGCTGCACCGCAGCCTGCCAGCAGCCCGGCAGCCAGAGCGGCACTGATCACAACGGCCAGAAATTTATGCATGATTTTCATAGAAAAAGAACTCCTTCGTTTGTTTTCCGCGCGCCCTGCGCGCAGGGTCTATCATATCATGGGTGCGCCCAAAAATCAAGGCACAGCGCAGATACGATGATGCACCAGCGCTGTGCCGTTGTCAGATCGTTACTTTTCCAAAAACGCCTTCTGGTAGCTTGCAAAGGCACCGATCTGGTTGGCCTCGCTCAGGAACCGGCAGGGCACGATCTCCGGGCGGGGCAGGCAGCGGGCCTGCGCTTCGCTGAAGGGATGGCCCCGCAGGATGTACTCCTCATACACCTCGTTCAGGGTCTCCACAAGGATGGGCTGCTTGCTGATGCCGCCGCCGATGGCCACCTTTTCCAGATCCAGCAAAACGTTCAGGTTGTAGATCTGCACGGCAACGGCCCGGCAGAAGCTGCGCAGGGTCTCGTTGGCCTCGGTCTCCCCAGCGTGGACCGCCTCAAAGAAGATGCGTCCATCCATGGGTGCATCGGCGGGCAGGCCCTTGCGGGCGCGGTAGCCGCTCAACAGGCCGCTGGTACTGCACTGGCAGGCAACGCTCTTTGCGGGGTCGCTCCAGGCATCGGCGTTGGTGTTCATAAAGCTGTATTCGCCTGCCGTGCAGTCCCGGCCGCGCACCAGCTTCCCATCAATGATCAGGCCGCCGCCCACACCGGTGCCGATGATGAACACTGCTGCGTTCCTGCAGCCCTTCAGCACACCCCGCTCCAACTCTGCAATGGCGGCCGCTTTGCCGTCATTCTCGATCCAGACACGGCAGCCGCAGGCCTCGGCCAGCCGGGGGCCGACAGGCGTGCCCACATTGTAGGCCAGCGAGGGTGCTCCGCCGCCCCTGACCACGCCCTGCTCGGCATCGATGAAGCCGGGCAGGCTCAGGGCAATGCCGTCCACCTCGCCCTTGTGGGGCAGGTAGATCTCCCGCAGAGTGTTCAGGAAGTGTTCCTGCGAATCCGCCGGGGTAGGCGTGCTGCCCGTATCGGTCCGGTTCAGCTGCTCATCCATCACGGAATATTTGATCCCGGTGCCGCCCACATCAAAAACCATTACTTTCATGTACAGACCCTCCTGCGCTTTTTTTCTATTATTGCAAATCGCTCTCCAAATGTAAAGAGCCTTGCGCTCCGCCATGTCGGAAAACAAAAAAATCCCACGCTGCGGCAAAGCAAAACGCAGCGCGGGAACGAAGATAGCTTAATTCAGGATCGTGTCAGCGCTCAGCGGGCGACAACATACTTGTGCAGGGTCTTGCGGACTGCGCCGTTGCCAGCGTACAGTTCCTTGACCATGCCCTCGATCTGCTCACCCAAGCCGACCTCGTACAGGTCAACACCGAACACATCGGCACGGCTGTACAGTTTCTTCAGGCAGCTGAAGTCCTGCTCGCCTTCCTTGACTTCCAGAGGAGCCACGATGGCCTGCAGCTCAGCCAGCATCGGATCGGGAGAGATCTCGAAGGCCTTGCCGTTGTCATCAATGCCCTTCAGGTAGCGGGCATAACCTGCCAGCACCAAGGGGATCAGCACCAGGTTGGACTTATCCAGACCGCGTGCCTGATATGCCTTGATGGTCTCGCCGAAGCGGATGGCCAGCTTCTGAGAGGTATCGGTAGCGATACGCTGGGGAGCATCGGGCATGAAGGGGTTGGGCAGGCGGCGGTTGATGACAGCGCCGATGAACTCGTAGGGGTTCAGGACACCGGGATCAACGACCACGGGCATTGCCTCGATATAACCGATCTTCTGGATGAAGGAACGCAGATCCTCGTCGGCCATCTCGGCGCTGATGAGGGTGTAATTCAACATGCAGCCGTAGATGGACATTGCGGTGTGCAGGGGGTTCAGGCAGGTGCACACCTTCATCTTCTCGATCTTGTCAACGGTCTCGCGGTCGCAGTACAGCACACCGCCCAGCTCCAGCGGAGGACGGCCGTTGGTGTAGTGATCCTCGATGCACAGGTACTGGGTCTCCTCTGCGTTGACAAAGGGAGCAGTAAAGGTGTGCTTCTCGGTCACGATGGTGTAGTTGTCCTCAAAGCCGTCCTTGGCCAGCATATCCTGGACCTTTGCATCGGGACGGGGAGTGATCTTGTCGATCATGCTCCAGGGGAAGGTGATCTTGGTCTCGTCCTGAACGTATGCCAGGAACTCAGCGGGAACCAGACCCTGCTCGACCCACTTGGAAGCATAGGCATGGACAGCGCTCTTGACCTTGTCGCCGTTGTGAGAGCAGTTATCCATGCTCTGAACGGTCAGGGGCAGCTTGCCGGCCTTGAAGCGCTCGTACAGCAGAGCGGTGACCTTGCCCATGGCCAGAACGGGGGTCAGGCCGCGCTCCAGGTCAGCAGGAGCAACACCGTAGCCCTTCTCGGTGATGGTGAAGGAGATCATCTGCAGGCTGGGGTTCTGGAAGATCTCGACCAGACGAGCCCAATCCTCGCCGAAGGAGTAATCCGCCTTCAGGCTCTCAGTCACGGAAGCGATGACCTTCTTCTCGATGTCGCCGGTGGACTTCAGGCAGACCAGCAGGCTCAGGTTGTCGTAGGGCTGGTAAGCCTTGTCGATGATCTCGTAGTCAAAGCTCTCGGCCACGATGACACCGCGGTCATACTTGCCGCTGTTCAGGGCCTCGTTCAGGATGGCAGCGGGGAAGGCACGGAAGATATTGCCTGCGCCGAAGTGCACCCAGGTGGGCTCTGCGTGGGTCTTGGCCTTGACAGCCTCCACGTCAAACTTGGGCAGCTCGTAGCCCTTTTCTGCCCACTCGGCGGACAGATTGCCGTTCTTGATATCAGACAGCTTCATAATAGTACTCAGCCTTTCTTTTTCTCTTCATCCAGACGGTCCAGCAGGTCCCAGACACCCAGCATGTACTGGATACCCAGAGCACGGTCATACTTGCCGTAACCGGGGCGGCAGTTGCCGGGGCCTTCCTCCCACAGCTGACGGCCGTGGTCGGGGCGGATATAGCCCTCGTAGCCGCAGTCATGGTAGGCGCGCAGGATCTCGATGATGCCGGTCTCGCCGCAGCAGTCACGGTGAGCAGCCTCGGAGAAGTCGCCATTGGGGAAGTGGTGGATATTGCGGATGTGAGCAAATGCAATGCGGTCGCAGTGCTTGCGGACGATCTCGGCAACGTTGTTGTTGGGGTTTGCGTTCAGGCTGCCGGAGCACAGGGTCAGGCAGTTGTACTCGTCGTCCACCATGCTCAGGAAGCGGTCGATGCTCTCAGCATCCACCAGCAGACGGGGCAGGCCGAAGATATCCCAAGGGGGATCGTCCATGTGGATGGCCATTTTGATGTCGCACTCGCGGCAGGTGGGCATCAGAGCTTCCAGGAAGTACTTCAGGTTCTCCCACAGCTTTTCCTTGGTGACAGGGGCATAGGCCTTGAACAGCTCGTCCAGCTTTGCCATACGCTCAGGCTCCCAGCCGGGGAAGGTCATGTTATACTTCTCAGTGAAGCCCAGGATGTAGTCGGCCATGGCCTTGTAATCGTCCTGGATCATGTCCTTCTGGTAGAACAGAGCGGTGGAGCCGTCGCCGACGGGGTGGAACAGGTCGGTACGGGTCCAGTCAAAGATGGGCATGAAGTTGTAGCAGATGACCTTGACACCGAACTTGGACAGGTTGCGGATGCACTGCTTATAGTTCTCGATGTACTTGTCGCGGGTGGGCAGGCCGATCTTGATGTCATCGTGGACATTGACAGACTCGACCACGTCCATGTCGAAGCCGTAGGCGTGGATCTGATCGGCGACCTTCTGGATCTCGTCGATCTCCCAGATCTCACCGGGCATCTTGTTGTGCAGTGCCCAGACGATGCTGGTCACGCCGGGAATCTGCTTGATGTCGTTGAGGGTGATGGGATCGTTGCCCTCACCGTACCAACGCCAACCCATTTTCATAGGCATAGTGGGTTCCTCCTTGTTTGTTGCTTTGCTTCTTAAATGCCGCGGCGGGTGCCGTGGCACATTCTTGCTTATATTCTAATATATCAGTTTCAAATTGGCAATTGACGTTTTGACAAGTTTTGATGTTTTTTCTTGTATACTTTACACAAAGAAACGGCCACACATGGGATTTTGCCCCCATCCGGCCGCAAAATACACGCCTTTGGCAGTTTGACGAAAGGAATTTTTACCAGGTATCGCCGTTGCCGATAAAATAATCCGGGTGGGCGGCACGGGCCTGATCCACACTGAGCTTATACCGGTGCAGATGTTCGCTCAGCGCCCGGCTCACATCCTCCTCCGTGCCGTGGAGCACAGCCTCCAGGATGCGGGTGTGGGCACCACAGACCGATTTGTTCTCATCCGTCTGCAGGCTGAACTTACGCAGCCGCTCGATGTGCTGAAAGGTGGAGAGCATGTGGTCAAAGTGTCCCTCCATGCCGCAGAGCTCAAAGGCGCGGCGATGGAAGGCGTTGTCCAGATCCAGCATCCGGGTCTCACGGTTTTCAGCCTCCGGGTGGCTTTCCAGCACACGGTACTGCTCGATCAGCAGCCGGTAGGCTCTCTCCTGCTCGCCGGTCAGGCGGCCCCGGATATGGTTCAGAAGCTCTTTTTCCAGCGTGAAGCGCGCAAACTGCTCCATCTCCATCAGCTCCAGATCAATGGGGGCCACATAGGTGCCGCTCTGGGGCTTGATGGTCACCATGTGGGCAATGTTGAGCATGATCAGCGCTTCCCGCATGGGGGTGCGGCTGATGCCCAGTTCCTGGGCCAGCTCGTGGTCGTTCAGTTCATCCCCGGGTTTGAGCTCCATGGTGATGATCCGGCTGCGGATGGTTTCGTAGGCTGCCTCGCGGGCGCTCCGAACTGCCATACTGTCTTCGCTCCTTTTGTGCTTCTGCACGCCTGTTTTCTTTGCCATTTACTGATATATCAGTCCCGATTTTATTGTACCCCACACGCTTTGTCCGCGTCAATTGGGAAACTGCCAAAATTAGAAACTTTTTCTTGTCAATCCTGCCGCTTTTTCCACGGACCATAAAGGATCACGCCCCACACAGCCGCCAGCGCCAGACCGCAGACCACATCAATGATGGAATGCTGCTTGGTGAACACGGTGGAGGCGCAGATGAGCGCTGCCCACACCCAGGCCGCTGCTTTGAGCCAGGGGCGCTGCTTTGTCAGCGTGCTGCCCGAAAAGGCAATGGCCATGCAGGCTGTGCTCTGGCAGTGGATCGAGGGGCAGACGTTGACTGAGGCATCCGCTTTCCAGATGAGCTGCATCAAAGTCATGGCAAAATTCTCCCGGCCGATGGCTTCCGCCGTGGGGCGGATGTCGAGGCCGTTGGGCAGTACCATATAAATAATGAGGCAGAGCGTCATACCCGAAAACATCATCAGGCAGAGCTTGTCATAGCTGGCGGTGTCGAACCACCACAGCAGAGCCGTGACCGCCGCCAACAGCACGAACCAGCTGCAGTACGGGAAAATGAACCACTCGTTGAAAGGGATGAGGTCATCCACCGGGGAGTGGATGATGTATTTGGGGTCCGTGATGGTCAGATCCAGCCAGAAGAACCAGACGAGGTAGACTACCCAGTAAGCCTGATACCACAGGTGGGGCTTGAGCCGCGTGCGCAGAGTCTTTGCGTTCATATTCTTTTCTCCTATAAAATCACTCGCCGCATAGCGAATATTTTAGCACAGAACCGGCGCTTGCGCAAATATTATTTATAGGATAAAATAAGGGTATCAGTCTCTCTGTCGCCTATCGCGGCAGCTCCCCTGGCAGGGGAGCCATGTTTACGCTGCTGTCGGAGAGGTTCTTAAATCAAAGGAGAAACTATGTCACCTTCTACCCCCATCCGTCTTGTCGCCCTTGATCTGGACGGCACCCTGCTCGATTCCCAGAGCCAGATCTCCCCCCGCACCCGGCAGGCCATCGCCGATGCCGTCGGGCGCGGGGTCATCGTGCTGCCCTGCACCGGGCGGCCCCTTGCCAGCCTGCCGCCGTTGGTGGCGCAGCTGCCCGGCATCCGGTACGCCATCACCACCAACGGTGCCGCTGTCTGGGATATGGGCACAGACCCGCTGGGTGCCGTGTACAGCCGCTATGCCGATGCGGCCCGGCGTCCGACCCATGAACCGGTTCTGCTGGAGCGTCATTGTTTGCCCCCGGAAACCGCCCGGGAAGTGTTTGCCCTCTACCGGGAATATCACGGCCCGCTGAGCATCTTTTCGGACGGGCGCTCTTATTTGGACGGTACCGGTATGGCCCTGTTTCAGAACCGTCATATCCAGCGCCATTCCACCGAGGCCAGACAGCCGGACGATGGCCGTACCCATGTTGTGCGGGATCTGGACGAATGGATGAGCCGCCACGCCCACGAAGTGGAAAAATTCTGTATGTTCTTCGACAGCATCGAAATTGCACAGGCCGCTCTCGTCCGTTTCCGGGCGTTTCCCGGCATCGAGGCCGTACAGGGTGCCCCGGACAATGTAGAGGTCACCGCCGCAGGGGTGGACAAGGGTACCGCCCTGCTGGCTCTGGCCGACCGGCTCGGCATCCCCCGGGAGGCCACCCTTGCCATCGGCGACAGCGACAACGACCGCGCCATGCTGGCCCGGGCCGGTGTGGCCGCCGTGATGGCCAACGCCTTGCCCGAGATCCGGGCACTGGGGGATATCGTCAGCACCCGCGACAACGACCACGACGGCGTTGCAGAGCTGTTTGAGCGGCTCGGGCTGTGACCGTTGGGCATTTTTGTGCAATGTATACAAGCTCTTATGCAAAACATTGTGCTTGTTGAGCATTACCAAAAGCGGCCGGGTCGTTTATACTAATACTGTGAACGTATGGTGGGGAGAGTGTGCCCATCCGGCCCTGCCCCGCCCTGAGTGTCAAATAAAAAGGAGAAATGCGTTATGAATCCCATCGTTGAAAAGGTCTATCAGATCGGCATTATCCCTGTTATCGCCTTCAACAGCGTGGACGAGGCCCTGCCCCTGTGCAAGGCTCTGGCCGAGGGCGGTCTGCCCGCAGCCGAGGTCACTTTCCGCACTGCATGTGCTGAGGAGTGCATCCGCAAGATCCACGAAGAGATGCCCGAGATGCTGCTGGGTGCAGGCACTGTCCTGACCTGCGAGCAGGCTGATCGTGCAATGGCAGCTGGTGCTTCCTTCATCGTTGCTCCCGGCTTTGACCCCGAGGTCTGCAAGCACGTGATCGACAAGGGCGGCATTATGATGCCCGGTACCGCTTCTGCCGGCGAGATGCAGCAGGCTATGAACATGGGCTGCGAGGCCCTGAAGTTCTTCCCCGCTGAGGCAAACGGCGGTGTCGGCATGCTGAAGAACATCGGCGCTGCCCTGAAGGGCGCACGCTGGATGTGCACCGGCGGTGTCAACGCAAAGAACGTCAACGAATACCTGGGCTACGACCAGATCTTCGCTGTCGGCGGTACCTGGATGTGCAAGAGCGATGTCATCAAGGCTGGCGACTGGGCAAAGATCACCGCTCAGAGCAAGGAAGCTGTTGACACCATGCTGGGCCTGCGCCTGCACCATGTCGGCATCAACACCGGCAACGAGGAAGAGGCCATGAAGGTCGCCACCCTGCTGGGCGGTCTGCTGAACATGAAGGTCGCTCCCGGCAACTCCAGCATCTTTGTGGGCAACAAGGAATTCGAGATCATGAAGAAGCCCGGCCGCGGCACCAATGGCCACATTGCCATCGCCTGCAACAACGTTGACCGTGCCATCTATCACCTGTCTCAGCGCGGCGTGAAGTTCGATCTGGACAGCAAGAATGTCAAGAACGGCAAGACCATCGCCTGCTACTTTGCTGACGAGATCGCCGGCTTTGCAATGCACCTGGTCCAGGCCTGAGTTCCTGAGCATTTCCACGGCGTTTCCCGCCGCACCGGTCCACCCTGCGGCGGGTGATATAAAACACATCTGATTATAAAGGAGTACACCACAATGAAAGTCGTTACTTTTGGCGAACTGATGGTCCGTCTGCAGCCCTTCAACTACGAGCGCTTCGTTCAGGCCCTGTCTCTTTTACACCTCTCACGCTGCCGACGGGCGCGCTAGTGGTGGCACCGCGGGTGGTCCGTACATTTAAAAAAAAAAAAACACAACAAAATGAGAAAACACATGAGA
>OJKP01002016.1_pt1 | contig 10207 bp, 8 predicted proteins | sample 1596521 | NCBI WGS metagenome assembly OJKP01 (sample SAMEA4350130, study PRJEB24818) | metagenome | biome: human; feature: gut; material: faeces | place: Denmark | collected 2013-09
CCGCAGGAGGGGGAGGTCTCGTGCCGCTCCGCTCCTGCGGCGGTTGCAGAAGGAGCGTGAAGCGTGAAAAAGAGACTGGGAGGCGTGATGCAGACCGCCATGGCCATACTGCTGTGTATGGCGGCGGTGCTGTGCGTGACGCGGCTTCAGACCGGCCGTGCCCCACGGGAGGATGCCCGGGCGGCATCCCGCATACTGTACTCCCCCGGAGAGGTGCTGTACGACGGCGACCGCGTGACGGCCACGGCCAGCGCCAACGACGCGGAGGGCCCTGAGGACGAGACGCCGTCGAATCAGCCGGCCGCCCCGGAAAGCTCGCAGCCTGACGATACCCCCACGCCGGACGCGCCCCCCGTGGACAGCGACACCGCGTCCTCGGACGGGCGGGACGGCATCGGCGACCTGCTGGACATCGCGGATAACGGCGGCGGCTCCGGTGGGCAGATCCCCGACCGCACCCCCACTGACGCCATCACAGTCCCGGAGGTCAAAGATCCCGCGGCCTACTTCACCACCAGCATCACCGACGGCTCGACGGTGGAGAGCGAAACCTATGGTTTCTCGATTCGCCAGCTGACCACTCTTGAGGTCACCGGGATGTCTGCGGCGGTGAATGGGAAGGAATATCTATTCCCGGCCAACAGCCGCTATATGAATGTACGTCTGGCAACAGGGGCCAATACCATTACGGTCAGCGTGAACTACCGCGAGGCGGATGGCAGCACTGTTTGCGCGTCCAAGAGCTACACGGTTTATTACGCACAGGCAGGAGAGCTGATCATCGTTGCCAAGCGGGTGTCAGACAATAAACCCCTGAACGAGCTGGCAACTGTTACAGATGGTGAACTGACCTTTACCGCCAGTATGGTGCAGGACGGCAATGAGTACCCCGTGCAGTCCGTAACGCTGAACGGAAGGACGCTGACGGGTATCGGCGATACCTATACGGCCAGTCTGAACTCCGGAGCGAACACGATCCGGATCAAGGGAAGCTATCAATCCTCCTCCGCCGAGGAGACCTATACCATCACATACAACGCCAAAGCCTTCCAGATCATAACCTATAATCTATCCTCAAGAGTACCGGTTATTGATGATAACACGGTGCAGTCCAGATCTAAATTTGAGCAGGTGACAGTGGATAGTGAGCAGCACCGGTTTGGACTACAGTTGATCCCGAGCACCGGCAGGGAGGCCATCACGAACGTCCGCGTCCGCGTCGGCCCCGACACCCTCTCCCTGACCCAAGACAGCAACGGCTGGTATACCGTGGACATGGGCCGCGAGGACCGGATGCTGTATATCGACTACAAGGATTCCCTGGGGCAGCCTAAAACTTATAAGTATCAGCTGCATTTCCAACGCGGCGCGGAGGATACCCCGGAGGACCGCCAGCCTACGATCTCGCCTGAGATCGAAATGGACGGCACCATCATCGGCCTGACAGACGGCCTGACACTGAAGAACCCGGATGTCATCCTGCTGGTGGATGGCCACAGCTATACCGGTAAGCAGCTCTACTCCAGCAACTACACCGTGTCGGTGAACGGTATGGTGGTGCCTGCGCCGGTGAGCCAGTCCGGAAGTAAGTTCGGCTATTCCACCTATCTCTCCAACGAGGGTGCCAATACTATCACCATCACCGCCACGGACGCGGACGGCTATTCCGCCACCCGCAGCTGGACGGTCTACTATGAAAACGGCGACATCACCGTCACCGTCAGCGTAGAGGCCACCACCGTGGGCTTGGGGTATCTGGTGCCTCCCACGGAGGTAACGGTGCCGGGCGGCACGGACGCCTGGACCGTGGTGCAGCAGGTGCTGACGGAGAACGGCTACGGGACCAGCGGCAGCGGCAGCTATCTGTCCGCCATCCAGCGCAGCGGCATTTGCAGCGGCTTTTTCATCGATTCCGAACTGATGGAGCTGATCATGGCCGACGGCATGGACGAAAACGGCGCGGGACTGGATCCCCAACCCTATTCCATGGACAGTCTGGGCGAGTTTGACTTCTACCGCTGGTCGGGCTGGATGTATTCCTATAACGGCAGCTATCCCGGCTACGGCATGAACGTCTGTAAGCCGCAGGACGGCAGCGTGATCCGTGTCCGCTACACGCTGGCTCTGGGCAAGGACATCGGCGGCTTTACCAGCGCCAGCGGCAGCTACGGCGTTTCCAGTGGCAACTATTATAAAGAATGGTAAGAGGAGAAAAGCAGATGAATACCAGCGTAGAAAAGATCCTGCATGAAGTGAAAAAGGTCATCGCCGGTAAGGACGATGTGCTGGAAAAGATCATGATGACGGTGCTCTCCCGCGGCCATGTGCTGCTGGACGACGTGCCCGGTACCGGAAAGACCACCACCGCACTGGCCTTCAGTCGTGCGCTGGGTTTGCAGTACGGGCGTATCCAGTTCACGCCGGACGTGCTGCCCTCGGACATCGTGGGTTTCTCCATGTACCATAAGGAGAGCGGCAGCTTTGTCTATCAGCCCGGCGCAGTCATGACCAACCTGCTGCTGGCCGACGAGATCAACCGCACCTCCAGCAAGACCCAGTCGGCGCTGCTGGAGGTGATGGAGGAGCGCCAGGTCACCGTGGACGGCCAGACCCACAAGCTGCCGGATCCCTTCGTGGTCATTGCCACCCAGAACCCGGTGGGCTCTGCCGGTACGCAGCTGCTGCCCCAGGCACAGCTGGACCGCTTCATGGTGCGGCTGGAGATGGGCTATCCCGATTTTGCAAGTCAAGTGAACATCCTCCGGGACCGCCAGACCGGCGATCCGCTGGAGGCGGTGGCCACCGTATCCTCCGGCCTCGACCTGCTGACCATGCAGGCGCAGGCCCGGCAGGTACATATGGCGGACGCCATGCTGGAATACGTCACCAGCCTGGCGGAGGCCAGCCGCAGCCACCCGCTGGTGGTGCTGGGCGTCAGCCCCCGTGGTGCGCTGGCGGTGTGCCGCATGTGCAAGAGCCGGGCCTTCATGGAGGGCCGCGACTATGTGCTGCCGGACGATGTGGCCTATATCTTCGCGGATGTGTGCGCCCACCGTCTCATCCTGTCGCCCAAGGCGAAGATCACCGAGACCACGGCCAAGGACGTGTTGGCAGAGGTGCTGCAGCAGGTCGCGCGGCCTGACCATATCTGAGCGATGGCAAAGAATCGGATCATCTTTGCGCTGTGGCTGCTGCTGTGGCTGGCGACATGGGCACAGGGCAAGGGCAACATGGCGGCGTGCATCCTCATCGGCACAGTGGTCTGCGCCGTAATGGAGATCGTCATCGCATTTATGCTGCGCAAAAAGCTGACGGCGGAGCTGTCAGCCGGTATCTCCTGCCGCAAAGGTGAGGAACTGCCGGTGACAGTCACGGTACGCAACAGCGGCGTATTCAGCTGCCTGCGGGTGCAGGCGGTGGTTCGCTGCCGCGATCTGCTGACCGGCGAGGAGACACGCGCCACGGCCCTCTTTCCCGTCAGCGGGAAAAGCGAGGCGCAGGCGGTCTGCGATTTCCGCCCTCCGCGCTGCGGCAAGCTGGCGCTGACTCTCTCCGAATTGCGGGTCTTTGACCTGTTCGGCCTTGTGGGCGCGAAAAAGACGGTGGCTCTGTCGGCGCCGTCTCTGGTGCTGCCGGATATCTATCCGGTGGAGCTGTCGGTATCGGAGCGGCAGAGTCCCGATATGGACAGTGACGAATACTCCATGTACCATCCCGGCGATGATCCCAGCGAGACATTTGCCCTGCGGGAATACCTGTCCGGCGACCGGATCAAGAGCATCCACTGGAAGCTGTCGGAAAAGACAGATCACCTGATGGTGCGGCAGCTGGGCCTGCCGGTGAACAATTCCATTCTGCTGGTGCTGGACAACAGTGCCGACACCGCGCCCTCCGCCGCTGAGCGGGAGGCACTGGGTGAGGCAGTGGTCTCCGTGTCCGCCGCGCTGTGCGAGGCGGGGCTGCCCCATCAGGCGGCATGGCTGGACCGTGAGACCATGGAGCCGCGGCTGTGCGCCATCAGCAGCATGGAGGATCTGACCCAGGCGCTGTCCGGCCTGCTCTCGGCGGAGACGGAGCCGGATGAACAGACGGTCACGCAGCGTCTGGCGGAGGAGCAGGGACTGGACTATGCCCATGTGGTGGCGCTGTCCCTGCGTCCGGAGGAAGAGGAGCTGTATACCGCCTCCGGTACACCGGTGGCACATCTGACCGTATCGGAGAATGTGCTGAAGAGTAAGGAGGGGATCTATCTTGCGCTTTAATGCCCATTTTCGCGGACTTCTGGCCGCGTCCCTCCTGACGGCGGCTCTGATGGGACTGATGATCTCCTTGTTCTCCCTGCCGGTATTCTTTCTTTGGCCGGTGCTGCTGGGTGTTCTGGCGGCGGCCACCGTGTGCCTGATGGACGGCACACGGCTCTCGTGGCTGCCTGCCGCCGCGTGGATGACGGCATGCCTGCTGACGGTGCTGGTGCTGCTGGGGACTGTGACCAACGGTCTTGCCCAGCTGCTGGACGATGTGCTGAAAGCGTGGCAGCAGCTCCATGCCCGGAACTATACCAGCTTTCTGGCGCAGGAGGATGGCAATACGGGCCTGACGGTGGTACTGTGCATGCTGGGCGTACTCTGCGGCCTGTGGAGCATCCACTATGTGCGGCAGCCCAGCGGTCTGCGGTTCTGGCCGCTGGCGGTGATTCTGGCCGCGGCGGCGGTGCTGTTCGCACCTATGGTCTCCGTATGGTGGCTGCTGCTGGCGGCATTAACAGTACTCCTTTTGTACGCGGCGCATTTCGGCGGCGGAAAGCAGTATTCGTCCGCCGCGCTGCGGACATGGGGACGGCTGGCGGCGGTGCTGCTGGTATGCGTGACGGTGCTGGGCGGCTGGAATCAGGATGCCGCCCGCCCTGCCGTGGTGGACACTGCCACGAATTGGGCGGCGGAGCAGGTGGATACACTGCGCTACGGCAGCAACGCGGGACTCCCGGAGGGCGACATGACCAAGGCCGGCCCCCGGCAGATCTCCGAGGACACCGTGCTGGAGGTCACCATGACCCAGCCTACCTCTTACTATCTCCGGGGCTTCGTGGGCGAGACGTATGCCAACAGCCGCTGGAGCACACTGGACAGCAAGACCCTCAGCGAGGCCGCGGATACCTTCTACTGGCTGCATCAGGACGGATTTTACGCCCAGAGCCAGCTGACCACAGCGGCGCAGGCCGGTGTGCCGGACGCGCTGGGCTATGACAACACCGTGACGGTGCAGAACGTCGGCGCGTCGGGAAAGTATCTCTATGCGCCCTATGAGCTGCTGGCGGACAGCGACGTACTGGACGCGGCGCAGATCGGCGACCGTACCCTGCTGGCAAGCGGCCTGCGGGGACAGCGGACGTACAGCTTCCACGCCAGCGACAATATCATCACCCAGTACCAGCGGCTTGCCGCAGCGCTGCTGGAGGAGACGGAGCAGACCAACGCCTTTCTCAACACGGAGGCGGCCTATAACCGCTTTGCCTATGACCACTATACGGACATCCCTGATGATATCCGCGGTTTTCTGGAGGAGAAGCTGGGCGGCTATCAGAAAGACGAGGGGCAGGTACACTTCGATTACCAGCGGGCCAAGCAGAACATCCTGTTCTATCTGACCACCTACATCACCTATGAGGAGAATGTCCTGCCCATTACGGGCGGCGACTTCGCCCTGACTTTCTTGGACGGCACCCAGAGCGGCTATGACGTCCACTACGCCACTGCCGCGGCGCTGATGTTCCGCTACTATGGCATCCCCGCCCGCTATGTGGAGGGCTATCTGGTGACCAAGGATGACGCGGCTCAGATGAAATCCGGCCAGACGCTGAATGTGGGCGGGAACCGCGCTCACGCATGGGTGGAGTACTATCAGGACGGCTTGGGCTGGCTGCCCTTCGAGGCCACGCCCACCTATTTCTCCGCCATGGAAAAGGCGGAGCGGTATCAGAATATCTCCGGTCTCGTGGGACAGGCGCCGTTGGACTATACAGCGGACAATCTGGATGACGCAGAGCTGGAAAACCCGGTGACGGAGGCCCTGCGGGAATTCTGGCTCAAGCACCGGCTAATCATTCTGCTGACGCTGGCAGTCCTGCTGGCGGCGGGCATGGTGGGTTTGCTGGTGGGCTGGCTCATCTTCGAGCGGCGCAGGACGAAAAAGCGGAAGGAAGGCTTTTTCGGCGCGGACGCGGCGGCGTCCATCGACGCCATCTTCCGATACATGATGGACGTGCTGCGCGCCCGCGGCATGGCAGCGAAGAACTGCCCGCCGGCGGACTATGTATCCTACATGGACGAGGATCTGCGGGAGGAATATCTGGCGGCGGCCAGGCTGTGGCAGGAGGCTCGGTTCAGCGGTAAGCCCATGGAGGAGTTGCAGCGCCGGCAGGTGCTGCGCCTGAAGGACGAGATATGGGAACGCACCTGGCACAGCGCCAGTCTGAAGGAGCGGCTGCGCCTGAAATATGTGGAGTTCCTGTAAGAGAAGGGAGAAACCGATATGAAAGTATGGAAAAGATCGCTGCCGGTATGGCTGCTGACACTGGTCATGCTGCTGACCGCCTGCGGCACGCCGTCTCAGCCCGACCAGCCGGACGGTACAGAAACTTGGCGCGAGGCATATGAGGAAACCGGCGCCTATTTGCAGGCACAGACCGCACCAACGGCGGGCTCCATCGGCGGCGAATGGGCGGTGATCGGCCTGAGCCGTGCGGGGCTTCTCAGTGATGAGACTGCGCAGAGCTATGAGCAGACGGTAGAGGACTATGTCAAGCAGGCAGGTTCTGTGCGGCTGCACCACGCGAAATCCACCGAGAACTCCCGCACCATCTTGGGCCTGACGGCTGCTGGATATAATGCCGCCAACGTGGCGGGCGTTGATCTGACGGCGGGCCTGACCGACATGGCCTATCTGCGGGCACAGGGTACCAACGGCCCCATCTGGGCGCTGATCGCGCTGGACTGCCATGGCTACGATATTCCCCAGTGCGCCGATGGCGAGGAGCAGACCACCCGCGAGGGACTGGTGGCGGAGATTCTCTCCTATCAGTGCAGCGACGGCGGCTGGGCGTTGATGGGCGACGAATCCGATGTGGACATGACCGCCATGGCCCTGACATCTCTGGCCCCTTATCAGGAGGAGACAGACGTCAGCACGGCAGTTGACGCGGCGCTGACCTATCTGTCCGATGCCCAGCAGGCCGATGGCGGCTTCATGAGCTGGGGCGCGGCCAACAGCGAATCCTGCGCACAGGTCATCGTGGCTCTGACGGCGCTGGGCATTGATCCCGCAGCGGACAGCCGCTTCGTAAAAAACGGCGCGTCCCCGCTGGACGGCCTGTGCGCCTTTGCCTGCGAGGGCGGCGGCTTCCGTCACAGCGATGAGCAGATGGAATCGGACGGTATGGCTACCGAGCAGGGCTTCTACGCACTGGCCGCCTACGACCGCGTCCGGCAGGGGCAGACACGCCTGTTCGACGTGACGGGCATTGAGGAGAAGAGATATGCGGCGCTTCAAGCCCCTGTGTGCATTGCTTCTGACACTGCTCCTGCTGTCCTGCACCGCCTGTGGCCAGACGCAGACGGTGCAGTCGGAGGATACCGGCGACAAGGATCAGTACATGACCGACCCGGTGCCGGAGGGTAAACCGGCACCTGTAGAGCCGCAGGACAGCAACGTGGATGCGGACACAAAGTATACCTGCACTATATCCATCTCCTGCGAGACGATTTTGGACAATATGGATAAGTGTGCTGAGAGCAAGAAAGCCCTTGTGCCGGAGGACGGTATCATCCTTCCAGCCACAGAGGTAACGTTCAGCGATGGCGAAAGCGTCTACGACGTGCTGCAGCGTGTCTGCAAGGAGAATAAGATACACATGGAGTCCAGCTTCACGCCGGTGTATAACAGCGCCTATATCGAGGGGATTCACAATCTGTACGAGTTCGATGTAGGGACGCTCTCCGGCTGGATGTATGCCGTCAACGGATGGTTTCCTAACTACGGCTGCTCCCGCTACCAGCTGAAGGACGGCGACGTGGTGGAGTGGCGCTACACCTGTGACCTGGGGGAAGATCTCGGCAGTGGTATGGGGGGATAATGGAGGCACCAGGATATAGAGAACGCTGATATAGGAAGCGGAGTTCCCGGAACACATTGGCCTCTGGAGATATTCGAGAGGCCGCCTAACCATGCGACCAGACAACACAACAAAACGGACAAAAAGCCAAGGATGGCCCTTTGCGGCCATCCTTGGCTTTTTGTCCGCTTTTCATTATGCGGATACCAATTTCATTGCCGTGCCCCACCGTTTTCACCATTTGAGCAATCTTTAGGAGTTTTGATGAAACGGAGGTAGCGAAATGCACTTTGACCGAAAATCATATGGGGCAAGGATCCGGCAGCTGCGGATCAGCAAGGGGCTCACACAGGAACAGCTCGCAGAAAAACTGAATGTGTCCGGTACATACATCGTGAAACGTGAGAAGTGCCGGTAGTTTTTCTCTTCCCGTAAGAGCCTTCAGCGGCAGTTGCTGTTTGACATTTTTGTGCGTATTGAATATACTGCAAATGAGGCCAAACTTGGTTCCCCCGAACGGCGTAGAGCGCCCTAAGGCATTGAACCATTTTTGACCTCTTTTTTGTTTTTTATAAAAAAGATTCACAAAGATTTGAGCGTCGGTTTGTTGGTTTCATAAAACCATCGACCGGCGCTTTTTTGGGAGTACTGAAAAAAGGATTGACTTCCTTCCTGATAATCCTATAATAGTCCTTACAAATACCAATGTAGGGAGGGGAATACCCGTGAAACCTGATGCAGAGCAGATGTGGGAAGCATGGGGACGGACAAACGCGCTATATACCGCATGGTGCGCCGCCGCAGGGCAGAATCAATACCGCGTGATCGTTTTATATGCCATACAGGCGCACGCGCCGATCACACAAAAGGCCATAGCGGATTACGCCGGACTGTCGAAGCAGACGGTGAGCACCGTCATGCGGGCGCTGAAAGCGGAGGGGCTTGTGTCCCTCCATGCCGGGGAATCGGATCACCGTGAGAAAAAAGTGTGCCTGACACAGAAGGGGACGCGCTATGCAGCGGAGGTGCTTTCTCCGCTGCACACGCTGGAGCAGCGGGTGTTCGACATCATGGGCGCAGAGCGTATGAAGCAGATGACGGACGCCATCACGCTATTCAATCTTGTTTTTGAGAAAGAAATGGAGACACAGGCTAATGAACACCGCACTGAATAAGAAATTCTTTTCTTATGTCATTCCCTCCATCCTCGCATTCGCGTTGTCGGGGGTTTACACCATTGTTGATGGCTTCTTTATCGGGCAAAGCCTCGGCGATACGGGATTGACCGCCATCACATTGGGCTATCCGATCTGCGCGCTGGTGGGGGCGATCGGTACGGGGCTTGGCCTGTCGGGCGCCATTCGATTTACGATCCTGAGCGCGCAGGGGGAAACCCAAAAGCGTCAGGAGTGCTTTGCGGGTACGACGCTGCTGATGCTGATTGTCGCCGGTTTGCTGACGGCGATCCTGTTTGCTTTTGCCGAGCCAATTCTGTATTTGCTGGGCGCAAGAGGCAATATGCTCACGCTCTGCACTGCGTATGCCCGCGTCATTGCGCTGGGCGCTGTTTTTCAGCTTTTGGCAACCGGCTTCGTCCCGTTTATCCGCAACATGGGCGGCGCGACCGTTGCCATGATCGCGATGATTCTCGGATTTGTAACGAACATTGTCCTGGACTATGCCTTCGTGTGGGCCTTGAACTGGGGAATGGCCGGTGCTGCATGGGCGACCATCATCGGACAGGCCGTGACCATGGTCGTGGCAGTTATCTTCTTTGCCGTGAAGAGGAGCGGCTTCCGCCTGCCAAAGCTGCGGGAGCTGTGCAGCCTTTGGAAAACTGTCCTGATCGTCTCCATCTCCCCCTTTGGTTTGACATTTTCCTCCATCATCACGATGCTTTTTATGAATCGCTTCCTACTGCTGTACGGGGATGAACAGGCAGTCGCGGTTTACGGCTGCATCGGCTATATTACCGCCATTCTCTACCTGCTGCTGCAAGGGGTAGGCGACGGCAGTCAACCGCTGATCAGCCAGTATTACGGGGAGGAGGACCGGGCTTCCGTGCGGGCTGTCCGAAGGCTGGCGTACCTGACCGCCGTT
>OJKP01002019.1_pt1 | contig 10186 bp, 5 predicted proteins | sample 1596521 | NCBI WGS metagenome assembly OJKP01 (sample SAMEA4350130, study PRJEB24818) | metagenome | biome: human; feature: gut; material: faeces | place: Denmark | collected 2013-09
CTTTCGAGCAGGTTTGTCTGCATCATATTCCTCAAATCAAGAGGAAGTTGGGAATTGGTGGCATTCTGTCGAATATCTGCACGTGGTCGTGCCGTGCTTTTACGGATGCAGAGGGCAATAAGCAACCAGGGGCACAGATAGATTTGATAATAGATAGGGGAGACAAGACCATCAATCTCTGTGAGATGAAGTTCGTGAATCATCCTTATTCCATCACTCCCGATTATGCGGCTTGGTTGATCAAGCGCAGGGAATTGTTTAAGCAGGCAACAGGTACGAAGAAGACTCTCCATCTTTCGATGATAACTTCGTATGGAGTGGAGCATAATGCTGGTTGGCAAAACATTCAGAACGAGGTGGTACTGGATGATTTGTTCAAAGTAGAATAACAAGGGCTTTATGGCTGTAGTATTTCCTTATTGCAAGCAATTTTAAAATTAGTGATTTTGAAATAACTAACTGAGAAAATACTAAAATAAAAAAGGAGCGGAAGAACAACTGAAGTTAACAGTGTCAACAGTTAACAGTTGTTTTTCCGCTCTTTCTTCTCTTAAATATCAAAAGTCTACTACGCTAACCCTTTAAAAAATGCCGTTAGCGTAGTGAACTTTTTGAATATACGAAATCAATCTTTACCACAATTCTTTAGGCGACAAGTCCTTGTCCTTTCTGCCCATCAGATAGTAATCGGCAAGGAATTGGATATTGGCCTGAGTAATCTTCAGACCCTCTTCCTTCACATATCGGCTGGTGAAGATGTTGGCATCAGGAAGCATTCCCTTTTCTATCAGCTTGCAAACAATCTCGTAAGGGAAAGGAAGACCGTTGCCGGAGATGATATTGAAACTGTCCTCTGCTGCACGCTCGGCATTGTAGTATGGGTTTTCAGGCGAAGCGATGCAATGGGCGGTTCCGAAGCTGATGTTGATGCCCGTATAAGGACTTCCGTACACGATGATTCCTTTTTCGTATTTCTGAGGGAAACTGATGTTGGAAGGCAGTTCGAAACCGATATTCTTCAGGAATTCCTTCATCGTCTTGACATCCTCGATGAACACAAACTTGTCTCCATAGCCATTCTGCTTGAGCAGGTTGTAGTCGTGGATGCTCTTCTTGTGTTTCTGAATATTTCTCTCAGCTTCTATCTGAGCCTTGTTGTCTTCATAAGTAGGATCGAGGAGAGCACCGGTTTGCCACCAGTCTCCACCAAATCGGAAGAGATTGCATACGAGCACATTCTCGCCGCTGAGGAAGGAAGAAGCATCCCCAATATTGGTAGATTCCTTGAGCACTCTGATGAGGCTCCCTTCTTCTGCCTTCTCCGGATTCTCCTTTGAGGTCTTCTCCGGATCATCTTCCTCCTCATACAAATCCTTCAGATAGAAGAATTTCTCATCTTCTTTCATCATTCTGAAGGCTCTGGTTCCCTTGTAATCGATGTCCGTCCAGAGTTTGTGGGCAGGATGATGCTCGCTGATCTTGGCAAGCCATTCAGCAGAGGTGAGAGCCAAAAGATTGTTGCGGCTGTTCATCGTGTGCTCTATCTGGATGGAGTAGGCGATGACTTCATTGAAGCCCTGTGGAGAGCGGGCGAGCTTTTCGAGGTCGAACTGCAGGCGCTTGAGATTGTTGATGTTGAAGAAGCAGTTGTAGTGGAACCATGCCAGCACGTCTCTGTATTCCAGGAACTTGTCTTCTGATGTAGGCAACTCGCAGAGGAATTCACGCAGGCGCTCGTTTTCCGGTGCAGTTTCATACTCCTTGTCGAGAAGATTATACACCAGTTTGGCAGCCAGTTCTATCGTACTGAAGAGGAAAGGTACGGCCTCCTGGATGTAGGCACTCTGCTGGTAATGGTGCCAGCACAGGAACTTGATGTCGGAGATGTTGATCTCGTCCGGATCGTATGGCGCATCATCTTCATTGAGAGAGTTCTTGACAAACTCCTTTTCGTTCTCATAGAATGGGATGTATGAACCATATCGCTTCTTGCATTCTGCGGTGAAAGTCTTCCAGATACAAGTACCGGAGAGCACGTCCTCAAAATATCCGGCGATGCAGAGGGCGAGCTGCTTGGCATCTTCCACGTCTTTGAACTGATGCGTGAAGCAGGCATCATCGAGGGCGTGGTATATTTTATTGGATAACTCCGTATAATATTGATCCACTTCATTAGGTTTCTCGTATGGATGCATTGCCATCCATTCTTGAGTGAAAATTATTTTTTTCATATCATTCGATTGTTTGTTATTTCGTGCAAAGGTAATGAAATAATGGAGAAATCTGCAAGAAATTCAAAGTTTTTTCGTAACTTTGCACCCGAATTTAGGCAATCTTAATAAAACTATATGGTTGCCGCAAGCGTTTTAGAAGGATTTTGCACCCTAATTCATGGCTGGGAGGGTGAATTCGGCCTTCTATTTGATTATACATGAATTAAGGTTAAAAAGATTTGAAGACATTTGAAGAATTGGGCGTGAGCGAGGAGATTCGCCGTGCCATCGAAGAGCTTGGATTTGAGAATCCAATGCCAGTTCAGGAAGAAGTTATCCCATATTTGCTTGGTAATAAGAACGACGTGATTGCGTTGGCGCAGACCGGTACGGGTAAGACTGCATCTTACGGTATTCCGGTAATCCAGAAAACTGATGCCAGCAGCAAGCAGACACAGGCTATCATCCTCAGTCCTACACGTGAGCTTTGCCTCCAGATAGCAGACGATTTGAACAGTTTTGCCAAGTACATCGACGGTTTGCATATTGCTGCAGTTTATGGCGGTACCGACATCGGAAGCCAGATTCGCACCCTGAAGCATGGTGTGCAGATTATCGTGGCTACTCCTGGACGATTGCTCGATTTGATTAATCGTGGTGTGGCTCAGTTGGAGAATGTAAACAACGTGGTGCTTGATGAGGCTGACGAGATGCTCAACATGGGCTTCTCTGAGAGCATCAATGCCATCTTTGAGAACGTGCCTGAGGATAGAAACACTCTGCTCTTCTCGGCTACCATGAGCAAGGACATCGAGAAGATTGCCCTCAACTACCTGCACGACCACAAGGAAATCGTAGTGGGTTCGCGCAACGAGGGTGCTGAGCATGTAAACCACATCTACTATCTGGTAAATGCCAAGGACAAGTATCTCGCCCTGAAGCGTGTGGTGGATTTCTATCCACGCATCTTTGCAATTATCTTCTGCCGCACCAAGCTGGAGACTCAGGATATTGCAGATAAGCTGATTAAGGATGGTTATAATGCAGAGGCGCTGCACGGCGACTTGAGTCAGCAGCAGCGTGACCTCACCATGCAGAAGTTCCGCAATCATACCGTTCAGTTCTTGGTGGCTACCGATGTGGCTGCCCGTGGCCTGGACGTAGATGATCTGACTCACGTCATCAACTACGGTTTGCCTGATGATGTGGCAAGCTACACCCACCGAAGCGGCCGTACCGGTCGTGCCGGAAAGAAGGGAACATCCATCTCTATCATCCATACCAGAGAGAAGTTCAAGGTTCGCCAGATTGAGAAGCAGATAGGCAAGGACTTCGTGGATGGCGTTTTGCCAACCCCAGAGGAAATCTGCAAGAAGCAACTCTTTAAGACCATGGACGATATCATGAAGACGGATGTGGATGAGGATCAGATTGCTCCATACATGGCTGAAATCAACCGCCAATTTGAGTACATCGACAAGGAGGATATCATCAAGAAGATGGTGACCATCACCTTCGGTAAGTTTCTGGATTACTACAAGAATGCTCCTGAGATTGTGAAGCCAGAGAGCGGTAAGGGTTCACGTAACGGCGAAGGTCGTGGAAGTCGTGGTGAGCGTGGCAAGGTTTCTGGTGGTCGCAGAAAGCACGAAACTGAGGCTGGATTCAAGCGCCTCTTCATCAATCTGGGTAAGGCTGATGGTTTCTATCCGGGCGAAATCATGCAGTATCTGAACAAGCACGTGAAGGGTCGTCAGGAGGTAGGTCACATCGACCTGCTGAGTAAGTTTGCCTACATCGAAGTGCCAGAGGAGGATGCGAAGCGCGTGATGAAGGCTTTGAACGGAACTGAGTATAAGGGCAGAACCGTAAGATGTAATGATGCTGACGAGGAAGGTCATGGCAGAACAGCCCGTGGTGGCCGTGATGCTGAGGGCAGAAGTGGTCGTGGCGGTCGTTCTGTAGAGAAGGGTTCCCGTGGACGCAGAGGTTCTGATGATGCTCGTTCTGAGCGTGGAGGTCGTGGAAGCCGTGGCGGAAAGAAAGCGCGTCGTGAAGAGGAAACAGGCGACTGGCGTCAGTTCTTCCAGAACAATGATAATGTGAAATTCAAGGGCGAGGAGCCAAACTTCGAGGAAGAAGGTTGGGCTCGCCGCCGTCCTAAAAAGAAGTAATTTAGGCAGCGATTTATAATAAGATGAAAGTCTGCATCAAAGGGATGTTTTGATGCAATATCCATATTTGCGGTAAAAATACAGCAATTTCTTTAGCAAATTGCGGTGTTTTTATCGCAATTTTTGTATATTTGCAGCCGTAAATATCAAATAAGGCAAGAAATATGGAATTATTGAAGCAACTTTCTGACAGTCTTATCAAGCCTAAAATATTTGTATGTTTTTTGTACGCAGTTTTAACCCCTAAAAATATTCTGTAATAAGTAAATGAAGAAATCTATTCTTATCGCTTGTCTGGGACTAGTAAGTCTTGGCTTGCAAGCACAGAGCATTTCGCTCGCTGGTGAATGGAATGTAGAGTTGGGAAAGAGCGGTAGTGCTTTTGCCAAGAGTAAGCATGCATCGCAGGGTGAGGTGAAGCGTGCCTTCCTTCCCGGTACCATCGACACGAACCATCTGGGATTCGCTCCGAAAGATACGATGGAAACAACGCATCTTACGAGGCTCTATGCCTATAAAGGAGCTGCAAGATATTCGAGAACAATCAATATCCCGAAGGACTGGAAGAAGAAATCGGCAGAACTCTTCCTGGAACGTACCCGACCGACATGGGTGTATGTGGATGGAGAGCTGGTGGATTCCTGCAATTTCATCTCTACTCCCCAGCGCTATCTTTTGCCAAAGAAGGTGAAGCCGGGCAAGCATTTTCTGGAAATCGTGGTGGATAATGGGAAAGGTGTGCCAGAGCAGGTTTACGGCTCCAGCCATGCTTATACGGAAGATACGCAGACCAACTGGAATGGAATTATCGGCGAGATACGCCTGGAAGTGAAGAGTGAAGAACGAAGAGTGAAAAATTCAAATGTATTCCCTGATTTCGCCAAGGATTTCCATATCGAAGGCGCTCACTTTTACGTCAATGGTCATAGGATATTCCTCCGTGGCAAGCACGATGCGGCTGTCTGGCCGCTGACGGGCCATGTGGAAATGAGCGTGGAAGGCTGGATGAAATATCTCGGAACCTGCAAGGAATATGGAATCAATCATGTGCGCTTTCATTCCTGGTGCCCACCGGAGGCGGCTTTCGTGGCAGCGGACAGTCTGGGAATCTATCTCCAGCCGGAACTTCCTTTCTGGGGTTCTTTTGACAAGAAGGATGAGAAACTCATGACCTTTCTGCATCAGGAGGGAGTGAATATTCTGCGGGAGTATGGTCATCATCCATCTTTCAGAATGATGGCGCTGGGTAATGAACTTTGGGGCGACATCGACAAGATGAAGGAGTTTGTGGATGATTTCCGCAAGATTGCGCCAGATAAATACTATACTTTTGGAAGCAATTACTATCTCGGTTATCAGGGAATAAAAGAAGGAATGGATTACTTCACCACTTGCCGCATCGGAGGCGAGGGATGGGGCAAATACAATACTCATACCCGTGGTTCTTTCTCGTTTGCTGATGCCTACGATGGAGGAATGATCAATCATTTCCATCCTAATTCTACGATGAATTTTGATGAGGCTTGCGATAAGGCAGGAATCCCTATCATCTCTCACGAAACAGGCCAGTTTCAGACCTATCCTGATTATCGGGAGATGAAGAAATACACCGGAGTGCTTCATCCTTATAACTTTGAAGTGTTCCGCCGCAGGCTGGCTGCTGCCGGAATGCTCTCGCAGGCAGATGATTTCCACAAGGCTTCGGGCTTATGGAGCGTGAAACTCTATAAAGCCGATATAGAGATGGATTTGAGAACCCGGAATATGGCGGGCTTCCAACTGCTCGATATTCAGGATTATCCCGGTCAGGGAAGTGCTTTCGTAGGCATCCTGGATGCGTTTATGGAGAGCAAGGAAATCACTACGCCCGAGGAATGGCGCCAGTGGTGTTCGCCTGTGGTGCCTTTGTTGGTGACAGACAGATTCTGCTATGAGGAGAATGACACGATGAAGGCGAAGATTCAAATTGCCAATTATGGGGGAGAGTCTTTGAAGGGCAAGAAAGTGGAATGGAAGTTGGATTATGCCAAAGATGAACGTTATCCAAACGAGTCCAGTGTAGCTGAAACTCTTACTCATTTGAATCAGCCTTCTCCTTTGGCACAAGGCGAGATAACTATCCATACCGACGAGGAGGGATGGATAGATGTTGGCGAGATCGTTCATAAGATGAAAGTGAAAGCCAACGGAATTGACGATGGGGATGGTAAGTGCTTGGACGTGTATGTGGGTTCTCGCAAACTGACCCTCTCCTTGTATATATATGAAGGTGAACTTGATGCGACAAGATATTCCAATACTTACGACCTTTGGGTTTATACGACCCCAAAGAATATCGACTATCTGAAAAAGCAGGTCGTTATTGCCAAGGATTTGACTTCCGATGTCGTCAAAAAACTAGAAAAGGGAGCAAAGGTGCTTTGGCTTCCTACGGCTTCCAGTCATTTTGTGGCTGCCGATGATACGCTTTCGCAGTCAGATAATGCCACACCTTATACCATGGGTGGACTCTTCCAGACTGATTACTGGAACTATCGCATGTTCAAGACCATCTGCGAGAACAATAAGAAGAAGGTTTCTCCAGGAACTCTGGGCATTCTGACGAACCCAGAGCATCCGATATTCAAGGGCTTCCCAACGGAGATGCACACCAACTGGCAATGGTTCCCTGTCATCAAGGAGTCGCATCCGCTGGTGCTCGACAATTTCGCCAAGGATTATCGCCCGATAGTTCAGGTGATAGATAATATCGAGCGGAATCATAAACTTGGCTTGGTGATGGAATGGAAGGTGGGAGCCGGAAAGCTCCTCGTCTGCATGAGCGATTTGGAGAAGGCTGCCAAATATCCAGAGGGTAGGGCTTTCTACGAGAGCGTGTTGGGTTATATGCAATCAGATGAGTTCAATCCAGCTGCAGAAATAACGATGGATGAATTGAAGAAGAAACTCGCCGAGAAGCCTCGTCAGGTTTCATTGAAGGAGCTGAATAATATCTCGCAATATTAGTTGAGAAACTATAAGAAAAAACAAGAGCGGAAAGCCAGGAGTTAACAGGTTAACAGTTAACAGCTGATTTTCCGCTCTTTTTATATCATCCTGAGACTATTCTTTATCCCAGGATAAACCATTCTATCATCTCTATTGATTCAGAGATAGGATTTACTTCGCATTGATCTCCTTCAAAAGGCGGTCTGCGTGTCCCCACTTATCCATCAGGTAGAGCACGTAGCGAATATCTACACCAATGCAGCGAGCCAGGCGCTTGTCGAAGTTGATGTCAGAGCTGAGGCTATCCCAGTTGCCATCGAAGGCAAGACCAATTAACTCGCCCTTGCCATTGAACATTGGGCTACCAGAGTTACCGCCAGTAATGTCGTTGTTGGTCAAGAAGCAAAGCTGCATCTTGCCTGTGTTCTTGTCCTGATATTTGCCGAAGTCTTTCTCAGAGAGGAGTTCGTGCATGATAGGCTCAGCATAGTAGTCGAGTACCTTGTTGCCCTGCTTCATCTTCTCCACGATGCTTTCGGCGGTGGTGTAATAACCAGATGGTTTGCCACCGAGGTCGAAACCGCCCACCTGTCCGTAGCTTAATCGCATGGTGAAGTTGGCGTCGCTATAGTGAGGCATGTCTTCCTCCATACGGAGCTTGGCTGCGCAGAGATATTTTTCCTGCTCGGCGATGCTGTCGGCAACGGCACCGATTTGCTCCACGAAGTCGGCGTAAATGTCATTCAGATCCATACTGTAATTTACACCTGGGTCTTTCTCATATCCCTTCTTGTTGAAGTAGAGCTTGGCACCCTTCTTCATGAGGAGTGACTTCTTCCAGAGAAAATCTACATATTTTGTATAATCACCTCCAAACTGAGTGTCGATGATGTTGTAGAATTTAGGCAGCCATTTTGCATCAACGTGCTCCTTGTAGTTCTTCAGAAGGGTAGCGAGCACTTCTTTATCAAGTGCCATATCCCATTCATCTGAGTTGTCCTCAAACTCATGATATTGTTTTTTCTTATTCTTCTCGGAACCCTTCACTTCCATACCATTCTGAAGCTTGAAAGCACGGGTGTTCAATTCCACGTTACTGCGGCGAGTGAAAGTCTCGGCAAAGTTGGTCCAAGCGTAAGTTACGTCGGTGCTTTCCTTGTAGAGTTTCTGGAGTTTGTCGAAATCTACCTTGTGGGCGAGGTCGTTTGCTGCTTTGGCTGTATCTTGCCAAGCACGGAGACGAGTCTCGTACTCACGCTTCATGTTAACGATGCCGATGGAGTCGATGCACTTGTTCATACCGATGGAGTTCTTCCAGTAGTTGGAGCTCTGGGCGTACTTGCTGTCATACTTGATGCGCACAGCCTCGTTGACACGCATGTGCTTCTGCATTACTTCCTGCTTGATGCCGCGTACCTGGGCACGAGGAGCATTTTCTGCGTCACGCATCATCTGGATGCCATAGCTGGAGAGGTATCGTTCGGTACTACCAGGATAACCCATGGTCATCGCATAGTCGCCGTCCTTGTAGCCTTGTAGCGAAACTTGTGCCCAGCGTTTTGGGTGGTATGGCACGTTGTCCTTGCTGTAGGCTGCAGGACCATTGGTCTTAGGGTCGGCATAGATGCGGAATACAGAGAAATCGCAAGTCTGGCGAGGCCACATCCAGTTGTCTGTATCGCCACCAAACTTACCCATAGACTTTGGTACGGTGAATACGAGACGCAGGTCGGTGAAGTCGCGGTAAGTAGTAGCGTACCACTTGTTGCCCTCATAGAAAGGCTTGATGCTGATGTGAAGGGTAGAATCGTTCTTCTTCACTTCCTTGCTCATGGCATTCTCCAGAGAATCCATAAGCTCGCTTCGTTTCTTGTTGTCGAGCTGCTCATATCCGAGACTCATCACCTTATCGGTTACATCCTTCTGGTCAACCATAAAGCTTACGAACATATTCTCGTTAGGCAATTCCTCTGCGTAAGATTTAGCAAAGAAACCGTTGAGCATATAGTCGTGCTCCACGGTAGAGTGGCTTCTGATAGCCTCGAAACCGCAATGGTGGTTGGTGAAGACCAATCCGTCTGGAGAAACGACTACGCCTGAGCAATAGCCAGAGAAATTAACTACGGCATTCTTCAAGGCGTTCTCGCCATTGTAGAGTTGGTCGTAAGTCATACTGAAGCCTTCGCGCTGCATCATCTCATACACAGCGTTAGGCAAGTTGTAAATTGTCCACATACCCTCGTCAGCGTGTGCGGTATTGATTCCGCAGAGCGCCATGATAGAGGCGATAAGGACCGTTGCTTTTTTCTTCATTACTTGTTTTTGTTTTCTATTTTTATTATGATGTTATTTATTCTTTTTCTCATGCCCTTCTTTCCAAGTCTTTGCCAGCTCTGTCATTCGATATTGCTGGCGTGGATGTCTTGGGGTGTTTGGATATTTCCTTTCAATAGCTTTTTCTGAGAGGGCAGCGTTTAAATATAGTTCACTAAAACTTTTTCTGTCCTTTAGTCCGATTGCGCCCATAATTTCCGCAGATGTCATATATTCATCGTTAAAGGATAGAATAAGAGTCTCCACATGTTGACTGAACTTGTGGGGTACTTGTGGGGTACTTGAGGATAGCTTGCGGGGTACTTGTGGGGTACCTATTCTTGGCTGCTCTTTCCAATCATCAGTCGGCTGGATATGCAAATATCTGTTCTTGAGAACCCAACCATCTTTTAGGAGTAAGTTCCTGAAGAAACGAACCAGGTAGATAGGAGAATAATCTATGCCTTTCTGAATGTTTCGATAGTTGGCACGAACCAG
>OJKP01002021.1_pt1 | contig 10178 bp, 9 predicted proteins | sample 1596521 | NCBI WGS metagenome assembly OJKP01 (sample SAMEA4350130, study PRJEB24818) | metagenome | biome: human; feature: gut; material: faeces | place: Denmark | collected 2013-09
ACTCTTACTGCGAGGAGAAACTGGAGAATGGCGAGACACGTGTTGTTTTGCGTTTGCCAGAGGCTTTGGCACCTGTTAAGTGTGCTGTGTTCCCATTGGATAAGAAGTATGGTTTGCCAGAGTTGGCACATGAGATTGTTGACGAGTTGAAGTTCCACTTCAACACTCACTATGGCGATCCTAAGGATTCCATCGGTAAGCGTTATCGCCGTCAGGATGCCATCGGTACTCCATTCTGTATTACCGTTGACCACGAGACTCCAAACGATCATAAGGTAACTCTCCGTTATCGTGATACCATGGAGCAGGAGCGTGTAGCTATCTCTGATCTCCGCAGCATCATTGAGGAGCGCGTAAGTATCACCAGCGTATTAAAGAAACTTGGTAATGAAATTAAGAATTTCTAAATATCTCTTCTTGCTCATGATGACAGTATTTGCACTGTCATCGTGCAGCGAGGATGATAACACTGTAGATGAGTATGCCAACTGGCAGGCGCGTAATGAGAAGGCTTTTGCCGATACTTTGGCGTATGCCCGTCAGCAGATAGCCAACGGTAGCGATGAATGGAAGGTAATACTCAAATGGTCGCTGCAAAACCAGACACCTAACAAGGATACTAATGGTAATGCTGTGCCTTTGACTTACAAGGATGCTGATTACATCGTAGTTCATGTCTTGGATAAGGGCAAGGGCAGCGGATGCCCTATGTACACCGATTCTGTGAAGGTGAGCTATCTTGGTAGATTGCTGGGCACTGATACTTATCCTGCAGGTTATGTATTCGATAAGACCTTCGAGGGTACCTACGACAAGGCTACTGCTCAGGTAACTACCAATTTGGCAAGTGGCTGGATAGATGGTTTTACCACAGCCATGCTCGATATGCACATCGGTGACCATTGGCAGGTGTATATCCCATACCAGCTGGCTTATGGTACTACCCAGAATGGCACAATCCCTGCCTATTCCATGCTTCGCTTCGAGATTGTGCTTGACAGCTACTATCGTCCGGGGCAGGTAATACCGGGTTCTAGAGCCGTTGAAGGAGGTAGGAATAAGGGAACTTGGATCACAGAGTAAGAACTTTAAGTTTTATACCTTATTTATATATAGGGATTTTCCTCCTTAAATTATATATAGGGAAATAGAGATAGGCGTTCCTAGGATTGCTGTGCATACGGCATTCTTAGGAACGTTTTCATTTTTGAAGCATCCAATGTTGTCTTTGTGTTAACAGACCTTGATGATGTGTTAACAAGTGTTTGTGTTCGCACACAAATCTTTGATTTACGTCAAAAAATGTTGGATTCATGCATTTTTTATGGGAAAAAGTATTGCAGTTTCAAAAAATAGTTGTACCTTTGCATCAGAAAAAATAAGTTTTAGGTTTTTAGTTAGGTAATAGATTTTATAGGTTTAGTTTTTAGGTTTAAGGTTGTTAGTTTTTTTATATTAGGTGTTAGTTAAGGTAAAGAAAGATTGTTTATTCAAGGACGACAGGTATTTAGTTTGTTAGGTTAAATAGGTTGTTTATTCTAGGTTAATGACAGTACTGTCCCGCTTCGGTGGGAGATAAGTTTTGGGAAAAACAAAGGTACGAAACATGTATTAAAAAAAATAAAATGGCGATTCCTTTTTGGAGTCGCCTTTTTTGCGTTTAAATTATAAATAGGTTACGTTTAAATCATAAATTGATAGATTTTACGTTTTACTCATAAATAGATTGTGTAAATTCATAAATAGAAGAAAAAATGCTATTCAAGAATAAGACAGATTATCTGATGGAGTCTATCCGCTTAGGGCGCCCGATGACAGGCGGTGAGAAGCTGAATCTCATCGCTGGTTTGAGTGTACCCTCCATGCTGGCACAGATTTCTACCGTGCTGATGTTCTTTATTGATGCTTCGATGGTGGGGCATCTAGGCGCTGAGGCTTCGGCAAGTATAGGAATTATCGAGTCAACAACCTGGTTGATAGGTAGCTTGCTGAGTGCAGCAGCCACCGGTTTCTCGGTGCAGGTAGCTCATTTCATTGGTGCCAACGACCTGGTGAAGGCTCGCCAGGTATATCGTCATGCCCTGATATGTGGAGTGGCTTTCAGCCTCTTCGTTACGCTTATCGGTGTAGGCATTCATTCCCATCTGCCTTATTGGCTGGGTGGAGGTGAGGACATCGCTCCCAATTCCTCTCGCTATTTCCTGATTTACAGTCTAGTATTGCCGTTTGTGTTCCTGTATCATATTTCCGAGATGATGCTCAAGTCGGCAGGCAATATGCATACGCCCAGCATCATGGCTGTATTGATATGCCTGTGTGACGTGGCTTTCAATTATCTCTTCATTTATATTATGAAGATGGGTGTGGTGGGAGCTGCGATGGGTACGGCTTTGGCGTATATCAGCATCTCTTTGCCCAATCTCTATCTTTCGGCATTCAGAAACCGTCTGCTCAATTTCCGTCAGGATAGGGTACCGTTCAGATGGGTAGAGGAATATGTAAGGCACGCCTGCAAGATAAGTATCCCGATAGCCATACAGAATATCCTGATGAGCGGTGCGCAGATAGTGAGCACCATGATTGTGGCACCATTGGGCAATATTGCCATTGCTGCCCATTCGTTTGCCATCACTGCTGAGAGCCTTTGTTATATGCCGGGTTACGGTATCGGAGACGCTGCATCTACGCTTGTGGGGCAGACGCATGGTGCCGGACGCGTGGATCTCTGCAAGAATTTTGCTTATATGACGGTAGGATTGGGCATGGGAGTGATGGCATTGATGGGCGTAGTGATGTATGTCTTTGCGCCGGAGATGATAGGGGTTCTGTCACCGGTGGAGAGTATTCGGAAACTGGGTACAGTCTGCCTCCGAATCGAGGCATTTGCAGAGCCTTTCTTTGCTGCGAGTATCGTGACCTATAGTGTTTGCGTGGGTGCGGGCGATACGATGAAGCCTGCCGCCATCAACTTGAGCACGATGTGGCTGGTGCGCCTTACCTTGGCTTACGGGCTTTCGAAAAGCTATGGCTTGGAGGGAGTTTGGATAGCTATGGCTACGGAGCTTACCTTCCGTGGCATCCTCTTTCTTATCCGCCTCTTCCGTGGCTCATGGATGAAGAGCTTCCAATGTTAGTTTTATGTTAAGATTGCAGGCATTTGGAAAGATAATCTTCCAAATGCTTGCAAATCTTTTAATTTTTATGTAATTTTGCAGCAGAAATAGCAAATAATTACATATTTATTAATAAACAGAGAAGAATGAGATTAAGAAAAATTTTCGCAGCAGCACTGTTGCTGCTCTCTGTGGGAACAGCGATGGCGCAGCAGATGCCACCTATCCCAGTGGATAAGAATGTGAAGATTGGTCATCTTGACAATGGATTGACCTATTACATTCGCCACAACAGTTATCCTGAGCATGTAGCCAGCTTCTATATCGCCCAGAAAGTAGGTTCCATTAATGAGAACGATGACCAGCGCGGTTTGGCTCACCTCCTTGAGCACCTTGCCTTCAATGGTACTGAGCACTTCAAGGACAATACCCTCCAGAACTATCTGCAGAGCATCGGTGTGGAGTATGGCCGTAATCTGAACGCTTATACCAGTGTTGACAAGACCGTTTATTACTTCACCGATGTGCCTACTGCCCGTGTTTCTGCCGTAGATTCATGTATGCTCATCCTGAAGGATTGGAGCAATGGCATCTCGCTTACCACCAAGGCCATCGAGGATGAGCGCGATGTGGTTCACAACGAGTATCGCATGCGTATGGTAGGTCAGCAGCTCATGTTGGAGCGTGCTCTCCCTAAACTCTATCAAGGCGAGAAGTATGGCTATCGTCTGCCTATCGGTTTGATGAGCGTTATCGACGGATGTAAGCCTGAAACACTCCGTGCTTACTATCGTAAGTGGTATCGCCCGGATAATCAGGCTATTATCGTTGTTGGTGATGTAGACGTTAACCATATTGAGGGCAAGATTAAGGAGCTTTTCTCAGGCATTAAGGTGCCTAAGGATGCTGCTAAGGTGATTCCTGTTCCTGTAGCTGATAACGATACAGCCATCTACGTAGTGGATAAGAACAAGGAGCAGCAGTATGACATCATCAACATCATGATGAAGAACGAGACAACTCCTGATTCATTGAAAGGTACTTTGCCATATCTGCTTGAGGGTTACTTGAAGAATGTGGCAACCTCTATGCTCAATGCTCGTTTTTCTGAGATGGCCCGTGAGGCAGATTGTCCATTCCTGCAGGGAGGTAGTGATATTGGCAACTATCTGGTTTCCAGTACAAAGGATGCTTTCTCAGTGGTAGGCGTGGCTAAGCCGGGCAAGGTGAAGGAGGCATATGCTGCCTTGATGCGCGAAGCTAAGCGCGTGCATGATTTCGGCTTTACGGCTTCTGAATATCAGCGTGCCAAGGACGAATTCATGAGTCATGTTGACAAGACTTACGAGAACCGTGCCAAGATGAAGAATGAGCAGTTTACCACTCAGTATGTTGACCATTTCATCTCTAACGAGCCAATTCCTTCTGTAGAGGATGAAACTCAGATCTATAAGATGGTAGTGCCACGCCTTTCTGTAGATGTGGTTAACAGTGCCGTGAAGCAGTTGATCTGTACTACCGATACCAATCTTGTAAGCATGGTGTTCATGCACGAGGCAGAGGGTGCCGTTTATCCTACCGAACAGGAACTTGCCGACATCGTGAAGCAGGTGCGCAGCGAGAAGCTTGAGGCTTATGTGGACAATGTGAAGCAGGAGCCGCTGATGGCTCAGGCACCTAAGGCAGGCAAAATCAAGAAGACTGAGGAGAACAAGCAGTTGGGCTTCAAGAAGCTTACCCTCTCCAACGGAGCCAAAGTAATTATCAAGAAGACTGACTTCAAGGACGATGAGATTCAGTTTGCTGCTTCTGCCAACATCGGTTATGCAGCTTATCAGAATGACCCTATCAATGCACAGAATGCCAGTGCCGTATGGGGATTGAGCGGTTTGGGCGAATTCTCTAGCAATGATTTGGAGAAGGCACTTGCCGGCAAGCAGTGTGGTGTAGATTTCTCTTTCTCTACCTTCCGTCACGGTTTGAGCGGTACTACCACTCCTAAGGATCTTGAGACGATGATGCAGCTGGTTTATCTCAATATGACCAATGTTACTAAGGATCAGAAGGCATTCGACAACATGAAGAATACCTATACTACAGTTCTTGCCAACAAGAGCAATAACCCTGGGCTTGTATATCAGGACTCAGTACAGAGCACCCTTTACCTGGGTAGCAAACTGGCTCGCATTCCTGAGGCTTCCGACATCCAGAGCATCGATTATGATGCCTGTCTCGAAATGTGGCATCAGCTCTACAGTAATGCCAAGGATTTCACTTTCTACTTTGTTGGCAACTATGATGAGAAGGTACTTCTCCCACTCATCGAGCAGTATATTGCCTCTCTCCCTAACCAGGGCATGAAGATCAAGATCAAGAACCAGCCAATGCCTTGTGCTACAGGCAAGGTGAGCAATGTATTCACTAAGGCTATGGAGAATCCTCAGAGCCAGGCTCGCGAGATGTGGTTTGCCAAGATGCCTTATACCCAGAAGAGCAGTGTGCTGGCAGATATGGCAGCACGCCTCCTGGAGATGAAGTATCTGCGCAGCATCCGCGAGGAGTTGAGTGCTGCTTATTCTGCAGGTGCCATCTATGGCGTTTTCTTTGACGCAGACAACAAGGTGCAGGTTACCATCAACGGTATGGCTCAGCTGAATCCAGAGAAGGCAGATGTTGCCATCCCATGCTTCTTCAAGGGTATGGACGAGGTGATTGCCAAGGTTGATGCTGACGATTTGCAGAAAGTAAAGGAGATTCTCTTGAAGCAGGCTGGCGTGGATGAGAAGACCAACGGTTACTGGATTCAGACCTTGGGTATGTTCGACCTTCACAAGGTTGATGATTACAGCAACTATAAGAATCTCGTGAAGTCAATCGATGGCGCTCAGATTTCCGACTTCCTCAAGAATGTTATCTTGAAGAGTGGCAATCATGTAGAGGTTATCATGAAAGGCGAGAAGAACAAGTAATTCTGATTTGGCTACCTGGATATTAGATAGAAAATGAAAAAATCCCGTTGTACGTACCATGCAAGATGGACGACAACGGGATTTTAACTTTTGTTTTTCCCAAAAATTTCAGTTCCTCTTAAAATTTAAGAGTCGTTCTGAAAAATCTCTCTCATTTTCAGTTTTCGGGGTTCTGTTTCCCTGAATCATTCTTTCTCCTTGTTGGGAAAAATAGATTCAGCAGAATCTCTCAACCGAATGTCATTCTGAAAATAATCTCTTTCTAAGAAGAATCTTGTCTCTTGTTCGCTAAAAATCAAAAGACTTAATCCCTTCTTCTTGCCTTAGAGGCAAGCGCCTCGCGGCGTTCATTAAGAATCTGCTGGCATCTGTCGATTGCCTGATTCTGATTCTCTGAATTTACCTTAATTAAATCATTCATAACCTATTGTGATTTTTAAAACGTTGCAAAGATAGGATATTCTGTTCATTTTCGGGGACACTTTTTGATAAAATATGTCTATTTTTCGTTCTTTTTTGATTTATGTCAAAAAAATGTGCAATCGTTGACACAAAATCGTCACATTTCATTCGTTTTATGCAACATTTATGCAACAAATTAAACCTTTTCTCCTGTTTTTCATCTATTATAATAGTCTTTCCTCATTTATGATGGGAAATATGAAAGTGAAGAAAGCGAATGATATAAGAGAATTAGATTTAAACAAATAAATAGAAAGTAAAAATGAAAAAGGTATTAAGCAGGCAGATCTCTGCCATACCTGGAAGTACAGCAAGCCGGGATGCGCCTTTACTTCTGAGAACCTGCTGGCTAAGGCGGGTGGCGAGATTGCTGCCAGCAAGGTTGAGAATAAGCTGGAAGGTTATTACAAGAAGTTTGGATTCAGCAGTTCCAATACCTACTTCACCTTTAATACCGATGGTACTTTCTCTGCCAAGATTGACGGCAAGGCATGGAATGGCACCTATACCTTTGATGAGAAGACTCATGCCATCCAGCTGAAGGGCCTTCTGCTGAGTGCTTCGGGCTATGCCACCAAGACAACCAATGGCATCAGTCTTCTCTTCGACCAGAAGAAGCTGCTCAATCTCATCAAGGCCCTCAGTGCCTTCAAGGGCAGCTCTACATTGAGCGCCGTAGGCAGTATCGCCAACAATTATGATGGTATGCAAGTAGGTTTCGAGATGACAAAGTAATATAATCTTTATTTAAAAAACAATAAAGCCGTCCTCTTCTAATGATATGAGGGCGGCTTTTTATTTCGTGTTTTATATCTTGGCTTATCGCTTTTGCGGTTTAATATATTTCCTATTTCACCTCAATCAGGAGCGGATTCTTCAATGCATCCAGATAATCCTTGATGCGGATTTGCCATTCTGCATAGCTTCTCACATCATATTTACTCCAGGCTGCACCAAAATAGTAGCTGTATCTTTCTCCATTTTTCAAGCCGCGTTTCAAGCCGAGCGCATGACCGGTAGCACCATCGTGCTTCTTATCGAAGAGCTGGTAGTAGGTATTGTCAACACCATAAGGGAAGAGAACGCCTACGTAAACCTGTGAGTTGTTTACTTCGATATTATCTGTAGGATCGGCATAACTTACATAATCCTTGGCGAAGGTCTTGCTCTCGGTATCCTCCTCGTGGATAGGGAAACCGGTAGCGAAATCGGTAGGAGTGGTCAAGCCGTCGTACCATACGGTCATCCGGTTGAAGTTGCTGCCCTTGTCGAGCGAGATGATGCGGTGCTCCACCACGTTCTTCATATCGCCTACGGCAGATGGGTTGTAAGTCAGTTCTACGGTGAAGCGGAGCGGACCGTTATCCAATATCCTGTAATCCTTGTAGCAGTAAGGCAGAACCTGGTTCTTGCCCACCATGAGGCTTGGTGCACCCAATCCCAGGGTAGCGCCCACACGATAAGGATCCAATCCGTTGCCATGGTCGAGATGGAAGGAGGTGAGGATATCCGTCTCTCGTGATTCTGTCTGAAGAGCCTTGATTTGCTTGGCAAGAGCAGCTGCCTTTGCTGCGTTCTTCTCAGCCTTCTGCTGCTTCTGCAAGGCTCTCACCTTGGCATCAATCTTATCGCCCTTGATATTTCCGTTCATATCCTTGATGTATCGCTCGTAAACCACGGTATCCGGAGTATTCTTCACCCAGATGTCGGTACCGAAGGAACGCTCGCCGGTCTTCTGTAGGGCAGGACCATATACGCGGTAGGCGCATCTGTCGTTCTCCCATGCGATATCGTCTTTTCTTATCTTATAGAGAGCACCGGTGGTCCAAGTCTTCTGCTGGTAAGGCTTGCCGATGGATACGTAGTAAGTGGTGGATCCGTGAGGACGTACGCTTGCATCAATGAGCAGAAAGCCGTCGTGAGTAATCTGCGAGCCAATCTGCTGTCCTCGTTTGTTCTTCACGATGTAAGCCTCTCCCTTTTTATGGGCAGCCTTGCCCAGTTTCGCCTTCACCTCGTTCATGCTGAGGGAGATAAGCTCTGTGCGTGATGCGGAAGTAGGATTGCTTACCACGATAGTGGCTTGCTGAGCATGGCAGTAGTTAGAACCTGCCAAAGCCAGGAGCATCATCAGGCTCTTGGCCGTGGTGCCCTTCATCATTTTTCCATGAATCTTTTTCATTTTGATTTGTTTGTTTTTATTCTTCTATAACGGAGATATCCATGCTGATATCCTCCTTAGGTCTATCACCACGCATGGTTTCGCAGTTCTGAATCTTCTCTACGATGTCAAGTCCTTCCTCCACTTCACCGAAAACGGTGTATTGGTTATCGAGGAAAGGTGTTCCGCCCACTTCGGTGTAAGCCTTCTGCTGCTCCTCGGTAAACTTTGGGGAGCCCTGCTCCTTGCAGCGCTTCTTGGTTTCATCCACCAGTTTATCCTGTAGTTTCATTAAGCCTTCGCGGTCGCGGTTGCGGCGGAAGCTCATAATTTCATCATGATGCTCCTTGGCAAGCTGGTTGAAGATATTCTGCTCCATCTGCATGCCCATCTGCTTCTCCATCTGTTTCAGTTCGTTCTGCTTGTAGGTCTTTCCCCATACAATATAAAACTGGCTGCCGCTGCTCTCACGGTTAGGGTTCACCTCGTCGCCAAGGCGTGCAGCGCTCAAGGCACCACGCTTGTGGAAAAGTTGTGGATAAACGAACTCGGCAGGGATGGTGTAATCAGGTCCGCCCGTGCCCAGCATTTTGCCTTTAGGAGCGCCCTTGCTCTCTGGGTCACCGCCCTGGATCATGAAATCCTTGATGACACGGTGGAAGAGTGTGCCATCGAAATATCCCTCCTTTGCCAACTTGATGAAGTTGTCACGATGCTGAGGTGTCTCGTCGTAGAGGCGAACCTTGATGTCGCCCTCTGATGTCTTTATCAATACTTTAGCCATAATAATTTATAATCAGTATATTTTATTAATCGGTATATGTCGTAATCAGTATGTTTTTTACCTTTTTACTTTTCATAATACTCATTCCACTGCTTCATAGCCTCCTGCCAGTCGGTCTGTTCACCGCTGGCTACAGCTTCCTTCTGTCTCTCAGCCTCGTCGCGAGCCTTGTCTCTAGCACGTTTTGCCTTCATAGCCTCGATGGTGGCATCGTCGAGAATCTGGATAGCTCCACGCTTGATGGCATCCTGCAGTTCCTCCTCGCCGAAAGCCTTGCCAGGCTCATTGAAGTCAGAGATATTGAATTCATAATCCACACGAAGGTCGTGGCGTATCATTTTCTGTTGTAAACGGTTGCCTGCGTTCTTGAGTCGCAGCAACTTGCCGATTTCTTTGATTTCTCCTGCTGAGTATTTATTTCTTCCCATTAATATGATTTGATATTATTATTTCTGTGTGCAAAATTAAGCATAATCCTCGATAAAACCAAGAAAAGTTTCAAGGAATTCACAAAAGAGTCCTTTTCTCCTTTTACTTTTTTGCCCTTTTTACCCTTTTTGCTTTTTTACCCTTTTACCTTTTTACTTTTTTACCTTTAAATCACTTCCATGCCTTCTTCTGGTTCAGCTCTATCAGACGGTCGAATTCAAAATCGGCTTTGATTTTATCCAATATTCTCTTTACGATGA